>ERZ1643247.2053-NODE-2053-length-16744-cov-6.392174_pt1 | contig 16744 bp, 13 predicted proteins | sample MGYA00579264_ERZ1643247 | MGnify/ENA primary metagenome ERZ1643247 (study PRJEB29033, sample SAMEA4952262) | chicken gut metagenome | biome: Broiler Chicken; feature: Gastrointestinal Tract; material: Caecum | place: Ireland | collected 2018 | study: Broiler... | reverse complement strand
CGGCGGCCGTGCTCCTTCATCCAGGCCAGGGTCTCCTCGCCCTTCTGCTCCATGTCGCGGCGGGAGGCCAGCAGCTCTTCCCAGGCGGCGTGGGCTGCCATCTTTACCTCGGCGGCGGGAATCTGATACTCCTTGTCAAAGATCTTTACCAGCTCATTGGTCAGAATCTCCTCATTGGTAAAGGCCATGAAAGGATTCAGGAAGCGGACGTTGTTCTCCGCCAGCTCCTCCACATTGTTTTTGATGTTCTCCGCGTAGGAAGTTACCATGGGGCAGTTGTAGTGGTTGCCCGCATCCGGGGACTCGTTGCGCTCGTAGGGGATGCAGGGGTAGAAGATGGTCTTCACGCCCTGGCGGATGAGCCAGCTGATATGTCCGTGGACCAGCTTGGCCGGGTAGCACTCGGACTCGCTGGGGATGGACTCGATGCCAAGCTCGTAAATCTGCCTGGTGGACTGGGGGGATAAAATTACCCGGAAGCCCAGCTTCTTGAAGAAAACGGCCCAGAAGGGGAAGTTTTCATACATGTTCAGGACTCTGGGAATTCCCATGATTCCCCTGGAAGCCTCGTCCTCCGGCAGGGACTCGTAGTCGAACATCCGGTGGTACTTATAGTCAAAGAGGTTGGGAACCTCTTTCTTGGACTTCTCGATTCCCAGCCCACGCTCGCAGCGGTTTCCGGAGATGAACCGGCGGCCGCCGCTGCCGAACTGGTTGATGGTCAGCACGCAGTGGTTGTTGCAGCCCTTGCAGCGGGTCATGGAGGTGGTGTACTTTAAGTTTACGATTTTGTCCAGGGGCAGCATGGTAGTGGCGTTGTCCTCTCCCTCGGGAATCATATGATACCGCTCCCTGGCAATGAGGGCCGCTCCGAAGGCGCCCATGATGCCGGCGATATCCGGACGGACCGCGTTGCAGCCGGAAATCTTCTCAAAGCTTCTGAGTACCGCGTCGTTGTAGAAGGTTCCGCCCTGGACTACCACATGGGAACCCAGGTCAGAGGCCTTGGTAATCTTGATTACCTTGAACAGGGCGTTCTTGATGACGGAGTAGGCCAGTCCCGCGGAAATGTCCGCCACGGAAGCGCCCTCCTTCTGAGCCTGCTTGACGTTTGAGTTCATGAACACGGTGCAGCGGGTGCCCAGGTCTGTGGGGTTCTTCGCAAAGAGGGCCTCTTTGGCGAAATCCTCAACGCCGTAATTCAGGCTCTTGGCAAAGGTCTCGATAAAGGAGCCGCAGCCGGAGGAGCAGGCTTCATTTAACTGAACGCTGTCCACGGTGCCGTCCTTAATCTTGATGCATTTCATATCCTGACCGCCGATGTCCAGGATGCAGTCCACATCCGGCTCGAAAAACGCGGCGGCGTAGTAGTGGGAGATGGTCTCCACCTCGCCTTCATCCAGCATAAGAGCCGCCTTCAGCAGGGCCTCGCCGTATCCGGTGGAACAGGAACGGACGATGTGGGCCTCTTGGGGAAGGAGCTTCCTGATTTCGCTGATGGCGCGGATGGCCGTGGCCAGAGGGCTTCCATGGTTGTTGTCGTAGAACCGGTAAAGGAGCTCTCCGTCCTCGCCCACCAGGGCCACCTTGGTGGTGGTGGAGCCGGCGTCGATACCCAGATAGCAGTTGCCCTTGTAGGAAGCCAAATCCCCGGTCTTTACCTTGTGGCCGTTGTGGCGCTCACAGAAGGCGTCGTAGTCCGCCTGGTCCACAAAGAGGGGCTCCATCCGCTTTACCTCAAAATCCATTTGAATGCCGTGGGAAAGGCGGTCGATGAGGGAAGTCAGCTTCTGGGGCTCCTGCCCGTCCTGGGGATTCAAGGCGGCTCCCACCGCGGCGAACAGGTGGGAATGTTCCGGGGCGATAATCTGGTCCCCGGTCAGGTGAAGGGTGCGGATAAAGGCCTTTCTCAGCTCCGGAAGGAAATGAAGGGGGCCTCCCAGGAAGGCCACGTTGCCCCGGATGGGCTTGCCGCAGGCAAGTCCGCTGATGGTCTGATTGACCACCGCCTGGAAAATGGAGGCGGCCAAATCCTCCCTAGTAGCTCCCTCGTTAATTAGGGGCTGGATGTCCGACTTGGCGAACACGCCGCAGCGGGCGGCGATGGGGTAGATGGCCTTGTAATTTTTGGCGTACTCGTTTAACCCTGCGGCGTCGGTCTGCAGCAGGGAGGCCATCTGGTCGATGAAAGAACCGGTGCCTCCGGCGCAGATGCCGTTCATCCGCTGGTCGATGCCGCCGGTGAAATAGATGATTTTCGCGTCCTCTCCGCCAAGCTCAATGGCCACATCGGTGCGGGGAGCGTAGTCCTGAAGGGCAGAGGCTACCGCAACTACCTCCTGGATAAAGGGTACGCCCAGGTGGGAGGACAGAGCCAGTCCTCCGGAACCGGTAATCATGGGTAAAACACTGACCGGCCCCACGGTATCCATCGCTTTCTGCAGAAGGCCCGCCAGAGTTTTCTGAATATCCGCGAAGTGCCGTTCGTAATCGGAAAAGAGAATCTTGTGATCCGCATCCAGAAAGGCGACTTTTACGGTGGTAGAACCGATGTCGATTCCAAGTGTCAAATTTGTATGTAATGAACTCATAAATAACGTGGGTTGATCCCAAAACCTCCTTTGTATCGAAACGTAATAGCTCAGGACAGCGGAAAAGAGATGTGCTGCCGTGAACAGTTACTTTGAAACATCCGCCGGCGGCCCGCCGGCGCATCATAGTTTAACATAAATTAAGAAGGAATACAATTATCAGCACGTATGAAAATCCCTATAAAAATCTGGATGTTCTGGGAAAACTTGCGATAAAGTCAGGTAAATCCCCGGGAAGAATGTTAAAAAAACTTAATATTGTTGTAAGGGGAAATCAATGGTATTCCATTAAGTGATTTTGTATAATATTTTTATACAAATAGTTGGAATGTGAGTAAAATGTATGAAAAACAAGGAGGGACGTATATGATGAAACGCACTGGAAAACAAATCAGCGCGCTGTTTTTGGCCGCAGTGATGGCAGTATCAGCGGCATCCACGGTTCAGGCGGCGGACGACAGAGAGAGAATCGACAAGGTAACATTGAACTTCGCCTATGACAAGGAGCCGGCCAGCGGCGATGAGATTGGAGATATCCGGGTAACCACAAACAGCGATCAGTTTACTGTGGATTACGCGGAATATACCAATTCGGGAGATACCTGGACCGTAGGGGATGTTCCGGAGGTAAGGGTGGAGCTGGATGCCAACGATGGATACCGTTTCGCCTATGAGTCCAAAAGCCATTTTGACGTAAACGGCGGCGGGGCGGAATTTAAGGACGCGGACCGGCAGGACGATGATTCTCATATGGTGGTGACCGTGGAACTGGACCGCATCGGAGGAAAACTGTCCGCTCCGGAGAATCTGGAGTGGGACGGAACGACGGCTCACTGGGACCATCTGGACGGAGCCAAGACCTATGAGGTCAGGCTGTACCGGGGAAGCAGCACGGTAACCACGGTGGAAACGGCGAATAACTACTACAATTTCGCGGGAAGTATTACCAGAGAGGGTGATTATATTTTCCGCGTAAGAGGAATTTCCGATTACAATGACCGCTCCGGCGAGTGGTCCTCTGATTCCGATGAGTACTATGTGGACGAGGACGAGGCGGCCAGAGCAGGAACCGGCTCCTGGGTACAGGACGGCGCCAGATGGTGGTTTGCCTACAGCGGCGGAGGATATCCGGCAAACTGCTGGAAGGAAATAGGCGGGGCCTGGTACTATTTCGACCGCTCCGGTTACATGACCACAGGCTGGCAGTATGTGGACGGAGACTGGTACTATCTGAATCCGGGAAGCGGCGCTATGATGAGCGGCTGGCAGCTGATTAATAACGTGTGGTATTATCTGGATTCCAGCGGAGCCATGCAGACCGGATGGAATTACATCAACGGAAAATATTACTATATGGACTCCAACGGCGCCATGTACGCCAACCGTACCACTCCGGACGGACATTATGTAGATGCATCGGGGGCGAGAGTTTACTAAGGATTCAGGATTTGGGAACGAAAAGCAGGGAACACTTTTATTTTAAGGATACAGGACTTCAAAAAGTAAGAAGGGCAGGGCCGGGTGAAAAATCCCGGCCCTTCATAATGGAAAGTAAAGAACATGTAAACGGAATATGAATTTTTTTTGAATGCTGAAAAAACCCCATGGATAGGATTTGACAAACAGGAGAGCAGTCACTATAATTGAGGAGGTATTGACAGAAAGGGGGCAGATTTTGTATGATTCGTATTTTTAAAACTGAAGACGGTGTAATGCATGAAAAAAGTGATATGCAGCCGGGATGCTGGATTGCATTGACTAACCCCACTGCCTCTGAAGTGATGGATGTGGCGGATGCCTGCCAGATCGATCCGGATCACATCAAGGCCCCTCTGGATGAGGAAGAACGGTCCCGTATCGAGGTGGAGGACAATTATACGCTGGTATTGGTGGATATTCCTTCTATTGAGGAACGGAACGGCAAAGACTGGTTTGTTACCATCCCCATGGGCATCATTACCACCAACGATGTGCTGATTACCGTCTGCCTGGAGGATACGCCGGTTCTCTCCTCCTTTATGGACGGCAGGGTCCGGGATTTCCATACTTTTATGAAGACCAGATTCATCCTTCAGATTTTGTACCGAAACGCCACCCAGTATCTGCAGTATCTGCGGATTATTGATAAGAAGAGCGAGGTAGTGGAACGCAAGCTTCATCAGTCCCAAAAAAACGAGGAGTTAATAGAGCTTCTGGAGCTGGAGAAGTCCCTGGTGTATTTTACCACATCCTTAAAATCCAACGAGGTGGTGTTGGAGAAGCTGCTGAGGACCGAGCGTGTAAAGAAGTATCCGGAGGATACGGATCTTCTGGAAGATGTTATCATCGAGAATAAGCAGGCCATCGAGATGGCTAATATTTACAGCGGAATTTTAAGCGGGACCATGGATGCGTTTGCTTCCATTATTTCCAACAATGTAAATGCAGTTATGAAATTCCTTGCTACGGTTACCATTGTTATGTCCATCCCTACCATGGTGGCCAGCTTTTATGGAATGAATGTAAATACCAGAGGGATGCCTTTTGCGGACAGTCCCTTCGGATTCTTGATTGTTTTAGGCCTTGCAATTCTGCTGTCTTTGGTTGTAGCGTATATTTTCAACAAAAAGGATCTATTCTAAGTTAAAAAAGGATGATAGAATGAAATTTTTCCAAAAGCTGGAGCAAAAGTTCGGGCGGTATGCCATTCATAACCTGATGTATTATATTATCGTGCTGTATCTCATTGGCCTGGGAATTGTTTATTTGGTTCCCGGTTTTTACACCATGTATCTGAGCTTGGATGCAGCCATGATTCTGAGAGGACAGATCTGGAGGATTTTTACTTTCATTATCTATCCGCCTACGACGAGCTTATTTTTTGCGGTTTTCGTATTTCTTCTGTACTATTCCCTGGGAAGATCTCTGGAACGGGTCTGGGGCGCCTTCCGCTTTAATGTCTATATCCTGATGGGTATTCTTTTTCATGTGGCGGCAGCCCTGATACTTTATCTGGTATTCCATGAACGAGTGCTGCTGACGACAACTTATCTGAACGCCTCGGTCTTTTTGGCCTATGCGGTTAGTTTTCCGGATGATACATTCTTCATCTACTTTGTGCTTCCGGTAAAGGCAAAGTGGCTGGCGGCCTTTGAGGGATTTTTCTATGTGCTGATGTTCTTTACCGGCGGAATGCGTACGAAGGTGGAGATTGGCATGACGCTGGCAAACTTCCTGATTTTTTTCCTGATGACCAGGAATTACCGGAGAATCAGCCCCAGGGAGATTAAGCGGAGACGGGATTTTCAGGTTCAGATGCGTCCGGTCAGCCGGGCTCGCCATACCTGCGCGGTATGCGGGAGAACAGATGAGGACAGTCCCGGGATGGAGTTTCGGTACTGCTCCAAATGCGAGGGCAATTATGAATACTGTATGGACCACCTCTATACGCACAAACATGTTAAAAAATCGGATTTGGAGCAGACGCCCCAAAGCGCCGATTCTCAAAGATAATGGCAATTGTTCAGAACAGATGAGCATTCACAGGAATGGAGGAAAAGAATGAAGAAAACAAAAATTATCTGCACCATGGGCCCAAATACCGATGACAAGAATATCATGAGAGAACTTGCGAAAAACGGTATGGATGTGGCCCGGTTTAATTTTTCACATGGAGACCACGAGGAGCATCTGGGACGTCTTGAGGTTCTGCGGGAAGTACGCAAGGAGCTGGACATTCCGGTGGCGGCTTTGTTGGATACCAAGGGACCGGAGATTCGGACCGGCCTTTTAAAAGATGGAAAGAAGGTTGCCTTAAAAGAGGGACAGACCTTTACTTTGACCACCCGGGACGTGGTCGGAGACGATACCATCACTCATATCAATTACAGCGGCCTTAATGAGGACGTAACCGCAGGCAATAAGATTCTCATTGATGACGGCCTGATTGAATTGGACGTAGTGGAAGTCAATGGGACGGATATTGTCTGTAAGGTCGTGAACGGAGGAGAACTGGGAGAGAAGAAGGGCGTTAATGTGCCCAATGTGAAAATCAAGCTTCCGGCTCTTACGGAAAAGGATAAAGAGGATATTCTTTTTGGAATCCGTCAGGGCTTCGACTTTATTGCCGCTTCCTTTGTGCGTACAGCAGATTGCATCAGGGAGATTAAGGAGATTTTGGAGGAGCATGGCTCCAATATGAGAGTGATTGCCAAGATTGAGAACGCGGAGGGTATTGAGAACCTGGATGCGATTATCGAGGCAAGTGACGGCATTATGGTGGCAAGAGGCGATATGGGCGTGGAGATTCCGGCGGAAAAGGTACCCTATATCCAGAAGACCATTATCCGTAAGTGCAACGAGGCCTGCAAGACGGTTATTACTGCAACCCAGATGCTGGATTCCATGATCCGCAATCCCCGCCCTACCAGAGCGGAGGTAACGGATGTGGCCAATGCGGTGTACGATGGAACCGATGCCGTGATGCTTTCCGGAGAGACCGCTATGGGCAAGTATCCGGTAGAGGCGCTGAAGATGATGGCGACGATCGTAGAGGATTCGGAGTCCCATCTGGATTACGCGGCTTACCGTCAGCGTAAAGTTTCTGAGAGCAATACAAAAAATGTTTCCAACGCGGTATGTTTCGCCTCCGTGTCTACGGCTCACGACTTGGGAGCAACGGCGATTATTGCCCCCAGCATCAGCGGATTTACCACCCGCATGCTCTCAAAATGGAGACCCAGCGCCACGATTATCGGAATGTCTCCCAGCATGACTACGGTTCGTCAGATGCAGCTTCAGTGGGGAGTTACTCCGGTGTGGTCCAGAAGAGCGGATACTACGGATGAACTGATTGAGAGTTCTGCTGAGGAGCTCAAGAGCCGTGGAATGGTTCATGTAGGAGATACTACGGTGATTACCGCTGGTGTGGTGACCTATTCCAGACGTCATGAAGCGGCGACGGAGACCAATATTATGCGGGTTATGACTATTGAATAATCTGCCGGCAGGGGAGAAACGGCTTTTCTCCTTACGGAAAATGAGATAAGAATGACTGGACAAGGGAGTCCGCCATGGAGTACAATGGTGCCGTAGGCGCCGTGATGCTCCGGCGGACTCCCTTGTCCGATTACGAAGAAAGGAAGAAAGTATTATGGAGAAGAAACCATTTGTTACCTTAGAGCAGCTGAAGGAGATTGAAAAAACCTACCCTACTCCTTATCATCTCTATGACGAGAAGGGAATCCGGGAAAACGCGAAAAAGCTGAAGGAGGCATTTTCCTGGAACAAAGGATTTAAGGAGTATTTTGCCGTAAAGGCAACGCCAAACCCCTTTATTCTCAAAATTTTAAAGGAGTGCGGCTGCGGCACGGACTGCTCCTCCCTGACGGAGCTGATGATGTCAAAGGCCTGCGGCTTTTCCGGTTCCGACGTGATGTTCTCTTCGAACGATACACCGCCGGAGGAATTTGCCTATGCGGACCAGATGGGGGCTGTGATCAATCTGGATGATTTTACGCATATTCAATGCCTGGAGGAAACTTTGGGGCATATTCCGGAGACCATCAGCTGCCGCTATAATCCCGGAGGAGTTTTTAAAATCAGCAATGACATTATGGACAATCCGGGAGATGCCAAGTACGGCATGACTACGGAGCAGATTTTCCAGGCATTTAAGATTTTAAAGAGCAAAGGGGCGAAGCATTTCGGTATCCACGCCTTTCTGGCCAGCAATACGGTGACCAATGACTACTATCCTCTTTTAGCCAGAAAGCTTTTCGAACTGGCGGTGAAGCTGAAGGAGGAGACGGGGGCCCACATTTCCTTTATCAATCTTTCCGGAGGAGTGGGAATCCCCTACCGCCCGGACCAGGAGCCTAATGATATCCGTGTGATCGGAGAGGGTGTGCGAAAGGTCTACGAGGAGGTGCTGGTTCCCGCGGGTATGGGGGATGTATCCCTGTGTACGGAGCTGGGACGGTTTATGCTGGCTCCCTATGGCTGCCTGGTAACCAAGGCCATTCATGAGAAGCACATTTATAAGGAATATATCGGTGTGGACGCCTGCGCGGTGAATTTGATGCGTCCGGCCATGTATGGAGCGTACCACCACATTACGGTTATGGGTAAGGAGGACTGGCCCTGCGACCACAAGTACGATGTGGTAGGCTCTCTCTGCGAAAACAATGACAAGTTTGCTATTGACCGTATGCTTCCGAAAATTGATATGGGGGATTTTCTGGTGATTCATGATGCCGGAGCCCACGGATTTTCTATGGGATATAATTACAATGGAAAGCTGCGTTCCGCAGAGCTTCTTTTAAAGGAGGATGGTTCCGTGGAGATGATTCGCCGGGCGGAAACGCCGGCTGACTACTTCGCGACCTTTGATTTTTGCGGACTGCTGAAGGATTTTTGCTAGGGCATATACAGCAGTTCAGGACAGATGCCGTATTTGTTAAAATTTCAGGAGGAGGAGAAAAATGGCACAGGTTGGGTTTATTGGAATGGGAAATATGGGGTCCGCCATATTGGAAGGGCTGCTGAAAATCTATCCCGGGGAAGAGCTGGTCTTTACAGCGGCTCACAGGGAGAAGATGGAGGAGGTCACCGCCCGCACCGGCGTCCCTCACGGCAGCTCCAACGCAGACTGCGCCTCCAGATGCAAATATCTGATTTTGGCGGTGAAGCCTCAGTATTTTGAAACTGTATTTCAGGAGATTGAAGGGGAATTGCGACCGGAGCAGGTGATTATTTCTCTGGCGCCCGGCATTACCATCCGTTCCCTGAAGGATCGCCTGGGCCATGACAAACGGTTTGCCAGGGCTATGCCCAATACTCCGGCTATGCTGGGAGAGGGAATGACGGGGCTGGCCTGGGAGAAAGGAAGCCTAACTCCCAAGGAGGAGCAGGAGCTGAAGGCTATCTTCGAGGTCTGCGGCAAGGTGGCGGTAGTGGAGGAACGGCTGATGAACGCGGTCGGCTGTGTCAGCGGCAGTTCCCCTGCTTTCATCTATATGATGATTGAGGCTCTGTCTGACGGCGGAGTAAAATACGGCCTGCCAAGAAGCATAGCCTGCCAGATGGCAGCCCAGGCGGTTTTGGGCAGCGCGAAGATGGTGCTGGAGACCGGAAAGCATCCGGAACAGTTAAAGGATGAGGTGTGTTCTCCGGGAGGAACTACCATTCAGGGAGTGTCCGCCCTGGAGGAGATGGGATTTAGAAGCGCGCTGATTAAGGCATGCGACGCTTGTTACGAGAAGAGTACGCAGATTAAGTGAAATAAAGGAGAGGGAAAAGGACATGAGCGGCAATCAAGAAAAAAAGGAAAATCAGAATATGGAACAGCCTCCGGTGATTCGGCTGGACCGGCAGCTGAAATATCAGGGGAATATTTTGAAAATTTATGAGGATGTGGTTCTTGCTAATGGGCATAAGGCTCACTGGGATTTCATCCACCATGATGGGGCGGCCGCAGTTCTGCCTGTAGCTGATGACGGGAGGATTCTTATGGTCCGCCAGTATCGCAATGCTCTGGATAAGTTTACTCTGGAAATTCCGGCGGGAAAGCTGGATGATCCTAAAGAGCCGAAGATCCGGTGCGCTTTCCGGGAGCTGGAGGAGGAGACGGGATTTAAGGCCGATCATTTGGAATACCTGATGAGCCTTAATACCACAGTCGCTTTCTGTGACGAGGCCATTGATATTTTTGTGGCGCACCATCTGATTCCGTCTAAGCAGCATTTGGACGAAGATGAAGTAATTAATGTGGAGCCCTGGGAGCTGAAGGACCTGGAGGAGCTGATTTACAGAGGCGAGATTACGGACGGAAAAACGATTGCCGCCATTATGGCCTATGCCAGGAAGTACCGGTCGGTTGATAAGCGGGATGAAGAGCTGGATTCCCGGTCATAATATTTTACCTGGAAGCATAGAGTGTTTTAAACAAGCTTAAAAGGTCGTGGCTGCCTTTGCAGGTAAAAAAATGGAGATATCAGGACTGGCTGGCTTTCAGCTTCGGTTTTGGAGTCCTGCTTGGAACGGCGGCGGTCCGTTTTTTTGGCTGGCCGGTGGTTTTGGAACAGGTCCGGCAGCCGGAGCAGGCGGCTTTTCCTGATCGATGGGAGGCGCTCCGGCTTTTTTGCGTGGTATTTCGCTGTCGTTTTCTTCAGCTGACAGCAGGATGGCTGATGGGAATGACCGTATGCAGCGTTCCGCTTTTCTGCATGACGGCGGCTTACGGGGGGCTTTCAGCCGCGGTGACGCTGTCGCTGCTTACGGCAAGAAAAGGAATGCTGGGGCTCCCTGCGTTTTTAATCGGTCTCTTTCCTCAGTGGATTATTTATGGGGCGGTTTGGTGGATATTGGCTTCTTGGGCGAGCGGGACTCAAAAAAGGGTCCGTTTGGGGGCGTTCCTTCTGCTGATTCTCTTTACAGCTTGCGGAGCGGGGGCGGAAATCCTTGTAAATCCTATATTTTCCGTATATTTTTTTTAAAAATTTTTTCGAGAAATTTACAAGATATTGATGGGATGGATTTTACCTGTTTCAATATCTTGTATTTTTATGTTAATCAGTAAAAAATACCCATAAAAGTGGGAAAAATCTGTTTGATTTTATCGAAAAATGCGGCTATAATGGTAGTCAGCCACTTGAAAGGCGGCATTTTGGGAATACGGGAGAAATAAGGGATAAAGAGTTATGACGGCGGAAATAAAAGGTTTTGTGGAATATCTGGAGAAGGTAAAAGAGGCCTCTAGTAATACGGTGATTTCTTACCAGCGGGATTTGACCCAGCTGGCCTCCTTTTTGGAGAACAAAGGGATTACGGAGGTGGGAAAGGTGACGAAAACGAGTCTGAATTCCTACATTCTGGAACTGGAAAAAGAAGGAAAAGCCGCGGCTACTATTTCTCGTGAGATGGCTTCCATCAAGGCCTTTTTTCATTATGCCTTCCGCCAGGGGATGATCCGCAGGGATCCCTCTGAATTTATGAAGGCGCCTAAGGTGGAGAAGAAGGCGCCGGTGATTTTGACCCTGGCGGAGGTGAACGCTCTCTTGGAACAGCCAGGGGGGAACAGTCCTAAGGAAAAGCGGGACAAAGCCATGCTGGAGCTGCTGTATGCGACCGGAATCCGTGTTTCGGAGCTGATTGGACTGCAGATGGAAGATCTGAACCTGAAGGTGGGATATATTGTCTGCAGAGACCGGAATAAAGAGCGTATGGTGCCTTTTGGAAAGCATGTAAAGGAAGCTCTGACTGACTATCTGGAGAGTGCCAGAGGAGAGCTGCTGAAAGGGGGGGAATCTCCCTGGCTTTTTACCAACTGCAGCGGCAGACCCATGAGCCGTCAGGGCTTCTGGAAGCTAATTAAATTTTATGGGGAAAAGGCCGGGATTAAGAGCGACATTACGCCCCACACGCTGCGCCATTCCTTCGCTGCACATCTGGTTTTAAGCGGTGCGGATATTCGTGCGGTCCAGGCTATGCTGGGCCACTCCGATGCGGCCACGACACAGATTTATGCCAGTTATCGGGAGAAGCTGGTGCGATAAAACGAAAAATCGCGATAGACATTGAAGCTGCCTTTCTTCTGAGGAGAAGGCAGTTTTGCTGTATGGGGCAGATTGAACGGTTTCCGGCGAAAGCAGTCCGCGGGGAAAAGGGCTTATTTTAGCAGGCGCAAAAAAGTGTTACAATATCTTAAGAAAATCGCTATTGACGTATCTTGCCAAACTGTTTACTCTTAGGATAAGAGTAAGCGGAACGAATCCTTTCGCACGAAGAATTTGCCTGGGAGAAAGGGGGGTGCGTATGAGCAGGCGGATGCGCAGATGGCTGAGAAATGTCGTAGGAACGGCTGCCTTGGCGGCGGTTTTCCTTATGCTGCCAAAAGATACGGGGATAAGGGCTTGGGCCGGCGAAGCCAGACGAATCAGCCGCGTTTCTCTGAAATTTGAGACGGAAATCTGGCCGGAGATGAATTTCGGCGATGAGACCATCGAGATTTCTGCTGCCAGCGAAAGATACTACGTGGAAGATTATCAGATTATGAATTCAGGGTTTATCTGGGAAAACCGGATGACGCCCAGGATTCAGGTGACGGTTATGCCCGCGGAGGGATGGTATTTTGGATCGATTGGCCGGGATGAGATTACCTTAAAGGGCGGCGGGGCGGTTTACGCCAAGTCCCAGCAGGGAGCGGGGGATGCGCTGGTAATTGAGCTGACTCTGGAACCATTAAACCGCTACATGCCCCCTTTAAGCGGCCTGAGGCTGGAGCCGGATGGGGCGGCTTACTGGGATCCCGTTTCCAATGCAGGCAGCTATGAGCTGAGGGTTTACCGGGACGGACGCATATTCGGCAACGCCGTGACCGTGCGGTCGGAGCGGTACAGCTGCTGGGAAAAATTGATTACGCCAGGCGTATATGCGGTAGAGGTCCGCCCGGTGAATCAGGCCGACCCCAAGGTGAAAGGGGACTGGGTCCGCTCAGGAGAACTTCAGGTAGATTCAGCTATGGCAGCAGAATTCCAGGGGCGTCCGGTGACGGAGGCGGATGGTCAGGTGATCCAGGCTGTCTGGAGGCAGGAGGCGGACGGGCGCTGGTGGTATGACCGGGGAGACGGGACTTATCCGGCGGACTGCTGGGAGGAAATCCAGGGGAAATGGTACTTTTTTGACCCGGAAGGCTACATGAAAACCGGCTGGTTTCTCTGGCAGGACCAGTGGTATTACTGCACGGAAAAAGGCTATATGTTAAGCAACTGCATCACGGAGGACGGTTACTGGCTGGGGGCAGATGGAGCGATGATTTTGCAATAGATTTTTACAGAGGTGGTAACAGTGTTAAAAGAGGAAGAAGCATTTTTAAAGGCCTTAGACGTGGCTTATTCTTATCATCTGGCAAAAAGAATGGAGAAGCCTAGAACCAATCCGGTTCTGGGCTTTCGCACGGCCGGCTCAAGGGCGGAGTTTGAAGTGGGGGAGATGCTGGCCCGGGAGATGCGGGAAATCGGCCTTTCGGATGTGGTCAAGGACCGGGTAGAAGTGGACGTGTGGGAGTTCCATCACGCGGTTCTGTCTTTTAAAGACCGGACGGGAAAGACACAAAGCTTTCAGCTGGGGGCCTATCAGACTCAGTTTGACACCCATGGGCCGAAAACGTATTCTATGGTTTACGCGGGAAAGGGAACGGCCCGGGACTATGAGGGACTGGACGTAAAGGATAAGCTGGTGCTGGTGGATATTAACCAGAGAGATGAGTGGTGGATTAATTTCCCGGTTTACCAGGCAAAGCTTAAAGGAGCGGCGGCTCTGATTGCGGTTCAGGACCAGGGGTACGGAGAGGTGGACGATAAAGCCCTCAATGCCCAGGATATTGCGGGGCCGGCAGACGCGCCGGCATTTTCCATTTCCCAGGCAGATGCGAGGGTGCTGAAGGAAGAGATGGAGCAGGGGGGAATTTCCGTCTCCTTTGATGCCAGCTCCCATGTGAGGGAAAAGGGCGAATCCTACAACATTGTAGGCCGGATTCCCGGAAGAAATACCGAAAAGAGCATTCTGCTGTCGGCCCACTATGATTCCTATTTTTCCGGCTTTCAGGACGACAATACGGCGGTGTCCATGATGTTTGGAATTGCCAGGGCGCTGGTAAAGAGCGGATATCAGCCAAAGTATAATCTGATTTTCTGTGCCATGGCGGCGGAAGAATGGGGGGTAATCAATTCCAAATACGATTGGTCTGCCGGAGCTTATGAAGAGATTTTCAACGTCAGACCTCAATGGAGAGGGCAGGTAATTGCGGATCTGAACTTTGAGCTGCCGGCCTTTGCCCATGGGAAAAAGGATGGGGTGCGCTGCACCTACGAATATGAAGCTTTTTTGAAAGATTTTGCTTCCCGCATTTCGCCGGATGAAACCGTTTATCCGGAAGGAATTGAGGTTTTGTGCCCCATCGAAACCTGGTCCGATGATTTTTCCATGGCCATCGGGGGAATCCCGTCCATGGTGAATGATTTTGCCTCAGGGGAATTTATGGAAACCCACTATCATTCCCAATTTGACAACGAGGAATTCTACGATGAAGGGGTCTACCGCTTCCACCATGAATTTTACGGCCGCCTGATTCTGGCTTTGGACCGTCTGGCAGTGGTTCCCCTGGATTTTTCCAGGCTGTTTCGGGCAGTTGGGGACAGCGAGGACAGCCGTCTCTGGAAGAGGGCAGAAGCAGACGGAGGGGAGCTTTTGACGGAGGCGGCCAAAGAGGAGGCATTGGGGAAGGAGCTCTATGACCAGATTCAGCAGGTAAACCTCAGATACGGGAACATGCTGGAGGAGGGGCGCAGGGAGGAGGCGGACCGTCTGTTTGCGGCCTGCGAACCTCTTCAGGAGAAACTGCTGTATGCGTTTTACAAGGAGCAGGATTATTTTGTGCGGCTGAACTGGCATGATGAGGTGCTCTTTCCCCAGCAGGCAGTGAGACGCAATCTGGAGGCCATTTATCAGGCATTGGATTGCCTGAGAGAAGGCAAAGTCCGGCAGTGCCTGGAGCACGTTTACAGCATCGACAACAATCGCTACGCATTCGAGTTCGACCAGGAGGTGTTCGACTATTTTACCCGGTACGTGCTGGAACAGCCGTCAGACCGGCTGAAATGGGGAGCGGGCCGGATTGTTCACCATGAGAATCTGTTCCGTTTGGTAGAAGAATTAAAGGAACTGGCAGAGAAAGAGGAAAGCCGGGGCAGCGAGGCACAAATCCAGGAGCTGAGCGCTGTGGCCCAAAACCAGGCTGCCTGCTACCGGGATGATTTGCGCTACATGACGGAGGCGACAAAGAAAATCGGGCTGCTTTTGGAGGAGTGCCGCCAAATGGTCCGAAGTGAGGAGATACAGTCCTATGGAAAGTGACAGATTATACCGGGTCCGCCGGGAGGACCTGACAAGGCTGGAAGAGCTTTTGACTCAGTGTTTTGCCAAGGACCCGCTCTACTGCAAGCTGATTCCGGATGAAGAAAAGAGAAAACGTCTGCTGCCGGAGCTGTTCCAGTGCGATTTGACGGAATTTTATGAAACCTGTGAAATTTTCTCCGACAGCCCGGATATGAATTCCCTGCTGGTGGTATCCGATACAACGGAAAGCTTTGATCCGCTGAAACGGTATCTGGCAGAGGCTATGGCCCAGCTGCACACGGATCAGTATCTGGTGAAGGAGGATCCCTCCTTAAAAACTCTGTGGAATTTTGTGCTGGGAAGGGATTATCTCAACTCCCGGTGGACCAGCCAGCTCCATCAGGCCAGGCGTCTGCACATCATTTATCTGGCGGTGAGGCCCTCTATGCAGCATCGCGGGCTTACCCACATACTGATGAGCCAGGTAATCGCTTATGCAAAAACACATGGGATGATGATTTCTCTGGAAACCCACAATCCCCATAATGTCCCCATCTATGAGCATTACGGATTTAAGGTATTTGGCGTGATGGAGAAGCATTTTGGGCTGAAGCAGTATTGTATGGTGAGGGAGATATGAGGGCCGGGCAAAAAAGAATGATCGAATGTAAAAGGACTTTATGACGCTAAAAGTCATGAAGTCCTTTTTTCTATGCGGTTTCAGGAACAAAGAGCAGCTGGCAGACTGGAGGGCGGAGAATGGCTTCCCGCTCATAGACCTCGTTAAATACCTGGATAAAGCAATTGGCAGCTTCAGACAGCGGAAAATATTTGGAATAGTAGACGCCTCTGCTGCGCAGCGTAATAGGATTTTCAATAGAGAAATACGCCATGGGCTTAATAAGGGAGATTCTCAAGGGCGTCCGTACCGGGGTGAAAATCATGCCCATACCGGTAGAGGCCAGACGCAGAGCGGTTTCGTTTTTCTGGATTTCCATGACGATGTTGGGGTTAATATGGTACTTGTGGAACAGGTTCCGGGCGATTACCCCCATACCCTGCTCAGGAATTAGAACCAGGAAATCGCAGTTCTTGATCCGGCTGGGGTTCAGGTAATAGGGAGTAATGGGCGAATTGTTGGATAAATTCAGGTTTTGTACCAGAGGATGGTCCGCGGGTACGGCAAGAAGGATCGGGTCGTTGTAAATAAAATCATAGGAGAAGTTGGGGGTATCTCCGCTGTATGCAGCATAGACCAGATCCAAATGACCGGCCTCCAG
>ERZ1643247.2051-NODE-2051-length-16754-cov-10.362656_pt1 | contig 16754 bp, 12 predicted proteins | sample MGYA00579264_ERZ1643247 | MGnify/ENA primary metagenome ERZ1643247 (study PRJEB29033, sample SAMEA4952262) | chicken gut metagenome | biome: Broiler Chicken; feature: Gastrointestinal Tract; material: Caecum | place: Ireland | collected 2018 | study: Broiler... | reverse complement strand
GAAGGTTGAAAAGAAGCAAAAATCAAGAAATAAATAATAAAATTTAGGACTTATGAATAAGCATAGGCCTTTTTAATTTTAAGATTGAACGATTTTGATAATTTTTTATTTTTTTGCCGACAACTTCAAAAATTGCTCTATATATCTAATATTTTTGCACAAAATAATAAGCGGAGATTATTGAAAGGTTAGCAATAGTTATGATAAGATAATCAACTTATTAAAATTATAAAAATTCTTTTTAAATTTTAATTAAAAACTTGAATATTGCTATATAATTATGCTATAATTTCTACCGCAAAAGGAGCAAAACAAATGAAAGAAAAAAACGATTTAACTACTAGCATTAATGCCTATCAGGGCTTTAAAGGTAAGACTTGGAAAGAAGAAATCAATGTTTCAGACTTTATAGATTCAAACTATAAAGAATATAGAGGGGATGACAGCTTCCTCGCAGGTAAAAGCAAAAAGACTGCAAAAGTATGGGCAAAGTGCGAAAAGTTGCTTGCGCTTGAACGCAAAAAGCACTTGCTTGATGTAGACACTGTCAACATGAGTGGGATCAATAGTTTTCCTGCTGGATATATTGATAAATCTAACGAGGTTATCGTAGGACTTCAAACCGATAAACCACTCAAGAGAATTGTAAATCCATACGGCGGACTTCGTATGGTACATAATGCACTTGCTGCTTACAATCGAACACTTGATCCTAGAGCAGAAAAGGTCTTCTCAACCATGATGAGAAAGACTCACAATGACGGCGTATTTGATGCATACACTCCAAACATTAGAAAGGCAAGAAGTGCAGGACTTATCACAGGCTTGCCAGACGCTTATGGCAGGGGAAGAATTATAGGCGACTATAGACGCGTTGCCCTATATGGTATTGACAGACTTATTGAAGAAAAGCAAAAAGACTTATTAAGCGATGAACTTCTCGATATCGATTGCGAAGAAGATATTAGAATAAGAGAGGAAGTAAGCGAGCAGATTAGAGCGCTCGGCAAAATCAAAGAGATGGCAAAGACCTATGGCTATGACATCTCAAAACCTGCTTGCAATGCAAAGGAAGCATTCCAGTGGACATACTTTGCATACCTTGCTTCAGTCAAGGAAAACAACGGTGCTGCCATGAGTTTAGGCAGAGTTTCAACCTTCCTTGATATCTATATTGAGAGAGATATGGCAAATGGCATTCTCGATGAAGAAGGCGCACAGGAACTTGTTGACCAGTTTACTATCAAACTCCGCCTAGTTCGACACCTTCGTACTCCAGAATATGATGAAATATTTGGTGGCGATCCTACTTGGGTTACCGAAAGTATTGGCGGTATGCTAAACGAGAAAAAGAGTTTAGTCACCAAGAATTCTTTTAGATTTTTGCATAGTCTTATCAATCTTGATCCATCTCCAGAGCCAAACCTTACTGTGCTTTGGTCGACAAGACTTCCTATGAATTTCAAAAAATACTGTGCAAAGATATCAATCTTGACCGATTCTATTCAGTATGAAAGTGATGATGTTATGAGTCCAATCTATGGTCACGACTATGCAATTGCCTGCTGTGTTTCGGCTATGAAAGTTGGCAAACAGATGCAATTCTTTGGTGCAAGATGCAACCTTGCAAAATCATTGCTTTACAGTATAAATGAAGGCAAAGATGAAAAGAGTGGCAAGCAGGTTGTCGATGGTATAGAGAAGATGACTGACAGTGTGCTTAACTATGAAAAAGTCAAGAAATCATACTTTAAGACTCTTGATATCGTTGCAAAGACCTATGTTGACGCTTTAAATATCATCCACTTCATGCACGATAAATATGCCTATGAAGCAGGACAGATGGCACTCCATGACACCTTTGTTGAAAGGTTGATGGCGTTTGGTATGGCTGGACTTTCTGTTGCCGCTGACTCGCTGTCTGCAATCAAGTATGCAACCGTAAAACCTATTAGAAATGAAGACGGCATTGCCACAGATTTTGAAATTGAAGGTGAATTTCCAAAATATGGCAATGATGATGATAGAGTTGACAAGATTGCTGTTGAAATTGTACAGCACTTTATCTCTACTTTAAAGAAGCACAAGTTATATCGCGGTGCAAAACATACACTTTCTGCATTAACTATCACATCAAATGTTATGTATGGCAAAAAGACAGGTACTACTCCTGATGGAAGAAAGGCAGGTGAGCCTTTTGCTCCTGGTGCAAACCCTATGCATGGCAGAGATTGCTCGGGTGCACTTGCCTCACTCAATTCAGTTGCTAAGATCCCTTATTGCGACTGCTGTCAAGATGGTATATCAAATACATTCTCAATCATTCCAAACGCACTTGGTCACGATATGACTTCACGCGTTAAAAATCTTGTTGGTATTCTTGATGGATACTTTGTACAAGGTGCTCAGCACATCAATGTCAATGTACTCGATAGAGAGAAACTCATTGACGCAATGAATCACCCTGACAAATATCCAACTCTCACTATAAGAGTTTCAGGATATGCTGTCAACTTCAACAAACTCTCTCGTGCTCATCAAGAGGAAGTTATCGCTAGAACTTTCCATGAAAAGATAGGGTGCTAGAAAAAAATCAAACAAAGTCAATAGGGCTATAGTTTGTTAATTTGTCGACACATTAAACAAAGTCAAAAATTTGGCTTTGTTTTTTTTGTTATCTTATTTAGTTAGTTTAAATTGACATATTTAATTAGATATGTTACATTAATAATCTAAATTATATTATAAATATATGTTTGCAAAACGATATCAATATTTTTAAAAGGAAATTATGGAAGAAGTTTTAGGTAAGATAAATAGTTATGAGTCTATGGGACTTGTAGATGGTCCTGGGATTAGATATGTGGTATTTTTGCAGGGCTGTGCACTCCGCTGTCAATATTGTCATAATCCTGATACATGGCTTGAAGATAAGTATACCGAAGTTATCACTCCGCAAAAATTAATTGAAAAAATCAAAAGATTTAAGCCATATTTTGGTGAAGATGGTGGGGTGACTTTCTCTGGTGGCGAACCACTACGGCAACCAAAATTTTTGCTTGAATGTTTAAAATTATGCAAGGAAAATGGTATCCACACAGCACTTGACAGTGCGGGTGTGGGCTTTGGCAATTATGATGAAATACTTTCTTTAACTGATCTTGTTATACTTGATATCAAGGCGGTAAAAGAAGATGAGTATAAGTTTATAACAGGTCAAGACATGACAAGATTTAAAGTCTTTCTGGACGCCTGTCAAAGACTTGGTACAAAACTATGGCTTCGTCAGGTGATAGTGCCTGGCATCAATGATGATAAACAGCACATGATAGCCTTGCGAGATTATATTAAAACTATCAAAAACGTAGAAAAGGTTGAACTTTTGCCTTACAAGACGATTGGGGTGACAAAATATAAGGCACTTAAGTTGCAGTACAGGCTTGACGGAGTGCCTGATATGGACGAAAAGAAGTGCAAAGAACTTGAAAACTTTCTTTTGGATGAGTTAGGTTTTAACTATTAAATTGTATGCGATAAGGAGAAGATATGGCATTTAAAGAAGTGAAATTGTATGATCTTGACTATTCTATAATCCCTGAGTGTACCCGAGTTGTATGCGCATGCAAGTATAAGGATAAATGGGTATTTGCTAAACATAAAGATAGAGATACTTGGGAATTGCCGGGCGGACATATAGAACAAGGAGAAGATTTTATGACTGCCGGCAAGCGTGAACTCTTTGAAGAAACGGGGGCGACACGCGTAAATATACAGCCAATATGTCTTTATTCTGTATCAACTTATGGACTTCTTTGCTATGCGGAGATTGAAAAACTTGAAAAATTGCCAGATTTTGAAATAGCGCAAATAGGTCTGTTTGATGATATTCCTTTAAATTTGACCTATTCCTTCCATAAGATGTTTTTTGATAAGGTTAAAAGTGTAATAGAAAATAAAAATACATAATTCTTTTGCTATTAAGCCTTTTTTGCTAAAGTTTGCACTCTATTGATTTATCGGCGCACTGGTCCTCGCCTTTATCGGCGAGTTTTTTTTGTTAAATACACAAGGCTTTTTCATTTCTATCTTATGAATGTAAAATTCTATTTAAAAAATTAAAATAAACGGCGTTATCTTGATTTTAAAAAGTTTTGCCTCATTAAAAAAAATCTGCTTTTTTGTTTGCAAAAAACTATCATTTAGTATATAATAAACATGGTAAAAATAAAAGGAGAAAATATGAAGCAATTTGTTTACTTATTCAAAGAAGCCGATGGAAAAAACAAAGCTCTTTTTGGTGGTAAAGGTGCAAACCTTGCTGAAATGACCAATTTGGGTATGCCTGTTCCACAAGGTTTCACAATTACTACTGAAGCTTGTACTCAGTATTATCAAGATGGTCGAAAAATCAATGACGATATCTTATCGCAAATCGAAAACAAACTTAAAGAACTTGAAAAGATGACAGGTAAAAAGTTTGGCGATACAAATAATCCATTACTCGTATCTGTAAGATCTGGTGCACGCGTTTCAATGCCTGGTATGATGGATACTATTCTTAACCTTGGTCTTAACGACGAAGTTGTTGAAGGATTAAGCAAGCTTACTAATAACCCTAGATTTGCTTATGACTCTTATAGAAGATTTATCCAAATGTTCAGTGATGTTGTTATGCAACAGGAAAAATCTAAATATGAAAGAATTCTTGATAAGGTAAAGGCTGAAAAAGGCGTTCAATTTGATAAAGACCTTACAGCTGACGATCTTAAAGAAATTGTAAATATGTTTAAAGATTTATATCTTGCTTCTCAAGGGGAACCTTTCCCACAAGATCCACAAGTTCAACTTATCGAAGCAGTAAAGGCTGTATTTAGATCTTGGGATAACGATAGAGCAAATGTCTATAGAAGAATGCATGACATTCCTTATGAATGGGGAACTGCTGTCAATGTTCAATCTATGGTATTTGGTAACATGGGCGAAGATTCTGGTACAGGTGTTGCCTTCTCTAGAAACCCTGCTACTGGCGAAAACAAACTATATGGCGAATATCTTATGAATGCTCAAGGAGAGGACGTTGTTGCTGGTATCCGCACACCACTTCCAATCTCAACTCTTGAAAAGCAAAATCCTGAAGTTTATCAAGAATTTGCAAGAATTGCTAAAACTCTTGAAAAACACAATAAAGATATGCAAGATATGGAGTTTACAATCGAAAAGGGCAAACTCTATATGCTTCAAACAAGAAATGGTAAGCGTACAGCTAAAGCCGCACTCAAAGTTGCAGTTGACCTTGTTAAAGAAGGTATGATAACTGAACAAGAAGCACTTATGATGCTTGATCCAAAACAACTTGACGCGCTCCTGCACCCACAATTTGAAGCAGACGCTCTTAAAAAAGCAGTTGCAATTGCAGAAGCTCTTCCTGCTTCTCCTGGTGCCGCTTGTGGAAAAATTTGCTTCACAGCTGAAAAAGCAAAAGAAATGGGCGCAAACAAAGAAAAAGTTGTACTCGTTCGTCTTGAAACTTCTCCAGAAGATATCGAAGGTATGGCAGCAAGCCAAGGTATCCTTACAGCTCGTGGTGGTATGACTTCTCACGCAGCTGTTGTTGCTCGTGGTATGGGTACTGCATGCGTTGCTGGTTGCAGTGCAATCAAGTTTGCTGAAGATGAAAAATCTTTCACTCTTGGTGGAAAGACATACAAAGAAGGGGATGTAATCTCTTTTGACGGCTCAACTGGTAAGATCTATGATGGTGAAATTAAGACTGAACCTGCTAAGATCGTAGGCGAATTTGCAACTATCATGGAATGGGCTGATAAATATCGTGCTCTTAAAGTAAGAACAAATGCAGATAATCCAAGAGATGCAAAAAATGCATTCAACTTTGGTGCAGAAGGTGTTGGACTTTGCAGAACTGAACACATGTTCTTTGAAGCTGATAGAATTCCTGCAGTAAGAGAGATGATTGTTTCTACTACTGTTGAAGAAAGAAAGAAGGCTCTTGCAAAACTTCTTCCTATGCAAAGAAAAGACTTTATTGGAATCTATTCTGCAATGGAAGGCAGACCTGTTACAATTCGTTTCCTTGATCCACCTCTTCACGAATTCCTTCCACATGAAGATAACGAAATTGCCGCTCTTGCTAAAGATATGGGAATATCTTTCGACAGACTCAAAGCAACAGTTGCCGATCTTCACGAATTCAACCCTATGATGGGACACCGTGGACTTAGACTTGCAGTAACATATCCAGAAATTGCTGAAATGCAAACTCAAGCTGTTATTGAAGCTGCTATCACTGTAAACAAAGAAAAAGGATACAACATTGTACCTGAAATTATGATTCCTCTCACTTGTGACTGGAAAGAGTTTAAATATGTTCGTGACATCGTTGCAAACAAAGCTGACGAGATCATTGCACAAAATGGTGTTAAACTTGAATACAAGATTGGTACTATGATTGAAATTCCTCGTGCAGCACTTACTGCTGATGAAATTGCAAAATATGCTGAATTCTTCTCATTTGGTACAAACGACCTTACTCAAATGACTTATGGATTTAGTCGTGATGACGCTGGTAAATTCCTTGATGTTTACTATTCAAAGAAAATATTTGAATCTGATCCATTTGCAAGACTTGACCAAAACGGTGTTGGCAAACTTGTTAAGATGGCTTGTGAACTTGGAAAATCAACTCGTCCTGATATTAAACTTGGTATCTGTGGTGAACATGGTGGAGATCCATCAAGTGTAGAATTCTGCCACAATGCAGGACTTACCTATGTTTCTTGCTCTCCATACAGAGTTCCAATTGCAAGACTTGCTGCAGCACAGGCAAATATTAAAAATCCAAGAAAATAATTAAAAATATATTAATTTAATTTAAAATCAAAAAAAATATGGAAAATATTTCAATTTTCCATATTTTTTGTTATATTTAGCCATTTTTAAAATTATTTTACTTAAATTTATTTATTTTTTAATTTAAATAATTAATTTTAATTACAATTTTTTTATTAATTTATTTTTTTAATTTTATATTCTTGTAAATTTATTTAATTAAAATCGCTTTTTTATTATATTTTTATTTATTTTATTTTTTTATTTTTATCATTAAATATCATTGTCTAAATTGAGTGTGTTTTTTATTTCAACACCAGAATTGATCTGCAATGGCTCCTGCATTAATAATCTAGACTCTAGTAGTCCTTCATTATAGCTTTTTAAATTTGGCACATTAAGAGTTTTTAAAGATCTATTGTAACAAAGAAAATTATATCCTATAGTTGACAATTGTGGTGCACTAAATTCTTCAATATCATGATTATAGAAAAAGAAATTGTTTGCCACTGACTTTAAACTTGGGAATTTGACTTTACCACCTTTGTTGCAAGACATCAAAAATCTATCTCCACAGCTTTCCAAAGATGGCATATTGATTGAATTTATATGTCTACAATTAGACATAAAATTTTCTCCTGTAGATATTAATGCAGGTAAATTGATTTTTTCAATATCCATAACACATCTAAAGAAGCCATCTCCACACTTTTTTAAGGATGGAAAATTTATATTTAGTATATTTTCGCCACACCTATCACAAAAATAATCTCCACAAGTCATTAAATTATCCATATTATATCTATTTAACTTTGTTAATTGCAAGAAGTAGTCGCCACATTTAGTAAGATTTGGCGCGTAGAATTGTTGAAGATTTCTAGCCAACGCCATAAAGTTTTTCTTGCATTGAACGAGATTTGGCAATGATATTCGTTCTAAACTTGATGCGGTATAGAGAAAATTATCTCCAGCGTTCTGTAAATTTGGAAGATTTACCTCGGTTAAAACTTTATTTGTTGCTAAAAAATTTTTGCCACAAGATTTCAAGTTTGGAAAATCTAATTGTGTTAAATTTTGATTGGAACTTAAAAAGAAATCTTTACAAGAAGTAAGGCAAGGTGCAAAGATATAATTAAGAATTTGATTGGTCTGCAAGAAGCCACTTTTAACTCTTGTTAACATTGGAAGTGATAGGGCAACTAGCGAGGTGTTCGCTTTTAAAAAATTGTCACCAACTCGCCTTAATTTTGGAAGCGATAGGGTGGTAAGGGTTGTGTTTGACTTTAAGAAAGCCTCTCCCACTTGAGTTAATTTTGGCAGATTGACACTATTTATTATCATATTATTTGATAAGAATGATTCTCCGCAACCTTGTAATTTCGGCAAATCAAGCGTTTCTATGCCTTCATTTGAGGATAAAAATCCATTACCACATATTTTTAGTCGAGGAAGAGATAGGTTAGTTAACTGTTTATTGCTCGGCAGGAAATTATATCCGCATTTTTCAAGTCTAGGTAAATTTAAAATCTTGATATCCTTATTATCTGTTAAAAAGTTGTTTCCGCATTCCTTGAGATTAGGCAGGTCAATTTCTTGAACTTGAATACTTCTTGCTAGAAAATCACTGCCTATCCTTTCGACATTATGATTATAATATCCTATTATTTGATTACTGCCATTAATCTTTATCTTGATAGGATATATTTGCGACTTACTTAGAATTGTGATCACTTTGTAATTATTTTCTATGTTAGCCACGCTAATTTTTTCTATCTCGCCTATGCTATCTACAAAGGCATCTTTTTCGTCAGGGAAGCCAAAAAATTCTTTATTTTTATATTTTTTTATAGTCTTATCAGACATGTCGAGAATATAATTGTCTATTATCAAAAATCTACTTTTATCATACTCTCTAGCCATAAATCCATTGACGATGACATTGTTTTCACAGAAATAGGCATCGCCTATACGGAGATTGTATTTATAGTATCTATCGTTTTCCGCTTTGATGTATCCGGGCAATTCTAGTTTATGTTTATAGATGCTTGTATCTATACCGAAATATGAGATGAAAGCATCTTTTAGACCTGGTATGATATTGTCGAGGTTATTTGAAAAGGTGGCGTCTGGATTTTTCACAGTGTGATTATATCTATTTTTTATTGATAATGTTGCAGGTTTGCTTCTTGTAAATTGTATACTTATCACACTTGTGCCATATTCATCTTGCCTTTTTGGTTTAGTAAAATTTTCGCGCTTTATTTCAGCCACATTTTTCTTGACAGCAAACCAAACTCTACAAAGATTAGTACGATTTCCCCAAAATGTGCATATTTCTTCGTCAGCCGTATAGTATTTTTTGAAAGCTTGCACTTCTTTTTCGGTTTTACATTCAGGATAAAGTATATATCCAGCTTTGTCCATAAGTTCAAACGGCGACTCTACTAAAGAGTTTTTTGAAGTCTTTTTTGATTCAGATTTTGCAAGATATAATATATACGCTTTAAAACTATCAACATTTTGACTATCAACTATATCGTTGAAAAGTTGTCTGTTTGGAGAAAAATGCGATGAAATTAGTTGATAAAGTTTGCCAGGCGACTCTAATATAGTAGGAAAAAGAAAGCGACATAATTTTGCAAAGTTTTCGCCATAATGCTTCTTTAAAAGTTTCAAATCATCGATTTGAACGATTTTATCTTTATCAATTTCCATCTTAAGTTGATTATACCACTTTAAGTAAGGATAGTCAATGCCATAGTTTTAATATGTTTAATAAAAAAGTTTATATTGGTTGACTTTATAAATCTTTAGTTTTAATTAGTTTCTACAATTTCTTCAGGTGGCAATTTTGTATATATACAATTACTAACAATTTAGAAATTTAATTTTCGGGATGAATTTTTAGAAAATTACAAAAATTTAATTTGATTTTAAAAAATTCTATATCCAGAAAATTGCATTTAAATACTTTACTTAATAAAATTTTTGTGTTATAATGCTTTAAGCATAAAAGGGGTGAGTATTATGATGATTGAACCATCTATAGATAAATTACTTGAAAAGACTGGAAATAATAGATATATTCTTTGCACAATTATTTCTAAACGCGCAAAAGAAATTGAAAGCATTAAAAGGCTTGAACTTATCGGTCAAGATAAGAAAGCCATCACTCTTGCATGTGAAGAAATCGTTGCAGGCAAGGTTAAGCCAAGTAATTTAATTTAATTTTTCACAATACATCTTACAAAAGCACTCTTTTATTAGAGTGTTTTTTAGTTTTATGATACTAAACTTTGATTTAGCATTTATTATCATAATTTTGCCTATTTTAAAAAATTATGTTATACTATTTAGGTAGGTTAAAAAATGTACGCTCAAGTTATAATCGATCAGGACGCAAAAGCATTAGACAAAGAATTTGAATATAGAGTGCCAACAGGATTAAATATAGAAGTTGGCATGCGTGTTTTAGTGCCATTTGGCAGTAGACAATTGCAAGGCTTTGTGATCGGCGTGACTGAAGAGTGTCACTATGACAGCACAAAGATAAAAGATATTACTGCAAGCGTTGATGACTATGCTTGTATAAAAAGTGAACTTTTAATTCTTATGCAATACATGGCGAAAAAAAATCACCTAAAACTTGCAAGCATATTAAGACTTTTTATTCCTTCGCAAATGCGTGACGGATCGGTACATGATCTTTTCGAAAACAACTATTCACTCTCTGCAAATTATAAAGATATAAAGATATCAAAATCTGCAAAAAAACAACAAGAAATTATAGATTTTTTTGAAAATTCTCTGGAAAAAACGCTAAAAAGCGAAAATTTGTCGCAATTTAGTTATAGCGCACTTAAAAGCCTTATAGACAAAGGAGCGATTGAAATGAGCAAAGTCAAAGTCAATCGCGCGCCTCTTGTTTTAGATGTCGACGAAAAGAAGGTCGAGTTAAATCAAGATCAATTGCACGCAATTGACACAATCAAAGAAGACAAGACCTATCTTTTACATGGTGTCACTGGAAGCGGAAAGACAGAGGTGTATATAAATCTTATCAAGCGCGTACTCAAAGAAGGCAAGAGTGCGATTATGCTTGTTCCTGAAATTTCACTTACGCCACAGATTATGGCAAACTTTAAAAGCAGGTTTGGTCAAAGTGTTGCGCTTTTGCATAGCGGGCTATCTAAGGGTGAGCGTTTTGATGAGTGGAAACGACTATTCTCAGGAGAGGCGAAAATAGCCATCGGTGCAAGAAGTGCTATATTTGCGCCACTTGAAAATCTTGGCATAATTATAATTGATGAAGAACATGAATCAAGTTACATATCAGAAAGTAATCCAAGATTTTCGACCCATGATGTAGCGTCATTTCGTGCAAGGTTTAATCATTGTCCGCTTGTGCTTGGCAGTGCAACGCCGTCGATCGAGAGTTATCAAAAAGCGGTAAACGGTGAGTATCAACTTGTGGAATTGCCTATCCGTGCCAACGGCAAGGAAATGCCAAAGATACAAATTGTGGATATGATGAACGAGTTGCGTGCGGGCAACAGTGGAATATTTTCAAATCAACTGCTGGCAGATCTTGTAAACATTATAAACAACAAGAAACAGGCAATGATATTTATTAATCGGCGCGGATATTCTTCCTTTATGCGATGTCGAGATTGTGGCTATATTGCAAAATGTACTAATTGTGATGTAAGTTTAGTATATCACAAGGAAGATGAAAGGCTCAAGTGTCACTATTGCGGTGCACAGTTTAAAGTGCTCACGCGCTGTCCGAACTGTCACAGCGAGCATATAAAGCATGGCGCGGTAGGCACTGAAAGTGTTGCAAAAGCACTTAAGGAATATTTTCCTGATGTAGAAATATTGCGTATGGACAACGATACCACTTCAACCAAGAATGCACATCAAAAGATCTTGTCTAAATTTGCTCACACAAAGCCGGCGATACTCGTTGGCACTCAAATGATCGCAAAAGGGCATGACTTTGAAGATGTACTATTGGTTGGAATTGTGGACGCCGATCAAGGACTTTATCAGGCAGATTATAGAAGTACCGAACGCACTTTTGCCTTGATTACGCAGGTCGCTGGACGAGCAGGTCGCAGTCAAGAGCAGGGAAAAGTGATCTTGCAAACTTACAGTCCACGCCACTATGTTTACAAATTTGCTTCCAATTATGACTATAAAGGCTTCTTCAGAAAAGAAGAAAATATTAGGCAGACAGCACAATTTCCGCCATTTACTAGGATAATTCGCCTTCTTTTTGCAAGTGAAGATGAAAATTATGTGCGAGAAAACCTAAAAGTGTGCTATACTGAAATAGAGAAATTAAAGGATATCTATCAAGATCAGATAATCTATATGGATGCCATGAAATCACCAATTAAGCGTATGCAAAATAAATATCGTTATCAAATTTTGATGCGTTTAAAACTAGACAAGGCTGACGAGATAGAAAACAAGGTTTTTGAGATAGCCGATAAGCATTCTAAAAACACTGTATTTTTTGAAATTAATCCTCAAAACATGACTTAAAAGGAGTAATAAAATGGCTTTACGAGAGGTAGTAAAAGTAGGTGAAAGTAGTTTAAGAAAAAAGTCGAAACCTGTCAAAGATTTTGACGAAGACCTTTGGCAACTATTAGATGATATGAAGCAAACCATGTATCAAAATGATGGCATGGGACTTGCAGCGCCACAGGTTGGTGTATTAAGACGAGCGGTCATTGTTGATGTCAACAATGCTTTTATCGAACTTATAAATCCTATCATTGTATCTAGCAAGGGAGAAGATATCGAAGAAGAAGGATGTCTTTCAGTTGGCAATTTTAGAGGACGCGTTAAAAGACCTTATGCAATAACCGTTAAAGCCTATGATCGATTTGGCTATCCTTTTACACTGCAAGGCGAAAAATGGCTGGCTAGATGTATCTGTCATGAAATCGACCATCTTGATGGCGTGCTTTTTGTAGATAAGACTTTAGATCGAGATAAGTATATAAAGCAGGGCGGAAAATTTTAAATAAATTTTTTCTAAAGTGATAAATGATAGATGATGAAAAATTGTCGATTTTTTCACAAAATCTAACGATTTTTCATTAAATTTTTATAAATTTATATAATTTTCTGTGTTTTTTTTAGTTTTTATTGAATTAAGTTAGTTTTTTAAAAGGATTATTATGAAGGTATTATTTTTAGGTAGCAGTCAGTTTTCATATATTGTATTAAAAGAACTTATTGATAGCGGCGTCAATATTGTAGGTTGTATCACTCGAATTGACAAGCCTGAAGGGCGCGGGCATAAACTTATGGAAAGTAAGGTAAAATCTTATGCAAAGGAAATAGGTTTGCCATGCTTTGAGTCTAAAAAACTGAAAGATGAAATGGATATGGTAAAAAAAATCGACTATGATATATCACTTGTTGCTTCCTTTGGACAGATTTTATCAAGCGAATTTTTAGACTACAGACAGTCAATCAATGTGCATCCATCATTATTACCAAGATATCGTGGCCCTTCGCCTATTCAAACTGCTTTGTTAAATGGAGATAAATTCACAGGCGTCACCATTATGAAAGTTGCACAAAAAGTAGATAGTGGCGATATTTTGATGCAAGAAAAGATCGATTTGCCACAGGATTTATATTATAACGAGCTTGAAAAATTGCTTGGAGAAAAGGGCGCGCGCCTTGCAAAAAAAGTTATCGACGAGATGGAAGAAGGAAAGGTAAAACCGCAACCACAAGATGATGACAATGCCACTTTCACCAAAAAATTCACAAAGGCTGATGGCGAGCTTGATTTGAATGACAGTGCCTTAAATATTGTCAATCGTTTGCGTGCGCTAAGCGAAAATGTAGGCTGTTATCTTACTATAGGCGGTGAAAAGGTCAAGATTTACAAGGCGACTGCCTTAAACGATTTAGATCTTGAAAAGGGAAAGGTGGACACAAATAAAAAGCGCTTCATTATAGGTACAGGCGATGGCGCTTTAGAAATCCTTTCATTACAATCGCCATCTGGCAAAGTCATAAGTGGCAGGGACTATTTAAACGGTCATCATGAAATACTTGGGAGCAGACTTTTATGATCTTATCCGATTTAAGTTTTAATGAAATTATTGACTATGTTAAGGCAAGGGGACTTCCAAGGTTTAGAGGGGAACAGCTTTTTGACGCAATTTATCAAGGGAAGTCGCTTGATGAAATTTCCAATTTGCCGAAGGGACTAAAAGAGCAACTGCAAGATGTCTATCCAAAATATAAAATTCTATATCGTTTTGTTGGAAAGGATGGCACAAGAAAATATCTTGTGGCACTCGACGATGAGTGTGCGGTTGAATGCGTACTTATGAAATATAAATATGGCTATACAATTTGCATTTCAACTCAAGTGGGTTGCAGGATGGGTTGCAAGTTTTGTGCATCTACTCTTAAGGGGCTAAAAAGAAATTTGTCGGCAGGTGAAATGATAGGACAAATTTTACTTGTCAATCGCGACATAGATGGCAAGGGGACAAGTCGCAATATTACCAATGTTGTGCTTATGGGCTCAGGTGAGCCACTTGACAACTATGATAATGTGGTTAAATTTATAAATCTTGCCTCATCACCAAAAGGGCTTAATATTTCACAGCGTAACATTTCACTTTCAACTTGCGGAATTGTTGACAAAATTTATCAACTTTCCGAGTTAAAACTCAATATTACTCTTACCATTTCTCTCCATGCAACAACGGATGAGAATAGAAAGAAAATTATGCCTATAGCAAATAAATATTCAATAGACGAGATAATCAAAGCTTGCAAGGATTACTTTGAAAAGACTAAAAGAAAGATATATTTTGAATATACTCTAGTGCAAGATATAAATGATAGTGACGAAGATGTGAAAAGACTTGCGCAAATGTTAAAGGGCATGACTTGTCATGTTAATGTCATTCCACTCAATGATGTTAAAGAGCGCTCGCTTAAAAAGACAACAAGACTTATGGCATATCAGTTTGTCGAAAAATTAAAAAAGACGGGCGTCAGTGCAACCGTCAGGCGAACGATGGGCGAAGATATTGGCGGTGCTTGCGGACAACTGCGAAATACAATTCTTGGAATTTAATAGAGTGATTTTAAATTTTATTCAATCGAAATATTGTTGTTTTAAATAAAGTTAATTAAAATCATACACTGATTAAAAGTAACATAGATTTTAAAAATAAAGATATTTTTCAAAAATATCATTAAAAATAATAAAAATTTGACAATTTTTTCTTAAAAAAGTACAATATAATTGAATTTATGGAGTATTATGCGCGGACTTATCGTAACAAAGAATGCCAATCTATTTTCTATAGATGATGGAAAGATGATTTACAAAGTCTATCCTAGTGGCAAGACAAAGGAAGAAGGGATATATGTTGGAGATAATGTCGAGTTTGACGAATGTATCACCAAGGTTTTGCCACGCAAAAATCTTTTGATCAGGCCACCTATAGCAAATGTCGATAAGATGTTTATAATCATCGCGCCTATTCCAAAACCAGATTTTATGCTTGTTGACAAAATTTTAATATATTGTGACATATACGGAATAAAGCCATACATCGTTGTTGCAAAATATGATTTAGATAAAACTCTCTATGACAAGGTCAAATCTATCTACGGAAAGTACTATAATGTAATCAAAGTTTGCGCTCACAAAAAAGATATAAATGAGCTGACGTGCGAGATTGAAGGGGTTTGCACTCTTGCAGGACAGTCTGCAAGCGGAAAGTCGTCTATAATAAATGCCATATTTGACGATAGTCGTCTTGCCGAAATTGGAAATCTATCTAGGAAAATTGCAAGAGGCAAGCAGACCACTCGCATAGTCAATCTATATAAACTAGATAAAGGATATTTAGCGGACACGGCAGGATTTTCATATCTTGATTTAAGCATGGTGACTGACCTTGAATATCAAAAACTATCCTCATACTATCCAGATTTTCTTAAAGCACGAGCCGAGTGCAAGTATCGATCCTGTCTTCATGACCACGGCGAATGTGGAGTGATAAAATATGTGGAGCAAGGCAAAATTCCGCAAATTCGATATACAAACTACCTAAAAATACTTGATGAAATGATGAGCGCTCGAAAGTATTAAAAAATAAAAAAATCGTAAATTACATTTTTATAGATAAAAATTAATGTAAAATATATTAATATTTAGAAAATTATAAGGAGTTTTCATGAAAAGAAATGTATATGTAAGTGTATCAACCGACCCTATTGAAGAATATCAAGAGATACTTGAGTACGCAAAGAAAATGCAAGGGAATGCAGACTTTCTGCATTGTGATGTCATGGACGGAAAATTTGTAGAAAATACAACTTATGACGCACAACTTGTATACAATATCAATCAAAACAGTTTGATTGCACTTGATGTGCATTTAATGGTACGCGAGCCTGCTAGGCAAATAGAAGATTATATCAAAGCAGGTGCCAATATTATAACTGTGCATTATGAAGCATTTGAAGACAAGAACAAAATTGTCGAGGTCATTAAAAAACTAAAGGCAAACAATGTACTTGCAGGTCTTTCTATCAAGCCAGAAACTCCTATAAAAGACATAAAGATGTATATTCACGAACTTGATGTCATTCTTGTCATGAGCGTTGAGCCCGGAGCAAGCGGTCAAAAATTTATGCCAGAAAGTCTTGATAAAATAAGGCAACTAGATTTGCTTAGACGAGAAAACAACTATAATTATAAAATAGAAGTAGACGGCGGAGTGAATGACACCAACTCAAAGCTTCTCATTGAAAGCGGAGTGGATATACTAGTTAGCGGCTCTTATGTCTATAAATCACCAAATCAATTAAAGGCAATAGAAAACTTAAGAAATCCAAATTAG
>ERZ1643247.2048-NODE-2048-length-16768-cov-15.043080_pt1 | contig 16768 bp, 13 predicted proteins | sample MGYA00579264_ERZ1643247 | MGnify/ENA primary metagenome ERZ1643247 (study PRJEB29033, sample SAMEA4952262) | chicken gut metagenome | biome: Broiler Chicken; feature: Gastrointestinal Tract; material: Caecum | place: Ireland | collected 2018 | study: Broiler... | reverse complement strand
AGCCGGATCATCAGCTCGCCGAAGGTAACGACTTTCATGTTCAGCACTCCTTAAATATTGTAAAGTTTATCGGTCCAAAAGGAAAATCAGCGCTTTACCAGGTGGATGGCGAAGCCGCCCACCTCGTCCTGGAGGTAGATGGCCTTGGTGTTGCCCTTGGCATCGGTCTTACGGCTGGCCTGGTCAAAGCGGACGCCCTGGAGGCCCAGGTGGTACACCGCCCGGTCCACATTGTAGGTGCCGATGGCGATGTGGCCGTTGGCGCCCCGGCCGGGGGCCTTGTTGCACTCCACCATGGAGCCGGCAAAGTCGGAGGAGTTGCCCGCCTTGTACTCCAGGCCGAACAGGGCGCACAGGGTCTTGGCGGTCTGGGCGGCCTCGTCGGCGTTGGCGCAGTTGATGCCCACGTGGGCCAGAGTGAAGCCCATCATGGTCTTGACGGCCTCCTGGCAGATACGGGTGATCTCGTCCCACTTCTCTCCCTCAATCAGATCCTTTTTCACCATCCAGGTGCCGCCGCAGGCGATGATCTTATCGAAGCTCAGGTAGTCCATCATGTTCTTGGTGTTCACGCCGCCGGTGGGCATCCACCGCAGGGTGGTGTAGGGTCCGGCCACCGCCTTCAGCTTGGCCACGCCGCCGTTCTGCTCGGCGGGGAAGAACTTCACCACGTCCAGGCCCATGCTCATTGCCTGCTCCATCTCGCCGGGGGTGGCGGTGCCGGGCATCATGGGGACGCCCTTGTCAATGACATAGCGGGTGACAACGGGGTTGAAGCCGGGGCTGACGATAAACTGAGCTCCGGCGGCGATGGCCCGGTCGGCCTGCTCGGTGGTGAGGACGGTGCCGGCGCCCACCAGCATGTCGGGGACCTCGGCGGCGATGCGGCGGATGGCCTCCTCGCCGGCGGCGGTGCGGAAGGTGACTTCGGCGGCAGGCAGACCGCCCTTTACCAGGGCTTGGGCCAGGGGGACCGCCTTGTCGGCGTCGTCGATGGCAATGACCGGAATGATGCCGATTTGATACACTCGCTGAAGAACTTCGTTCATATTGCGCACACTCCTTCAAATTTATTTCTGCACCCACACGCTGGATGCTGTGTCCGGATCAACATGTACACTTGCATACTAGAAAACAAGACGTCAAGAAAAGAAATGTCCGCGCAATATCTGCGGGACGGCGGACAGGAACACGAGGCGGGGCCTCGCAGGGTGGAAAAACAACGGTTTGCTTACTTTCACCCTCTATTTTACATTCAAAATAAGATTGCGCAAGGGGGAAAACTGTTTTTCAGAGAAATATACAAAGGAGAGAATCAATTTTTGTGCTAGTATACTAGTATACGAAAAGCCTGGGACCGCCCTCCCGAGGCAGCGGCCTGAAGAAAAGCAGTTCCGGTCCCTTTGTGAAAATGGTAAAAAGTTTCTGCCCATCCCCTTGTCATATGTTCAAAATACTGATATACTAGTATTCACAATCGGTATGGCACCTGGAACGGCCGGGATTGCCCGGTCTGAAGTCTTGCGAGGTTAACGTTAGGTCAAGCGGGAGGCTCTCTATGCAAATTTTGGAACGACTGCCCCGAGAGACAGGGCGGGACTATGCTCTGCGCACGATTCGGGATAATATCATCACTTTGAAGCTGGAGCCAGGCAGCCAGATCAGCGAAAATGAGTTGGCGGCGGAGATGAATTTGTCCCGCACTCCGGTGCGGGAGGCGCTGATCGAGCTGTCCAAAGTAAAAATCATTGAGATATATCCCCAGAAGAAGAGCATGGTTTCTCTGATCGACTATGAGCTGGTGGAGGAGTCCCGCTTCATGCGGAATCTGCTGGAGTGCGCGGTGGTGGAACTGGACTGTGAGATGGCCGCTCCCCAGGATATCCGCCGTCTGGAGGATAATCTGCAGCTGCAGAAGTTCTACCTCAACAGCTACTATCCGGAAAACCTGCTGAAGCTGGACAATGAGTTCCACGGCATTTTGTTTGACATCGCCCGGAAGTCCCAGGTCTATACCCTGATCCAGAGCATCTCCATCCACTTTGACCGGGTGCGGAGCATGGCCCTGGCGACAGTAAAAAACCAGAAGATTGTGGAGGACCATGAGGGGCTGATCCGCTGCATTGAGCGCGGACAGGCGCAGCAGGCGCGGGCTCTGATGGAAAAGCATCTGAACCGGTACAAGATTGATGCGGCGGAAATCCGGTCCGCTTACCCCCAATATTTTAAATAAAATGGGAATTGATGCCCCATACGCGGTGCGGCTGCGGCGGAGCAGAGAAGGACAGACAGCGGCTCTCTGTTAAGAATACAGGGAGCCGTTGTTTGTATGTTTACGGCGAACAGTGCCGGGATCATCCTTCCAAAATCACGGAGCGGAGGCAAAAATAAGACCGGAATTTTATGATTTGTATAAAAATGAACGGCAAGATTTGTTTATAAATGCGTCTTGTTTTCTAGTATACAAGTATTGTAGAATATGGGTAGATTGAAAAGGACCCAGCCGGTAAAGCGAGGCAAAATGCAAGTCTTTGACAAGGGGGGTGCCCCCCTTGTCCCGCAGATACGTCTGCGGGACAAGCTGCTTTGAAGCGTCAAGCGTGGAAAGCGGAGGAGATTTGATCGGGCCGGCGCCGGTCACAGAAGCACGGAAATGAAATTTTTTAGATAAAGGTGGTAGACAGCAATGAAAGAGACCATGAAGGAAGTCGTCATTACCGGACCCAAGCAGTATGAGATCCGTGAAGTCCCGGTGCCCAAGCCGGGCGACGGCGAGGTGCTGATCCAGATGAAGGCGGCCGGCGTGTGCGGCTCCGACGTCCATCAGTTCCTGGGGGAGAACCCCAACGCCGTGTTCCCCCGGGTCCCCGGCCATGAGAACGCCGGCGTTATTGTGGCGGTGGGCAAGGATGTGAAGAACATCAAGGTGGGCGACCACGTGGTAGTGGACCTGGTTGTGGCCTGCGGGGAGTGCCCCCAGTGCAAGAAGGGCCGCCGCAACGTGTGCCGCACCGTCAAGGCCCGCGGCTCCGCCATCGACGGCGGCTGGCGGGAGTACTTCGCCGTGCCCGAGCATGAGGTGTACCTCCTGCCCCAGGACATGCCCTTCAAGGACGCGGCCCTGATCGAGCCCTTCGCCATCGGCGGCCACTGCACCACCCGCGCCGGCATCCAGGGCGGCGAGTCCGTGCTGGTTCTGGGCAGCGGCACCATCGGCGCCGTGATCCTCCAGACCCTGAAGCTGAAGGGCTGCCGGGTGATCTGCGCGGACATCAACGACGCCTCTCTGGCCCGGGCCAAGGAGTACGGCGCGGACGCCATTGTCAACACCAAGACCAAGAGCCTGAAGGAGGCCGTCCAGGAGTTCACCGACGGCGCCGGCGTGGACGTGATCTTCGACTCCGCCTGCTACCCCGGCTCCCTCACCGCCGTGCTGGAGATGGGCATCCCCGCCAACGGGGCCACCATCGTCCCCATGGGCTTCTGCACCGCCCAGGAGGGCATCACTCAGGCCATGATCAACACCCGGGAGCTGTCCATCATCGGCACCCGCATGTCCTGCAACCAGTTCCAGCCCACCATCGAGCGCTTTGCCAAGCACGAGTACCAGCTGGACGGCATGGTGAGCCACTATATCCCCTTCAGCCAGGTGGGACAGGTCTTTGAGAACATCATTCATCCCCCCAAGGATATGAAGAAGATGGTCATTGTCTTTGACGAGGAGTAATCCCGCCACCCCAGAGGAATTTAGCGGCCGGTGTGACGCCGTTAAAGAATACACTGTGAGAAAAGCAAAGGATTAGGAGGATGTAACATGAAAGTGAAAAAGTTGATCTCTGTTCTCTTGGCTGCCGGTATGATTGCCACTGTGGCGGCCGGCTGCGGCAGCAGCGGCGGCGAGGGCGGCAGCGGCGGCGCCAAGACCCTGCGCATCGGCGACAACTGGGGTTCCAGCCACCCCATGGCCGCGGCGCTGGACAATGTGTTCAAGACCCAGATCGAGGAGCAGACCAACGGCGAGCTCACTGTGGAGGTCTATCACGACGGCCTGCTGGGCGACGAGACCAACCTGTGGCAGAGCGTCCGTGACGGCGCCGTGGACTTTGTGGTGGTGGGCACCCCCATGAACCAGGAGTTCTCTGAGATGCTGATCTCCGACTGGCCCTTCCTGTACCGCGATCTGGAGCACGCCAAGAATGTGTGGACCGGAGAGGTGGCCGACGAGGTGACCGCCGACTTCAACGAGTTCTTCCCCGAGGTGGAGCTGCTCTCCTGGGGCCCCAACTCCGCCCGTACCTTCTCCTCCAGCAAGCCTCTGACCTGTGTGGAGGACTTTGCCGGCCAGAAGTTCCGTATGCCCAACAACCCCATCCACATCGGCATTGTGGAGGATCTGGGCGCCTCCGCTCAGGTCATCGGCCTGGGTGAGCTGTTCACCGCTCTGGAGACCGGCACCGTTGACGGCCAGGACAACGGCATGGTCACCATCGTGGACCAGAGCTTCCAGGAGGTCCAGAGCTACCTCTATGAGACCAACCACATCATTGCCACCCTGGAGATCATCGCCAACAAGACCACCATGGACTCTCTGACCGAAGAGCAGCAGCAGATCGTCCGCGACGCCGCCAAGGCCGCCGCTGTTCAGGCTTGGGACGACTATATCGCCTCCATCGATGAGGACCGCCAGATCATCGAGGACGCCGGCGTCACCGTGACTCAGCTCACCGACGAGGAGCGCGAGAAGATGATTGCCGCCATCCAGCCCACCATTGACACCCTGCTGGAAGAGAACGCCGACTGGGCGCCCGACCTGATTGCCCAGATCGACGCGGTGCAGTAAGACTTACAGTTGCTCTGCGCAGGACCGCGCCCCGTTCCCGGGGCGCGGCCCGTTTAAAAACGCAGAAGAGGAGGTTCATTTATGTCCGACAGACAACATAAGAGCGGACTGGGTTCGGCGGTGGATAAACTGTTCCGCGCCATTGAGATCCTCATTGCCATCTTCCTGGGCGTGATGATTTTCTTCACCTTCCTGAACGTGGTGCTCCGCCAGTTCGGCATTGGTTTTGCCCAGACGGAGGAGATCTCCCGGATCTGCTTTATTTACCTGATTTATTTAGGGTCGATCATCGCCGCAAGAGAAAATCAGCACCTGATGATCGATACCTTAATCAGCAAACTGCCTGAGGTGGGACAGAAGATTTTGTATGTGATTATTCAGGGCCTGATCATCTGGCTGATGGCCACTCTGACCAACGGCGCGTTCACCAACGCCTGGAATAACCGCAACGACTTCTGGGTTGCCACTCACATCCCGGTGTTTATGGTTCACTTTGCCGGCGTCCTGCTGGGCGTATCGGTGATTATCATTTCCATTGTCAACCTGTACCGTATGATCGTGAAAAAGGAGCCGGTCATGGAGCTTCTGACCGGACACGGAAATTCGGATGATCCTACGGCGGCGGAAGGAGGCGGCCTGCAGTGATTATTGCTGTCTTTATTGTTTCCATGCTGGCCGGCATTGCCATCGGCCTTCCCATCGCCATGGCCCTGCTGCTGTGCGCCATCTGCACCGCCATGGCCATGGGCGGCGGCGTGGCCAACCCCACCATCATCGCCCGGACCCTGATGCAGGGCTCCGACTCGGTGACCATGATGGCGCTGCCCTTCTTCATCCTGGCCGGTGAGATCATGAATCAGGGCGGCCTGACCAAGCGCATCATCAATTTCTGCAACATCTTCCTGGGGCGCATCCGCGGCGGCCTGGGCTATGTGACCATCTTCGCCTGCCTGATCTTTGCCGCTCTGGTGGGCTCCGCCGTGGCCGCCTGCGCGGCCTTGGGCGCCATGCTGATCCCCATGATGGTCAGCTCCGGCTACAACCGGGAGGAGTCCTCCGCCCTGGTGGCCAGCGCCAACCTGGTGGCCCCCATCATGCCCCCCTCCGTGCCCATGATCGTGTACGGCGTGTCCGCCGGTGTGTCCATCAACTCCATGTTCATGGCCGGCATCGCCCCCGCCGTGTATCTGACCATCGTGGCCTGTGTGGTGTGGTTCTTCCGCAGCCACCGGAAGGGTGTGGTGCCCACCACTGAGCACTTCGTGCCCCCCACGCCCAAGGAGGCTCTGCGCATCTTCGGCGGCGGCATCTGGGCCCTGCTTCTGCCGGTCATCATCCTGGTGGGCCTGCACTCCGGCAAGTTCACCGCCACTGAAGCCGGCGTCATTGCCTGCGTCTATGCGCTGCTCATCGGCCTGCTGGTGTACCGGGAGCTGAAGATCAAGAATCTGGGCAAGGTGTTCGTCAACGCGGCCAAGACCTCCGCTGTGGTTATGTTCCTGGCGGCGGCGGCCAACGTGGCGGCCTACTACATGACTGTCTCCCGCATTCCCCAGATCCTCACCGGCGGCCTGGAGGGCCTGGTGGAGAACCGTACCCTGTTGATGATCGTCCTCATGCTCATCGTCATCGTGGTGGGCCTGGCCATGGACGTGACCCCCAGCATTCTGATCCTGACCCCCATCATGATCCCTCTGGTGGAGGCGGCCGGCATCAACAAGGTTTACTTCGGCGTGTGCTTCGTGCTGATGAACGTGCTGGGCCTGACCTCTCCCCCTGTGGGACCGGTTCTGAACGTCGCCTGCGCCGCAGGCAATGTGAAGATGGATAAGATCATTGGTCCGACAATGCCCTATTTCATTTCTCAGACAATTCTCTGCTTCGCCCTGGCGATTTTCCCCTTCCTGGTGGAGGTCCCCATGGGGTGGTTCGGAGCATCCTGATCGCCGCCGGTTCCGGCACAGCTTCCAATTTGCCCAAAACCGCGCTCTCCTTCGATGGAGGGCGCGGTTTTCTGCATTGAGAGGAGAATCCGGCGCGGGATGGGCGGCCGGCAGGGGAATGGAAGCCGCCGTGAGGAGGCGGGGACAGGCCGGCGTCTGGGAATCAGGGCAGAGCGCTCTGGAGAATGATTTCGGAGAGGGCCGCTGTCCGCCGGCATCAGTGGGCTATGGAGCCGTGGGGGATGGGGGCGGGCCGTCCGGAGACGAAAAACTGCCCCGCGCCCATTGCTCTGGACGCGGGGCAGAGTTGTACACAGGTGGATGTCTCAGGTGGCGCTGGGCAGGGCCAGGAACTCCTCGGCCTCGGGGTCGGTAAACACCTTGGTAAACTCAGCGCCGCTCATGGTCTCATGGGCCAGCAGATACTGGGCGGTGAGCTCCAGTTGGGGCCGGCACCGGGTGAGGATCTCCTCACAGCGGGCGTAGGCCCGGTCCACAATGGACTTGACCTCCTCGTCGATGAGGCCGGCCACGTCCTCGGAGTAGCTGCGGGCCTGGGCCATGGTCCGACCGATAAAGACCTCGTCGCTCTCGTTGCCGTAGGCGATGGTGCCCAGCTTCTCGCTCATGCCGTACTTGGTGACCATGGCGCGGGCGATGGAGGAGGCCTTCTGGATGTCGTTGGAGGCGCCGGTGGAGATATCCCCCAGCACCAGCTGCTCGGCCACCCGGCCGCCCAGACACACGGCGATGTGCTCCTCCAGCTCCGCCTTGGACTGGTAGGCCCGGTCCTCCTGGGGGAGGGAGATGGTCATGCCGCCGGCGGGGCCCCGGGGAATAATGGTGATCTGGTGCACCGGGTCCTGGGTGGGCAGCTCGTGGATGACAACGGCGTGGCCCGCCTCGTGGTAGGCGGTGAGCCGCTTGGCCAGGGGAGTGACCACCCGGCTCTTCTTCTCCGGGCCGGCGATGACCTTCATCATGGCCTCGTGGAGGTCGGACATGGTGATAAACCGCTGGTTGGCCCGGGCGGCCAGGAGGGCGGCCTCGTTGAGCAGGTTCTCCAGGTCGGCGCCGGTGAAGCCGGCGGTGGCCTTGGCGATATCCGACAGGGAGGCGTCCTCGGACAGGGGCTTCTTCCGGGCGTGGACCTTCAAAATCTCCTCCCGGCCCCGGATATCGGGGAGCCCCACATAGATCTGCCGGTCAAAGCGGCCGGGGCGCAGCAGAGCGGGGTCCAGAATGTCCTGGCGGTTGGTGGCGGCCATGACGATGACCCCTTCGTTGGAGGCAAAGCCGTCCATCTCCACCAGCAGCTGGTTCAGAGTCTGCTCCCGCTCGTCGTGTCCGCCGCCCAGGCCGGCGCCGCGCTGGCGGCCCACCGCGTCGATCTCGTCGATGAAGACGATGGCGGGGGCCTCCTTCTTGGCCTGGTCAAACAGGTCCCGGACCCGGCTGGCGCCCACGCCCACATACAGCTCCACAAAGTCGGAGCCGGAGATGGACAGGAAGTGGACCCCGGCCTCCCCGGCCACCGCCTTGGCGATCAGCGTCTTACCGGTGCCCGGAGGGCCCACCAGCAGCACGCCCTTGGGGATGCGGGCCCCCAGGGCGATAAACTTTTGGGGGTCCCGGAGAAACTCCACGATCTCCTGGAGCTCCTCCTTCTCCTCGTCCGCCCCGGCCACGTCGTTGAAGGTGACCTTCTTTCCCTGGTCGGCCAGGGTGCGGGTGCGGGCGTGGCCGAACCGGCTGGGGCCGGGGCCGCCCCCGGAGTTGGCGTTGGCCTGGCGCAGGTACATCATGTACCAGAACGCCCCCACCGCCAAAATGATGATCAGATAGGGCAGCAGGCCGAACCACCAGGCGGACTCAATGCCCGGCTTGTAGTCGCAGTCCAGCAGGACGCCGCTGGCCCGCTGCTGGTCAATGAGCTCGTGCAGGTCATTGTAGAAGATATAGAGGTTGGCCACCTCGTAGTGGAGGGTGCTGGTGGCGTCGCCCTCCCCCCGGACCTCCAGGGTGAGGTTGTTGCCCTCCAGGGAGAAGGATTGGACCCGCTCCTGTTCAAACAGGGTCCGCACCTGGCCGTAGGTGGGATCTCTGGACTGATCCATCCGCTGGAGGGTGGTGACGGCAAAGACCATCAGCAGAATCAGCATCAGATAGAGGATCACGTCCCGGGAACTGAATCGCTTCAAAGGGGATGCACTTCCTTTCCGGCGGTTTTGATGGGCAGTCCGCCAGCCGCCGTGCCGGAGAAGGGGGAGTTCAGCCCCCGTAGACCTCCGGCTTTAAAATTCCAATGTAGGGCAGGTTGCGGTAGTGCTCGGCGTAGTCCAGGCCGTAACCCACCACAAAGGCGTCGGGGATGGTGAAGCCGGAGTAGTGGACCTCCACCGGCTTGACCCGGCGGTCCGGTTTGTCCAGCAGGGTGCACAGGCGGACGGAGGCGGGGCCCCGCTGCTCCAGCACCCGCAGCAGGTAGCTCAGGGTGTTGCCCGAGTCCAGAATGTCCTCCACCACGAGGATGTCCTTGCCCTCGATGTTGCCGGACAGATCCTTGGTGATCTGGACCTGGCCGCTGGAGGAGGTGCCGGTGCCGTAGGAGGACACCGCCATAAAGTCCACGGTGCAGGGCAGGTCGATCCGGCGGCACAGGTCCGCCATAAAGACGAAGGAGCCCCGCAGGACGCTGATGAGCACAATTTCCCGGCCCTGGTAGTCCTGGGTGATCTGGTGGGCCAGTTCGCCCACCCGGCGGGCCAGCTGTTCCTCGGTGAACAGGACCTCCTGAATATCTTTCTCTAGCATGTTTGGTTCCTCCTCGCAATACAATACCACAGCCCGGCCTTCAAAACCAGGCGTTTTTTCAGTTTTTTTCTCCGAATTTCGGATGGATCAGGCGGATGTGCCAGGCTTCGCCGTCCTCTGAGGGCAAAAACGCCGCGTCCGGTCCCAGGCCGGCCGCTCCGGCCACCCGTCCGCCGCTTTCCAGGACGGGGAGCTGGTCCCGCAGCGTCCGGGGGATTTTCTCGTCCACGTACCACTTCTTCAGAGGACGCCCGGGACGTCCGGGGAGGGTCAGCCGGTCCCCGGTTTGCCGGGAGCGGGCGGTGAGGGCCGGGGCCGCGCTCCGGTCCAAAAAAAAGTCCAGGGGCCGCTGGGCCTGTCCGCGGTACCGCTCCAGGGTGCAGGTGATCTCCCAGTCCCCGGCCCGGGTCACGCCGGGCAGTGCCAGCTCCACGGCGGAGAGGGGAGGGGGAGAGGCCAGCCGGGTGAGGATCAGGCGGCCGTACTCCCGCCGGGCGGTCAGCCCCCCGGGCAGGTCGATCCGCGCGGAGGGGTCCTGGGTGCGGCACAGGTCCGTCAGGGCCTCCAGATGGGCGGCGGAGCACCGGTCGTCCCCGCCGCTGGCCCGGGCCAGCAGGGCCCGGACGGCCCGGACGGCAAGGGACTGGGGCAGCCGGGCCACATCCTCCGCCGGGAGGGAGAGGGTCCCGTCCGCCCCCTCCTGGAGCCGCCCCAGAGCCTCCTCCGCCTGGGCGGCGAGGCAGTCCTCGTCCTCCCGCAGCCGCTGGGCGGTGTCGGTCAGCCGCACCAGGAACCCGGGGTAGAGGGCCTCCAGCTCAGGGAGCACCCGGTGGCGGAGCCGGTTCCGGGCGTAAATATCCTCCCGGTTGGAGGGGTCCTCCCGCCAGGGGAGCCCCCAGAAGCGCAGGTAGTCCTCGATCTCCCCCCGGGTGGTGGTGAGCAGGGGGCGGATGACGTCCCCGCTTTTGGGGGCCATGCCGCACAGCCCCCGCAGGCCGGTCCCCCGGGCCAGATGGAGCAGCAGCGTCTCGGCGTTGTCGCCGGCGGTGTGGGCCACGGCGATGTACTGGGCGCCGGCGGTCCGGGCGGTTTTCCGGAGAAAGGCGTAGCGCAGTTCCCGGGCGGTCTCCTCCAGGCCACGGCCGGTCTCCCTGGCCCAGGCCGCCACATCGCCGGAGCCGGTGAACAGCTCCACCGGGGGCAGCGTCTCCACGGTTCCGTCCGGACGGAGCGTCCGCTCCCGGCCGCAGCACAGGGAGACAAACTCCCGGACAAACTCCATGTCCTGGGCGGACTCCGCCCCCCGGAGCCGGTGGTCGAAGTGGGCGGCGGCCAGGGTGAAATTCAGCTCCCGGCGCAGCCGCCAGAGCCGGTGGAGCAGATAGATGGAATCCGCGCCGCCGGAGACGGCGCACAGCACGGCGCTTCCCGGAGGGATCAGACGGTATTCCCGAATCAGCTGGACCATGGGATCGGTCATAATTCCTCCTGATAATACGGTCAGTACTCCTCGTGTTGCCACTCCATGTTGCCGAAGGTGGTAAACTCGGGCAGCCACTGGAGCTCCACCGTCCGGGTCTCTCCGTGGCGGTTTTTGGCGATGATGCACTCGGCCAGATTGGGGTTGGGGGTCTCCTTGTCGTAGTAGCCCTCCCGGTACAGGAACATAACGATGTCCGCGTCCTGCTCGATGGCGCCCGATTCACGCAGGTCGGAGAGCATGGGCCGCTTGTCGCTGCGGCTCTCGTTGGCGCGGGAGAGCTGGCTGAGGCAGAGCACCGGCACGTCCAGCTCCTTGGCCATGATTTTCAGGGCCCGGGAGATGTCGGACACCACCTGCTGGCGGTTTTCGCCGGAGTACTGCCGCCCGCCGGCGGACTGCATCAGCTGGAGGTAGTCGATGATGACCAGCCCCAGGTTGTCCACCCGGCGGCACTTGGCCAGAATGTCGGCCACCGACACGGTGGAGTCGTCGTCGATGAGGATGTGGGAGCGGTTCAGGGACTCGGTGGCCACCATGATCTTCTCCCAGTCCTCCGGGCCCAGGTTGCCGGTGACCAGCTTCTTGTTGTCCACAAAGCACTCGCTGGAGATGAGACGGAGGGCCAGCTGCTCCCGGCTCATTTCCAACGAGAAAAAGACGACATTTTTTCCGGATTTCTTGCCCGCCTCCAGCAGGATGTTCAAAGCCATGGAGGTCTTGCCCATGCCGGGGCGGGCGGCCAGCAGGATCAGATCGGACTTATTGAGGCCCGAGATGGCCCGGTCCAGATCGGTCAGGCCGGTGGAGAGGCCGGGAATGGCCGAATCGCTGGCGGCCAGCTCCTCCAGCCGGGCGTACACGTCCAGCAGCACCTGGGAGATGGGGGTGAGCCCCTGGGCGGCCCGGCCCTGGCGGATGGCGTAGATCCGCTGCTCCGCCGCCTCCAGCACGTCCTGGCCGGTCTCGGTGCCCTGCTGAATGAGAACGGTGAGCTCTCCCGCCGTCTCCGCCACCCGGCGCAGCAGGGTCTTGTCCTTTAAGATCCCGATGTACTCCTTGACGTTGGCGGCGGTGGGAGTGGTGTCCATGAGCTGGAGCAGATAGCCCCGGGAGGTGTTCTCGTCGTACACCCCGTTCTGCTTCATGTTCTCCAGCACCGTCACCGGGTCGATGGTGAGGGAGTAGTTGAACATGGAGTAGATGGTCTCATAGATCTCCCGGTTCTGCTTCACGTAGAAGTCGTCGGGACGGAGCTGGTCGATGACCTCGGGCACGCACCGGGCGTCGATGAGCATGGAGCCCAGCACCGCCTGCTCCGCCTCCACCGAGTGGGGCAGCTGCTTGAGCAGCAGCTCCTCGTCTTCCAAAGCCAAAGAAATCACCCGCCCTTTTTCAGTGAGATAGGAGTGAGGAGATAGAAGATAGGAGATATGGAGAAGGGAGCAACTCCTATCTCCTATCTTCTATCTTCTATCTAACAAAGAGTATCAGGCCTCTACCACGACCACGTTGACCATGCCGGTGACCTCATAGCCCAGCTTGGCCTTCACCTGATAGCCGCCGCAGGACTTGATGGGCTCGTCCAGCACCAGCTTGGCCTTGGCGATGTTGACGCCGTGCTGCTGGGAGAGGCACTCGGAGATCTCCTTGGCGGTGACGGCGCCGAACAGGCGGCCGCCCTCGCCGGCCTTGGCGGCCACCTTCACGGTGAGCCCCTCCAGCTTCTTGGACAGGGCCTCGGCCTCCGCCTTCTCGGCGGCCTCCTGGGCCTTGCGGGCCTTCTCCTGCTGCTTCATGGTGTTCACATTCTCAGCGGTAGCCAGAACGGCCAGCTTCCGGGGGAGCAGGAAGTTCCGGGCGTACCCGTCGGAGACCTCCACCATCTGGCCCTTCTTGCCCTGGCCGCGCACGTCCTGCTGTAAAATCACTTTCATGTTCAGTTCCTCCTATATAACGATTCGAAATAGTAAGATGAGAAAATACAATTCGTAGGGGCGACCCTTGCGGCCACCCGGATCAGCACCGGCGGGCGGCCGCAAGGGCCGCCCCTACACATGATCAATGGAATATGGAGCGGATCGGTGTGGAGCGATCTGGCGTTCCGGGGGCAGAAGCCATTCTGCCTTCTGCATTGTAATTACTCCTCCAGGTACTGGTCGATGGCCTGGGCCAGCTCCTGGGCCACCTGGTCCAGAGTCTTGCCCTGGATCTGGCCTCCGGCGGCGGCGGCGTTGCCTCCGCCCCCCAGCTTCTCCAGGATGACCTGCACGTTGGTGTCCCCGATGGAGCGGGCCGAGACGATGATCCGGTCCCCGTCCGGGTAGAGGACGAAGGAGGTGTCGATGCCGATGATGTTCAGCAGCTCGTCCGCCGCCTGGGCGGCGGTCACCCGGCCCACCGTGTGGTCCACCACCGCGATGGCGATCTGGTCCCGGTAGAGCTTGGCGTTCTGGATGATGGCGTATTTGGCGATGGTGCCCGCCAGGTCGTTCTGGAAGAGCTTTTTGACCTCGGCGGTGTCCGCCCCGGCCCGGCGCAGGAAGGCCGCCGCCTCAAAGGTGCGGCCGCCGGTGCGCATGGAGAAGTTCTTGGTGTCCAGGACAATGCCCGCCAGCAGGGCCTCCGCCTCCGCCCGCGTCAGGTCGGTGGGGTCGGCGATATACTGGAGCAGCTCGGTGACCAGCTCCGAGGCGGAGGAGGCGTAGGGCTCGTGGTAGTTGAGGGCGGCCCCCTCGATATAGGTGGCGGCCCGGCGGTGGTGGTCGATGACCGCGATGCGGTTGCAGGACTCCAGCACCTCCTGGGACTGGACCTGCTCGGGGCGGTTGGTGTCCACCACCACCACCAGAGAGCGGTTGTCCATGAGGAGCAGCGCCTCCTGGGAGGAGAGGAAACAGTCCTTATACTCCGGCAGCTGCATCAGACGGTCGGTGAGCACCTTGGAGGGGGGAGAGCCCGGCTCCTGAATGATGTGGGCGGGGACTCCTCTCTTTCGGGCGATGGCGAACACGCCGGCGGCGGCGCCGATGCAGTCGTTGTCCGGGGAGCGGTGGCCCATGATGAACAGGCAGGAGGAGTCGGACACCAGGGCGGACAGGGCGTTGGCCATGACCCGGCTCTTGACCTTGGTGCGCTTCTCCGTCTCCTTGGAGCGGCCGCCGAAGAACTCAAAGGTGAACTTGTTGCGGATGACCGCCTGGTCGCCGCCCCGGGACAGGGCCATCTCAATGGACAGGTTGGCGTACTGGAGCAGCTCCTGGAAGGAGTCGCCGTCCACTCCGATGCCGATGGAGAAGGTGGCGGACAGGCCGCTGGGGCTGACCACCTGGTGGATGGTGTCCAGAATGTCAAATTTCTGGTCCACGAACCGGGACAGGTACTGCTGCTCGAACAGGAACAGGTACCGGTCCCGCTCCATGCGCCGGAGCATGCCGCCGGTGCCCGCCGCCCAGGCGTCCAGCCGGGCGTTGATCTCCGAGTAAATGGTGGAGCGCTGGTTCTCCGTGAGGTTTTTCATCAGGTCCTCATAGTTGTCCAGCAGCAAAACCGCGGCCGCGGGCCGGCTGGCCTGGTACCGGTCCCGGGTGTTGGCCAGCTCGGTCACGTCCACCCAATAGGTGGTGGCCAGAAAGCCGCCGCCCCGCTCGCTGGCCCGCACCAGATGGCCGTATACCAGGAAGCGGCGCTCCCCCAGCTTCACCTCGTCGGGGCACTCGCTCTTGCCCTCCAGCAGCCAGCGGGTGTCGAAATCGGGGAGGACCGTCTCCAGCTTGGCGTCAAACAGGTGCTCCTTGTCGCCGGTGAGCTGGAGAAAGCGGTCGTTGGTCCAGATGATGTCCCCGCTCTCCGGCCGGAAGATGATCATGGGCAGGGGGGAGTTCACCATGGTGTCCTTGGTGGCGATGTCCACATTGCCGGTGATGTTCTCAATATACTTGGTGATCTCCCGGCGGCGCTTGTGCAGGCCGCTGCGGTGATGGAGGGCCAGCAGCACCACCACCGCCAGTTCCAGCACGGCCAGGGGCAGACTGAACATAGCGGAGGCCAGAGCGAACAGAACCAGGCAGATAAAATAGAGCTGCAGGCTGGGCTGAAGCAGCTGGGGCAGTTTTCGATTCAAGAAGGGACCCTCCTTCCAGAGCCATGGGGATAAAATCAGCACTTTATTATAGCAGATTGCGGGAGGAAATACAACCAAAACCACAAGAGAAGTGGGAGTCGGAAATGAAAACTTCGGCTCCATGGGGGCGGCTGGATCGGAGAGGAAAATCAGACACCAAAAAAATACAGAAAAAAGTGCTCGCAGCCCCGGTCCAGCCGTTGCAACCAAAGAAAAAGACTGATATAATAAAGGCCACAAGCGTGTTTTTTGCAGCGCTGCTGCAGAGCAGAGCCGGCCCCCGGGAGAGGCCCCGCCCGTAAAAGGGACGGGGACAGGATGGGGGGACGACCCTAAGCCTGTTACATTTTATTACCTTAGGAGGCTGTTCCAACATGCAAGAGATCAAAATTACCCGCGCGCAGACGTTGAAAGAGAAGCCTGACTCCTCCACCCTGGTGTTCGGCAAGAGCATGACCGACCATATGTTCATCGTGGACTATGACGCCGGTCAGGGCTGGCACGATCCCCGGATCGTCCCCTACGCCCCCCTGCAGATCGACCCGGCGGCCAAGGTGCTCCACTATGCCCAGGAGATCTTTGAGGGTCTGAAGGCCTACCGCACCGAGGACGGCTCCATCCAGCTGTTCCGCCCCCTGGACAACGTGCGCCGGATGAACGCGTCCGCCGAGCGTATGGCTCTGCCCCAGATCCCCGAGGACCTGGCCCTGGCCGGCATCACCGAGCTGGTCAAGGTGGAGCAGGACTGGGTGCCCCATGAGAAGGACACCTCCCTGTACATCCGTCCCTTTATGGTGGGCCTGGACGCCGCTCTGGGCGTGCACAGCTCCCACCACTGCCAGTACATCGTCATCGTCTGCCCCGTGGGCGCCTACTACCCCGAGGGGCTGGACCCGGTGAAGATCTATGTGGAGGACCAGGACGTCCGCGCCGTCAAGGGCGGCACCGGCACCGCCAAGACCGGCGGCAACTACGCCGCCTCCCTGCGGGCCGGCGACCGGGCCGAGGCCCAGGGTTACAGCCAGGTGCTGTGGCTGGACGGCGTCCACCGCAAATATATCGAGGAGGTCGGCTCCATGAACGTGATGTTCAAGGTGGCCGGCAAGATCCTCACCCCCGACCTGAACGGCTCCGTGCTGGACGGCATCACCCGCCGCTCCTGCATCCAGCTGCTGAAGGACTGGGGCTATGAGGTGGAGGAGCGCCGCATCTCCGCCGAGGAGCTCTTCGAGGCCGCCGAGAAGGGCGAGCTGGAGGAGGCCTGGGGCACCGGCACCGCCGCCGTGGTGTCCCCCATCGGCGAGCTGGCCGAGGGCGACAAGAAGGTCACCGTCAGCAACAACCAGATCGGCCCTGTCACCCAGCGCCTGTACGACGAGCTCACCGGCATCCAGTGGGGCCGCCTGCCCGATCCCCACGGCTGGATCATGAAGCTGTGCTGAGCTGCGGCTTATCCCATGAAATCAAAGTAAAAAACTGGACCCGATTTCGGGTCTAGTTTTCAGGCTGTCGGAAAAGTCCAAAGACTTTTCCGACAGCCTGAAAAAATGCCAATACTTTCCCGCCGC
>ERZ1643247.2046-NODE-2046-length-16779-cov-10.931237_pt1 | contig 16779 bp, 18 predicted proteins | sample MGYA00579264_ERZ1643247 | MGnify/ENA primary metagenome ERZ1643247 (study PRJEB29033, sample SAMEA4952262) | chicken gut metagenome | biome: Broiler Chicken; feature: Gastrointestinal Tract; material: Caecum | place: Ireland | collected 2018 | study: Broiler... | reverse complement strand
TCCGGTGGCTCTATTTCATGAGATTGGGTGGCTCTGCCACCGCAGAATATTCAAGTTTATCAAACAGGACTTCTGTATACGTCCTGGTAACCTCTTCCCGTACTGAACTTTCCAGTTCTTTCATCGCCGTCTCGCTCATCTTGGATGCGATATAATTTGTTCCCGGATTCGTTTCATAGGACAACGTCATCTTTTCCGGGTTCGCATCCGTCAGCGATGCGGCATGAGCTGAAAACTCTTCCGGTATGGTAATAACCATATAGTATGTACCATCCTTAAGTCCTTTCTGCGCTTCTTTGTCTGACGGGAACTGAAAGTCAAGAGAATCGTTGTCTTTCAGTTCGTCCATCAATGTGCCGCCAATATCCAGCTTCTGATCTGCATAAGTCACCGGAACGTCATGATTGATGACAGCCACCGGAAGCTTATCAAGATTTCCGTATGGATCCCACATAGATCCAAGGAAAAGTGTCGTATAGATTGTCGGGATCGCGATGACCGCGACTGTAACAATCAGTAAAATCTTATTTTTGAACAGACTGTGCCATTCCTGCCTCAACATCTTTTTTCTCCTCTCTTTTTGCAACATTAATTCTATTAATAAATATTGTGTTGATTTTTCTATCACCATGAATTATAGTAAAATTAGAAAAGAGATACAACCATTAATGTGACGGCTCTCTGTCTGTTAATGGATAAGCAAACGGCATAATGTCTATTATTTTAAGAGGAGGATTTATTTCATGCCAAAAACTATGGACCGGCGGATTCGCAAGACAAGAGCCCAGCTCCGTCAGGGGCTGGCCGAACTTCTGAAAGAAAAAAGCTTAAAGGAGATCACCATTAAAGAACTCGTAGAAAAAGTGGACATTAACCGCTCCACCTTCTATTTACACTATACGGATATCTATGACATGATGGAAAAGATTGAAAATGAACTGACCGGGGAGATTGAAGATCTGATCCATACCCATCCGGTCAGCCCTTTCAATGAGGACAGCTTCCCGTTCATCGAAGACATTTTCTCTATCCTTGCGGAAAACCGTGATATTTGTGCCGCCCTCCTGGGACCTAACGGAGACATCTCTTTCCTGCACCGGATTGAGAATATTCTTTCCGAACACAGTCTGAATGCTCTGAAAGAAACATTTCCGGGGAAGATGGATGATCTGACATATTATTATGCCTTTTGTCTTTCCGGCTGCATCGGTCTGGTCAAGACCTGGCTGTCAGAAGAATCCTCCGCAAGCCCCCAGCATATGGCTGAACTTACATTTAAACTCATTATGAATACACTGAGAGGTTTCTATCCGGACTTTTCCGTAAGACATTCCTGATATTTACGAAAAGATAAAGCTTAAAAAGGGATTGCCGTTCGGCAATCCCTTAAATCTTCGCTATATTCGATTACTCGATGATTGTAGCAACACGTCCAGATCCTACTGTACGTCCACCTTCACGGTATCAGAATAGTGTGTTGCAGGGATTAAATGGTTATTTTTCGTGTGTTTTGTACGAGAAAACCCAGATTTTCCGCCGTATCCGTGTAATTTTTGAGGATTTTGTTATCATGGTGTTATCACCTCGACTCAACAAGACCAAATATTTGCTATTTCATAATTTTTAATTTTCATAGCTTTTTGAACACAATTTTTTAATTCATCTGTTTCAGCCTTTCCTGTTTTCATAATGCCTCTATAATACTGATGTAATGCTTCTGTACAATTATATAATCCGTCTAAATAATATCGTTCACCCTTGCTTGATAACTCTTCATATATATCAATACACTTGCCTATAGATAATGCAATGTATCTTTGCTCTTCCTCGTGCATAAAAAATGGTTGTCTAAGCAATGGCGTCAAATGAATCCACAATGTTTTCGAAAATTCTATATCTAGATATTTTATTGCACTAAAAAACTTTTCAAAAGATATGCCTTGCCTATTCTCTTCTTTTAAAAACACTAGACATTGTATACCTGTAAACACACTTGAATAAATTTTTTTGTTTTTAGTTAATATAGTATTTTCAAATACATCAACGCACTTCTCAAGTTCGTCTTTCTCAATCATTTCTAGCATATCAATCGCTACAGTATTAATTTTACACTCCGTCAATTCTTTCTTAATTTTCTCTATCAATGGATATATTTCTGCAATCAACTGGTTTTGTATGGCTTCGCAATAAACAAGTGCAACAAGTTCTCCAATCACTAAGAACTTATCCTCACATTCATCTTTTTCTCCCATAAAATCATATTCTAATAACTTTCTCTCATGAATTATAAATTCATAGGAACGTGTTAAAATTATATTTGCAAGCTCTTTATTTAAAATCACTTTATTACATTGCCTCAAAGATATTCCCGATGTTGAATAAAAAAAACTAAAATAATTCCGAACACTTCCGTACGAATTATTACCTACAAACCCTGTTGAAGTTACACTTTCTACATATTTTGTATTCATTAAATATGTAGAATACAATTCTGCGAAATCAACCGATTCTGGATGCGGTAGTTCTTCCCAAATAAACGGATAATATAATTCCGATATAGGCAACGTTTCTTCACCATTTTTCCAAAAGGTTGTAACAATATCATCTCTATATCTCTCTAATGGTTTATTATTCCACAATACTAACAAGCAAGCTAATGCATTATCTCTTTCAGATATATTTTCACTTGAACTCACGCGAAGAGCTTTTTCATAAAATACTTCCATATCTTCTTCAGATATTTCAAAAGACACATCATTAAAGTAACTAGCCAAATGATATCGCGCATCAAACTCAGAGAAAATAATATTCTGACAAGTATTTGCAATATTTCCATTAAATCTGGTTGAAATTATCTGCAAAATCTTTTTTATATCTCTAACTATAAACGGGTCTTCCTTTTTACTGAATCTACTTAACATTTCCAAAAAAATAATTATATTGGCATCTTCTATAAACACCACTAAACGTGATAATACACTTAAGATGTTCTTCACTGATACAAAATATTGTTTTATATCATAACTATCTTTTTCTGAATACATTTTTACAACATCAATCAATTTTTCAAAAAGACACTGTTTTTCTGAATCATCTATATTTAAAAGCGTTTTCCGTGTAAAAATCTGATTAATAACTTTTTCTTGATTTGTCCTAACAGCCAATGACATCTTCCAATAAGCAAATTCACTCGAATGCATTATCTCATCATACACACGTGGGAGCAGTCTTGCTTGATCCAAAAACATCGGCAAGCACAATCTATCTATTCCAAGGATAAAAACAAACGAATTTTTGTAACAAGTATTTTCTCCTGAATAATACACTGTAACACTCTTATTGGAATTAAGACTAAACGGCACTATTCTTTCTTCCTTTTTTCTATCTTTTTCAAAGAAAACTTGCTCCAATTTTTCTCTTTGCTCAACTATAATCCGTCTTGTATTATATAAATTATCATAATACTTATTGTCAGAATATTCCTCCGCTATTTCCCAATTTCCAATTCTATAACACAAATTTAGATATCCCAAATATGAAGCATACATTTCATCCGACAATTTCATCTGTGCTAATTCCGCCGAGCACTCACTTAATATCTTGTCTGCAATGTCATTCTTTGACAGTTGTTTATACAAAGCTGCTTTTTTTATCTTATACTCAAATGACGGTGTTTCTATTTCCTCAATCAGCACCTTCGCTTCCTCATAATCAAATAATGAAATGTCATTTTTCATTTTTTCAATAAGAAATTCATTTTTGTAGTATGGAATTTTATTACAATACACCTCACATCTTTCCATGCAAGCTTCATATAACTCTTTTTTTCCATCAATTCTATACATTTCTGCCAAATACAATAATATTTCACATAAGGTTTCTATTTGTAAGTTTTTTTCAATTAACATTTCTGCTATTTTTTCTAAGTATTCAGCATTTTTATCTTCCAAAATAACCAGACATTTTCTTAATATTTTTATAATAGTTGAAATTATCTTTTCCGGCACTTTCTCCTGATTATGAACTAACTTCACCAATACACTAAAATGTTCCAAAAAGTAATCAGCATATTTAACTCTTTTTTCATTTGGCAACAAAATATAAGGCTCTATCAGCTTTTCAATTTTATATGAATAGTTGTTTAATTTTTTAATATATTCTTCTTTTTCCGCATCTTTAGGTTGCCAAAATATATCAACTTTCTGGTACGGTCTTTCCAAATAAATATCTTTTTCACTCTGATTTTTTTCTAACAAGCCAACAAATTTTGAAATAGCTTGATAATGTCGATTTTCTTCCTTTTGAGATACTAATCCAGAAATATCTACTATGGTAATCCCCTTATTTTCCAATAGCTTTCTCTCTGGTGCGCTGAGTTTCTCATATAAGCCAATCAAATAAATCGTAGGACAGTATTCACCCATATTGTCTCGTAGCCATCCAAGCCAGCTTTGGAAGTTAGGGTCATCCCCAGAAAATCCAAGTAGACATAATCTAGTTTCAAGCATCGCCTGCTGTACGGTATTAACTAATGCTGAATATTTATCTGGGTATGTTCTATAATCTTCATCGCTTATTATATATGGTTTTACTTGAGGAATACTACCATGCAACTTAATTATCCGTGGCTTTATACTTCCTGGTAAATCGTTCTGAGAATATATAATTTCATAATTGTTCTCACGATAAATCATATCTACCGTCTGTTCTAACAGAGTATCATAATTTGTTGTAAAAATATCTGACCAATGTAAATTTAAAAGTCTTTTGTGCAATTCTCCAGGAACAAACATTTCGTCTGCAATAGACTGTTCTATTAAATTATTTATTTTATTTCTATCAAAATTAGCAATATATTCATCTGCCAGCTTTGTGACATTTTTCCCAGATGTCTTTATAATCCTTTGTTTATTCCATTCTTCTTTTTCTTGCACTTCTAAGGGTTCTGGATATAGTTCCTCATACATTTTTTCTGCAAGTTCACTCCAATTCGGTGGCTGCATACTTGCCATTCCTTTACTTTGTGCATTTTTTGAAAATCCAGCGCCAATCATTAGCGAAACATCGCCATATTTTCTTGGCTCTTTTAACCGCTGTGCAATATCATTTATATAAGAATAAACAGTATTATCATTCATCTAAATACCTCTTTTGTAAAAATAACTTTTTTCTCTAAATAAATCCATCAATTAATTCAAACTATTTATTCCACACTCAACACTTTTCATCAAATTCTGCAAGAACTTCTCTCCATCTTGTCAGAACTTCTTTTCCCACAATCAATTCATCTATAAGACCCATATTAAGTGTATCAATAAACCTACACAAATATGATTTCCCTTGTCCCCAAAAAGTATAGTAGCTGTCAATAAACATCACATGGTATACTTGCTGTCCGGTTCTATCATATATTTCATTAAACTCATATCCGTCAAGTTCTGCCTCGTACACAGCATCTGCAACACGACTTCCAAATGATTTAGAATAGTAGTATTCTTTTATTTCCCACACTATCTTCGGATTATAGATCGAAGGATATGCTCCATCAAACCTTCTCGATGATGCTCCAATAATTTTACGATTATTCAACAAATAAACAAGTCCCCTTGGATCCGGGTTAAATTCTTCATCCCCGCCAAGCATTTCTTCTGCAATCATAGTTATAATTGCGGTAAAATAATTTACTTTTTTGATTTCCTTACGTTGTTTATTCATAATCAGCTTACATTTATATTTTCCACTATTTCTCATTTCTTCAAATATCTGTTTAGCTTCATCAACGTCCATCAAGTTTTTTTCAATGGTATTGTTTAACAAATCCGCTCTCATATTACAATATAAAACAGTTTTATTAACTCTATCTGGTGATACTTCAATGTTCTCTTTTTCGCATAGTTTCTCTATTTGCTCTACTGTATAAGTTAAAACGATTCCTTTTTTAGAATACCCCAATTTTTCACTAATAAAACGTATAAAAAACCAAAACGATTTATCTTCTCTTCTAAATTCCTTAAATGCTTTCATATTGCTCCACCTCAACAAATAATTCCGACTTTTTCATTTGCAATGCATGCGCAATTTTATCTATATTTTCCAAAGAAACATTACGCTTACCAAGTTCTATGTCACTTATATATGTTCTATGTAATCCACATAAATCAGCTAACTCTTCTTGTGATATTTTCTTATCTTGTCGTATTGCTCTTACAGCTTTTCCATAAGCGACACGTATTTCTTCCTGCATTGCTTGACACCTCCAATTAGTTAAATTATAATAGCACTGTAGACTTTGAGTCTACAGACTATAAGTTACATGTGAGGTTTGAGCAATGTCCAAAGTACCAGCATTATTAAAGTGGATCGGAAATAAGCAACGCTTTGCCGAAACCATTATTTCATATATGCCTGAACAATTTAATAACTACTATGAACCTTTTTTGGGGAGTGGTGCTGTAATGGCACAATTACTATACCAAAGCAGCACGACCAACACTCCTATATTTGCCCATTCATATGCCAGCGATATCTTACCATTTTTAATCGATATATTTAATATCGTCAAATATGATCCGAAGCAAATAAAGAACTATTATTCAAAAGAAATTGAAGAATATTATAAAAATCCTAATGACAAATACAATGAAATTAGAGATAGATTTAACAGCAATCACAATGCTCTTGATTTCTGTCTTCTATCACGTACATGCTATTCCGGAATAATACGTTTCCGAAAAGCCGACGGGTATATGTCTACTCCGAAAGGTCCGCATAATCCTATCAAGCCAGAAACTTTTTCAAAAAGAGTAGATTTATGGCATAATCTTATACAAAACTCAACTTTTTCAACTATGTCATTTGAAGAATGTATGGATAAAGCACAGCCTGGTGATGTAATTTATTGTGATCCGCCATATACTCATAGCCAAAGCATTATTTATGGTGCTCAAACTTTCAATATAGAAACGTTGTTCAGTAAAATAGCAGAATGTAAAGCCAGAGGTGTATATGTAATGTTATCAATCAATGGTACACGAGAATCCAACAAAAAGGATATTTCTGTTACTCCACCTATAGGTTTATTTGAAAGAGAAATTTTTGTAAATTGTGGTACCTCTATGATTGATCGATTGCAAAACGCTGGTCAAACTATGCAAAATGAAGTCGTTCATGATAAACTACTCCTTACTTGGTAGACAATTTTTCACAAAGGAGATACTTGCCTCGCTCTTGTATCTCCTTTTACGATACTTCTATTTTTCCAAGACAAATATATATTCATGTGCCAACATCAAAAATGTTTTTTGTATATTATTCCAGTAATCTGATGATCGGCAATTATGCTGTTCCTTTATAATAATTTCTTTAGGTCTAAAACCAACATCTATAAATTTCTGCATTGACTGCATCCCCAGAGGCAATACATAACCTTCTTGTCGTATGTCTCCGATCATAAATGCACATATTCCCTGCTTCTTTAACACTCTATATGCTTCTCTTGCAACTTGCTCTAGCTCCTTCAAAAACTCCTCATATTTTAAGTGAGAAATATCTCCCGGAATTTCTTTACTGTATCGTATAATATTTGCGTATGGTGGATGCGTACAGATAAGGTCTATGCTTTCATCTTTTATAAACGATAATTCAGTTGCATTTCCTTGCTTAGTGAAAATTTTTGAACTTTCTTGACAAGTAAAATTAAGATTTGTGTTAGATAGCTTGACAGCTTCAGAATTTATATCAACACCGATAGCATTTCTTCCTAATAGCTTTGCTTCTATCAATGTTGTACCACTGCCTAAGAATTGATCTAGTATCCAATCGTTTTTCTTTGAATAACGTAAAATAAGGTTTCTAGGAATATATGGAGACCAATTTCCTCTATATTTCCCCGAATGTGTTGCCCAACTTCCTCTTTCCGGAAAGGACCATACTGTTGTATCTTCTAATTTAAATCTTTCTGGCGCTTCTCTTATAAGAATCTCCCCTTTCTTTTTTTGCTCATTATACTTCTACCATATTTATTTGTCCATAAAAAAACTCCATTCGAATATTAAATAACAATAAACATTCGAACAGAGATTTCTTATTTTTACAAATATATAATTTTTTTCAATGCAATTTCTTCTGCACAAGCTTTAATATTGTTCATCAATCCGACCCATTTCATCTGATCCTGCATTTTCAGCATCTCCGTCACTCCCTGTTTTTCCTCCATCTGCTTCATCACCGTTTCCACCTGCTCTCTGGCTTCCTGATCAACTTGATTCAAGTGTGCTGTCAACTCCCCAGTCATCAGTAAATACTGGTACCTTGCCGGTCTATGCTCTTTCAAAAAACGTTTCCGCAGCATTCCATATTTTCCATATATCGGTTCTTCCTCATTCGCTGCCAGATCCGGCAAGTAATAATCTCCATGCAGTGTGTAGCTTAATCCATTACTTTCATCATAAATGTGCTTTTTCATCATCTTATCTCTCCATTCCTCTGTTCTTTGTTTTATTTTTCTTACGCTGTTGGTTCTCCATCTCACTTTTTCGGGCACCCCAAGCCAATCTTTCGTGAATACTGCCTTTTGGCATTTGCTCCATTTGTCGTTTTTCTTCTAATGCCTTCTGCTCTTGTATATCTTGCTGTACCACATCCTCTACAATATTTTCCCCAAGAACACGCACTACTCGGTCATATCTGTCGGAAACATCCTGCAATTGTTGTTTTTTCTCAGATAACTGCTGTTTTTCTTCACGTACCGTATCTAACTCTCTCTGTACTCGGTTGTATGCCTGCTTTGTTTCCTGATATTTGTGTTTCCATTTTTCTACTTCTTTTGTAAGTTCTTTGACCTGTGCAGCCATTGCAGCAATTTTATTTTTCATCTGGGTAAACAGTGGTTTTATTTTTTTATCTCGGTAAGTTGCTGCGCGTTCTAATGCACCAGCTTCCGGAAGTAGAGTTTTCACTGTTCCATATTCCTTTATTTCCTTGCTGACATTATCCATAACAGGCTGCAACTTCTCTCTGCGTTCTTCCAAGCTGTGCAAATCTTCCTCTGCTTTTTTTGCACGCTTCATAGCCACTTCTTTTTCCTTAACTGCCTGTTCTTTATCAGCTTCTAAATGCTTTATATCAGCCCTTGCCTCCGCAATCTGTGCGATCAGTCCTTCATTCTCTACAGTAAGATATTCCTTTTCTTGTTCCAGTGCCTGTACTTCCTTTTTTCGCTCTTTCTTCTTAAAATTATAAACATCCAGATGCTCCTCATGTGTCCCTTTCTGTTCCAATTCAATTCCATGCTGCCGGGCAATCTCTGCAAGAACTTCTTTTTCATGGTTGATCCACTGGTTCAGCTCCGTATCGTGCTTGTTCCCTCCTTGAAATCCCAGACTTTTTAATGCCTGCTTCAGGGAAACCCTTGTATCCATTCCTTTCCCTTTCCAACCGGTCACATAAGGGACAAAATCAATATGCAGATGTGGAGTGGCTTCGTCCTGATGCAGATAACAGCTAAATACATGAAGTGTCGGATTGCGTTTCTCAAAATCCTTTACATACTCATCCAACACCTTTACTGCAAGCTCCCCCTCCGGTGTTCCGACAGCCATATCTTCACAATTTCCAATCTGGAAAATCACTTCATGGAACAACTTTTCCTGTTTTCCCTGACGGATCTTTTCATAATAGTTTGTAATCTGACGATCCTTTCTTTTTCCTACATTGTATCGTTCCACAGAATCATCGAACAGCTCTTTGTAGACCTCTTTCAGATTTTCATTCTGGTAACAAATGTTCAAGTGTACCCTGTTTGGATCAACATTTTCTGCTATAAAATCTCGTCTGTTATGAGCCAGGGAACCAGCTCCGATCATTCCACTGATGGTTCGTTTCATCGTCATGCTTCTCACCTCGCCTTCTAAAAGCAGTGCCAGATATGGCACATAATTTGTATTTACGCCAGTCATTGCGCTTAAAAGAAATCTTCGCCGGATACGGCGGTTTTGTTACTTTTGTCAAAAGTAACGCAAAAGCACTTTCGACAGCCATACCGTCCATCAAAAGTACCCTTGCGCCCTGCCGGGGGCTATTCCTCCCGCTGGTCGGATTGCTTCTGCGTTACTCGTCTGATTGATCTATTCCGGTATTCTCGCCTGGATATATTCCAGATCTCCACAGTACGATGTCCCTACCAGATACCATTCCCTTGACAGATTCATTTCCATTCTGGTCTGCACCCACTGATCATCAATCAGTACTTCCAGACATTCCCCACAGTGAAATCCTGTATCAATCCATAAATCCGATGATAATAAACCGTATCTGTCATTGCTGCTGTTATAGCCTAATCTTCCTTCTCTCATTGTCATATGATCCTTTCCATTATCCTGCTGAAAGGATGCCCTGATTCGGGGCTCCCTTTCACACCCAATAGCTCATCAATAGACGGTCGGGCAATCCACAACCTCTCGTCTGCACCTTACCGACTTTCTCCTTGTCTGCTACATACAGGTGCGTGGCACGCTCCTGTTCCAAAGTAATCAATAAGAATCTCTACCATCGAAAACTTTCCGGTATTCCCTTTCTTTCCAGGTATTCCTGCCGGGACTCTTCTCTTTCTTCTTCTGTTGGTGCTGTTTTATATTTGCTGTATAATTCCCGATCCACCATTGCATTCAGTTTCTTTTCCAATCCTTTCCGGATGCTGTCTTCACCTTCATAATTCTCCATAAGAAAATATTGCAAAAGCTGATAAAACAACTCATATGGAATCTGTACGTTTCTGTTTTTCATCTGATCTCCTTTTAAGGTGGCAAGATGCCCTTTTCTTAAGATATGGTCACCTTGCCATCTTCCTTTTCTACTTTGATAACATCCAATACCACTGATTTCCATGTTTTACGGAATCTATTTCCAGTTCCATTTTGGCATTTCTCAGTGTTTTCTTTTTTATTCCCCGTTTCTCTGCTTCTTCTTCAATCTTTTTTTGTGGTAAGCCTCCGTCAGCCAGTCTTTCAATCAGAAATTCTTTTGCTTTTCGGCTTTTCTGTCCTTTCCCATCTCCATTAAGCAGTTCATCGGCACTAATATCGTACTCGCCAATCCACTCAAATCCGTTGTCTTTGTCCAGACGGAATGCTATAGCTTTCCCCTCCGGTGCTAGGGAACTCTTTGTATGGCACACAACTCTTACTTCTGGTTCATCCTTAATGCGTCCGACAATCAAGACGCTTCTTGCAGCTGCCTGGAAGTCAATAGAACCAAGTCCCCGGTAGGAAGATTTTCCGTTGCTGTTCTTGTTCATGTGTCCAATTAGGATAATCGCACAATGGTATTTCTCTGCCAGGACTGCAATGCGCTTCATCAATGGACGGATTTCGTTTGCTCGGTGCATATCCACCTCTGCCCCCAGAAAGCCCTGAATTGGGTCAAGTACAACCATTTTGGCTTTTGTCTGCACGATTGCTTCTTCCAGTCGGACATCTGCCATCGTCAGTGGCTGCTCACTATCATCAATGACCATGACCTTTGTACAGTCAGCACCTGCTGCAAGTAATCTTGGTTTTATCGTATCCCCAAGTCCGTCCTCTGCAGTCTGATAGATTACATTTACAGGTGTTTCCAAATGATATGATGATGCATTGTTTCTAATATTTTCTTTATCAACCACACCATCTTCATTATCATCATCTGTTCTTTTATCTTTCGTTGGATCATCAGGAAGAATTGACTCTCCTCTGGTCAGTTTCGCAATGATCTGAAGTACCATTGTCGTCTTTCCTTCTCCCGGATCTCCCTGAATAATTGTTACTTTCCCAAATGGAATAAAGGGATAGAGCAACCATTCGATCTGTTCCACTTCCACCGTTTCCATGTTGATGAGTTTCAGTTCCGGTTCCAATCTTTTCTGTACTAATTTATTTTCAAGTTTTTGCATATGTATCACCTCCTGCCCTTCCGGGCAAGTCTCTGATGAACAGATATTCGGGAATTGTCGTATCTTTCAATTCATGATATACTTAATCTGCTAGGATGATATATCAGTGAATCTGATTATCAGAGAACTTGCTCAGATATTTTGTCTGGGCTTTTTCTTTTTGTCTATCAGTAGTCATAGCTCCGCTCATTACACAAATCTCCTTGTAGGAATAATGATAATTTCAAATTTGCTTCCGTCCTCTAATTCAAGAAGAATCACATAATCTGAATCCCGATCCGGTAAAATGGAACTTATCTTTAACTTTTTACTGTAGTTAATTGCATCAAATATTTTTCTGACTACTTTCTTTGTCTTCATTTGCTTTTTCCTCCATATCTAACGTTTAGTGTCCAACATCTCAGCTACTTTTTTCTGCTGTGACGGATACAGGTGACCATAAGTATTTAATGTCATCTGAATGTCTTTATGCCCCAGCCTTTCCTTAATAATCAGCGGTTCTACTCCCTGATGAATCAGATATGCTACATGACTGTGCCTGATATCATGCACTCTGATTGACTTTACTCCTGTCTTCGCTTCATATTTCTTAAGTCGTTTCTGCAACGTTCTTGCTACAATCGGAAACAACCTCTGTTCTTCTGGAAATCCATAGTGCTTCTTTGCATACTCCTGTACTTCCTCCTTGAGAAAATTAGGAATATCAATGGTGCGAACTGAGTTTTCTGTTTTCGGAGTGTCAACCACATCTCTTTTCTTAATACGGTTATAAGTCTTATTGATATGCAACTGATTACCACTCATATCAAAATCCGAAAGACTTAATGCAAGAAGTTCACCTTCCCTGATTCCGGTCCAGAACAAAATTTCAAATATCAGATAATCCTCACTCCCCGGTTCAATACCGGCAATAAATCTGTCATATTCCTCTTTTGTCCAAAATTCTAGCTTATCAGCATCTGATTTTCCCATCTTTTTTACTTTCTTACATGGATTGTCTTTCAGATTGTAAATTTTCTGCGCATGATTGAACAATGCATTTAATTGATTCTGAATCATACGCTCATAAGTTTTGCTATACCCTTTTTCCTGAATGGTGTTCTGCCACTGGATAACATCTGCTGGCGTGATTTCATTCATTTTTCTCGTCCCAAAATTTGGAACAATGTGCTTATTCATCATGTGCTGCTTATTGCGGATTGAATTTTCTTTCAGTTCATTCTTTTTATCTTCAAAATAAACTTGGATAAAACTGTTCATCTCCATTTTCATATCCGCCGCAGTCTTTCTTATGAATTCCTTTTCATAATTCAATGCTTCTTTCTTTGTCTTGAACCCTCTTTTCAGCTTCTGCGTTTTCTTTCCTGTCCAGTCAATATAGCGGAAGCTCACATACCAGGTTCCCTGTGTTTTGTCTTTATAAGCTGACATTCTAAATCCTCCTTCAAACTGCTCTCTGCGAGCATCCATAAAATTTTGTTTCCCAGTAGGGACGTGGAATCTTTCCACGAACTGCTACATATCCTTCCTTGGCCAGCTCATCATTAAGCTGTTTCAGAATGGAATATGCCTTACTGCGTTTCACACCCAGTTCTTCCATGACATCATCAACTGTCATCATATAATTGGTTCTCATAACATCCTCCTTTTCAGTCACTTTTGTGACTCTTTTGATGCTTTCTAATATAATTCACATTTGTGACTTTGTCAATAACCTTTTGCGAATTTTATTTTTCTATTCCATGCTTTTTTTCTAAGCTATGAAAAAATCAACCTCTTTCGCATCATTCACTTTTGTGCTAGAATAGAAGCACAAATATTATACTAGGAGGCAGCATTATGGTTGGCAAAAAAATCCGGGCATTCCGGGAATTCAGAGGATACAGTCAGATACAATTAGCCGAGCTGTCCGGCATTAACGTAGGTACAATCAGAAAATATGAGCTTGGAATCCGGAATCCAAAACCAGATCAGTTAGAAAAGATAGCAACTGCACTGGGATTAAACGTAAGTGTTTTTCTGGATTTTAATATTGAAACAGTCGGAGATGTACTCTCTCTGTTGTTTTCTATTGATGATTCGGTGAACCTCTCACTTGCTGAAACACCTGATCAGAAGGTTGCGCTGACATTCGATAATCCTACAATGCAGGACTTTTTCAGGAAATGGTGTCAATTTAAAAATGTCTATGAAAAGGAAAAAGCTGAAATATTAGCTATTGAAGATAAATACAAAAGACAAGAAGAACTGGATAAGCTGAATGCTACCCAGGAAGAATGGAAACTGCGCGCTATGGGAACTACGATAGGTTGCCATACTATCGTAAAAAAGGGTACTGAAGATACTATTATCAAGACATATGATCTTACATAAGGAGGTGTTAAAACTCATGAATCAATGTACTGATTTTTTGTACCATTATACAAGTATTGAAACTTTGGCGTTGATTCTTAGCAATCGAACATTCAGATTAAATTCTCTTGATCAGATGGACGATTTGCAAGAAAAAGAAACTTCTGATATAAAGAATATCGGACAATTTTGTTATATCAGTTCATGGACCGATGATGAAACTGAAAGTATACCGATGTGGAAAATGTACAGTTCTCTTGATTCCGGTGTTAGAATAAAATTAAAAACAAATCCTTTCAAGTTATTTGAGAATACTCCAGAATCAATAAAAGAGGTTAGTGTCCTTCCTGTAACTGATGAATCCAATGGTGTTTATCTTAAATCGATAATTCCTATAGCTGACATGATGAAAAAAGGCTACATCTGTCCTGCAGCAATGAGTAATAACATTTTGCATAAAGTTGAATATACTTCGGATCCTAGTAAATTATATCCAAAATTAGTTACTTATGAGGGTGATAAATTTTCTATTTCCCTAGGAACCCTGGGAATTCATAAAAATATACATTGGGAATTTCAACATGAATGGAGATATATTTTACAATTTTATCCTGTAAATATTAATCAAGATCCTAATATACTTCCAACGTCTGTCCAAATAATGGCAAATAAGATTTTACATGGACTTGAAAAGCAACCATTCCCGTTCTATGATCTACAACTAGACGATGTTGCTTTTTCCGAAATGGAAATTACTCTAAGCCCCAAAATAAGTGCTGGATATCGTTTAATCGTAAATTCCCTTATAGAAAAATATAATCCTAGTGCCTTAATTCATAATAGTTCTTTATTAGGTTTAATATAATTTGGAAATTTTGTTATCATTCTGTTATCACAAACGGTTGCCAGGACACTTTCCCGGCAACCTCTTTCTTTTATTGTTCGTTATTCTTTTCCGATTTATTTAACTTTTCCATGCATCAGAAAAACCCCAGAAACACAAGGTTTCTGGGGTATCTTACGTTTGGACACAAGTTATCTTGCGATAACAAATCTATTTTCAGATTAGATTACTCGATGATTGTAGCAACACGGCCTGATCCTACAGTACGTCCACCTTCACGGATAGCGAAACGAAGTCCCTGCTCCATAGCTACTGGATGGATCAGTTCAACTGTCATTTCTACGTTATCTCCAGGCATGCACATTTCTGTTCCTTCCGGAAGTTCGCAAACACCTGTTACGTCTGTTGTTCTGAAGTAGAACTGTGGACGGTAGTTGTTGAAGAATGGAGTATGACGTCCACCTTCATCTTTTGTCAGAACGTAAACCTGAGCTGTAAATTTGTGGTGGCATGTTACAGAACCTGGTTTACAAAGAACCTGACCTCTTTCGATTTCTGTTCTCTGAACACCACGAAGCAGAGCACCGATGTTGTCACCAGCCTGAGCTTCATCAAGAAGTTTACGGAACATTTCAACACCTGTTACAACAACTTTACGTGTTTCTTCATGGATACCAACGATTTCTACTTCATCAGATACGTGAAGTGTACCACGTTCTACTCTACCTGTAGCAACTGTACCACGTCCTGTGATAGAGAATACGTCTTCGACCGGCATAAGGAATGGTTTGTCTGTGTCACGTTCCGGATCCGGAATGTAGCTGTCAACAGCGTCCATAAGTTCCATGATCTTGTCGCCCCATTCTCCGTTCGGATCTTCCAGAGCTTTCAGAGCAGATCCTCTGATGATCGGAGTGTCATCTCCCGGGAATTCATACTCGTCAAGGAGTTCACGGATTTCCATTTCTACTAATTCAAGAAGTTCTTCGTCGTCTACCATATCACATTTGTTCATGAATACAACGATGTAAGGTACACCTACCTGACGGGACAGAAGGATGTGCTCTCTTGTCTGAGCCATAACACCATCTGTAGCAGCTACTACAAGGATAGCTCCGTCCATCTGAGCTGCTCCTGTGATCATGTTCTTAACGTAGTCAGCATGACCCGGGCAGTCAACGTGTGCGTAGTGACGTTTCTCTGTTTCGTACTCTACGTGAGCTGTGGAGATTGTGATACCACGTTCTCTTTCTTCTGGTGCTTTATCGATATTTTCGAAATCTACTGCAGCGTTACCAGCAACTCTTGTGGAAAGTACTTTTGTGATAGCAGCTGTTAAAGTAGTTTTACCATGGTCAACGTGTCCGATTGTACCAATATTACAATGTGGTTTTGTTCTTTCAAATTTAGCCTTTGCCATTTGAATAATCCTCCTTAATTCTACCCTCAAGCAGGGCAATTTTTTTAATTTAAAAGTTTACTCAGCTATATCTGATTATATTTCAAAACTGCTGAATTTTCAAGCCTTTTTAAGCTTTTTTATTGGATAATACCTTTTCCTGTACATTCTTCGGTACCTGCTCATATTTCTCAAAGAACATAGAGTAGTTACCACGTCCCTGTGTTCTGGAACGAAGATCTGTAGAGTATCCGAACA
>ERZ1643247.2044-NODE-2044-length-16784-cov-7.621615_pt1 | contig 16784 bp, 18 predicted proteins | sample MGYA00579264_ERZ1643247 | MGnify/ENA primary metagenome ERZ1643247 (study PRJEB29033, sample SAMEA4952262) | chicken gut metagenome | biome: Broiler Chicken; feature: Gastrointestinal Tract; material: Caecum | place: Ireland | collected 2018 | study: Broiler... | reverse complement strand
CGTTTTCTTTCATCTCTTTTGAAAGAAAACGCGCGAAGGAGAATGCTATGACTGTCAAAGGAACTGTTTTCAGATACAAGAGCGACGTGGATACGGACGTGATCATCCCCGCGCGCTATCTCAATACCACCTCCGAGGCGGAGCTCGCCTCCCACTGCATGGAGGATATCGACTCGTTCGCGCGCATCTTCTACCGCAACTCCATCAACATCGGGCTGCCCATCCTCGAATGCCCCGAGGCGGTGAAGAACATCAAGGCGGGCGACGTTGTTTCCTGCGACCTTGCCAAGGGCGAGATCGTGAACGAAACGACGGGGCAGACATTCAAGGCAGAACCCTTCCCCGCGTTCATCCAGAACATCATCGACAAGGGCGGGCTGCTCAAATCCATTCAGGGCTGACAGCAATGAACGAAGCAAACGCCGCGGTCCGCGCGGAAAAAAATCGGCCGCACGGCGCGAAACATTCGCGCCGCCGCATGCTGTACAGGCAAGCGCTGCTGTACGGGATCCTTTTCCTTGCGGTGGCGGCGCTCGTCGCCGTGCTGTGGGTGTTCACCGACGTAATTGTTGCGAGCGTGTTCACCTGCCTCGGCGCGCTGTTCACGGCGGCGGAAGTGCTTTCACTGTTCCGCGCCTTTTTATCCGCCGCGCGGCTCGCCGCCGTACGCGGTTCGGACGAATACGACAAAGCGGTCGTCCGCAAAGACGGATGCGCGCTGTTTTTCGATGCGGACGCCGAGCGTTTCCTCGCCTATGCCGACGCATTGCTGCGCGCGGAATACGCGGAAGGCAAGGAAAAACGGCGCATGCGCGCCGAAGTGGACCGCGCGCGCGATCGGTTGGGTAAGCCGCTGCGCATCCGCCGCTTTACCGCCGCCGACGCTGCAAGGCTGCACGGCAAAACGCTGTACCTGAGCGGGCTGTACTACGCCGAAAGCGGCGGTACGCCGCCCGCAAAGCCGAACGACGCCGCAACCGAGCGGCACGCCGCCTGGCTGCGCGCCGCCGAACGCAACCTGCTCGTCGTGCAGGGGAGGCAAGGATCATGACTGTACCGGCACTTTTACACAAAAAGAGCGCGCGCGCCAAAAATTTCCGCAACCGGTTCATCCTGCTGTGCGTGCTCACGCCCGTGCTCGCCGCCGTGTGCGTGCTGCTGGGCGTGTTCACCGCGCCGTCGAACCCCGTGTTCATCGCCGTGCTCGTATTAAGCTGCGTGTTTGTCGCCGTCGGCACGGCGTACTGCTGCGCGGAGTACGCTTCGGTCAAACGCTTTTACGCGCTCTGTTCGGACGCGGCGTTCCCCTGCGTCGTCGTGACCGAGCGGCGCAACCTTGAATTTTTTGAAGCGGAAGCGGACGATGTGCGCCGTTACGCCGAATTGGAACTGAAACTGAACCTGGCGCTGTACAAGGAACAGGGCAGGCAGGGCGCGCGCGTCGTTTCCGACGCGGAGCGCAAGGCGCTCAAAGCGCAGGAAAGAGAGCTTGCCGCAACGATCGGGCGTGCCTACGCCTATGCGGATTTCACCGCGGAGGACGCGCCCCTGCTGAAAGACAAGACGGTGTTCGTCAGCGAAAGCATGTACGGCATCTGCGCGCGGTCGCTGCGCTGGAAGGCGCTGGAAGAGAACGGCAGCACCGTTGTTCAGCTGAAAAATCCAAACATCGCAAAATAAATTTACAGGGAGAGACAGAACATGAAAAAACACATCGCAGTGCTCGCGGGCGACGGCATCGGCCCCGAGATCACGGACGGCGCGATCGCCGTCCTCAACAAAGTCGGCGAAAAATTCGGGCATGAATTCGAGTTCGAACACCTTCTGATGGGCGTATGCGCCATCGAAAAGACGGGCGAACCCCTGCCCCAGTACACCATTGACCGCTGCCTCGCTTCCGACAGCGTGCTTCTGGGCGCGGTCGGCGGCGCGGTGAACGACCCGCGCATCAACAACCTTCCGGGGCACCTGCGCCCCGAAGCGGGACTTCTGAAGATCCGCGCGGCGCTCGGGCTGTACTCCAACCTGCGCCCCGCAAAGCTCTTCCCCGCCCTTGCAGGCGCCTGCCCGCTGCGCAAGGACATCGCCGAAAAGGGCATCGACCTCGTGGTCGTGCGCGAACTTATCGGCGGCATCTACTTCGGCGACCGCGGCAGGGGCGAAACGGACGGCGTGCCCTATGCCTATGACACCGAAAAGTACAGCGTGCCCGAAGTGGAGCGCATCGCGCGCATCGCGTTCGAGCTTGCGCGCAAGCGCCGCAAACACGTTACGTCCATCGACAAGGCGAACGTGCTCGAATCCTCCCGCCTGTGGCGCGAAGTGGTGCACAACGTCGCCAAGGATTACCCCGACGTGGAGCTGACCGACATGCTCGTCGACAACACGGCGATGCAGCTCGTGAAGAACCCCGCGCAGTTCGACGTGGTGGTCACTTCGAACATTTTCGGCGACATCCTCTCCGACGAGGCGGCGATGATCACGGGCAGCATCGGCATGCTCGCCTCCTCCTCGCTCGGCGCGACCAGGCGCGGGCTGTACGAGCCTATCCACGGCTCCGCGCCCGACATTGCGGGCAAAGACCTCGCCAACCCGATCGCGACCATCCTCTCCGCCGCTATGATGCTGCGCGACAGCTTTGACATGACCGAAGAGGCAAAGGCCGTGGAAGAGGCGGTGAACAAGGTGCTCGACGAGGGCTACCGCACCGCGGATATCATGAGCGAAGGCAAAACGCAGGTCAAGGGCAGCGAAATGACCAAACTCATCGTGGAACGCATCTGACCCATATAACACAGCGCGCCCCGCGGGTTCACCCGCGGGGCGCGTTTTTTTGTTCGCTGTTATCTGTTCCCGCAAACGCTTTTATTCCTCGCGCAGCAGCTCCATCAGCGCGGCGATGTCCTCTTCCGCGTCGTCAAACCTCTTGGCGGAAAGGTCATACCGCAGCCGACGCGGCCGCCAGCGTTCGCAGCAGCCGTCCTTGTCCGTCGTCTTTTCCCGATCGGTGCAATAGGTCCCCTTCCCCTTCCATATGCGGTAATGGGCTTTCATAAACAGCTGCACGCCGCAGTCGCATGTTTTACACGTTCTCCTCTTCATCTCCCGCCGCCTCCTCTTCAAAATAACAGCGCAGCTCATGCAGCTCCGTAAGGATATCGCTCAGATAGCAGTACAGCCTGCGGTTGCCGTTTGCCCGCGGCAGCCTGAACGCAAACCGTTCACACCCCTCCCTGATGCCGACCTCTGCGCGCTTTTTACAGCACCAGCCGAACGCCGTCCGCATGTACCGCTTTTCGCCTTTTATATAGTACCTGTCCAAAAACCTGCACCGAAAACACTTTTTGGTATCTTCCTCCATTGCACCGTGCTCCTTTGTTTTTTTGTACAGTATACCTTCTTTTTGTCCGTTCCGCTTGCCTTACACGAAAATCCGTGTGGAAGAACTATACGCTGCCGCATTCTCCTTTCCGTTGACATCCGCGGGAAAGCGCGGTATAATAGAGCCGCACGATGATCCGTGCGGCTCTTTTTTTCGGAGGCATTGGCATGATAGCCGAACAGGTTCGGGGAATTTTACGGGAGATCGCGGGCGGAAACCCGCTCGGGGAGAATATCACGCTCGTCGCCGCGACAAAGACGCGCACCGCCGACGAGATAAACGAGGCGATCGCCGCGGGCGTCACGGACGTGGGCGAAAACAAGGTGCAGGAGTTCACGCAGAAGTTCGACTTCGTGCACGGCGCGCGGCGGCACTTTATCGGGCATTTGCAGACGAACAAGGTGAAATACCTCATCGGCAAGACCGACCTTATCCAGTCGCTGGACCGCTTCGAGCTGGCGGACGAGCTGCAAAAACGGGCGGAAAAGGCGGACTGGACGGCGGACTGCCTGCTGGAAGTGAACATCGGCAGCGAACTTTCCAAGAGCGGCTTTTCGTACGACGAGGCGTTCGCGGCATACAAAAAAATCGGCGCGGACTATAAAAACATCCGCCTGCGCGGGCTGATGGCGATGCTGCCCCTTGCGGGGAGCGAGGAGGAAAAGGCGCAGCTCGTGAAAAAAATGCGGGAGCTGTTCGACGCGCTGCGCGCGGAGGACGGGCTGTGCGCGCACCTCTCCATGGGCATGAGCGGCGACTGGCGGCTGTGCGTTGCGGGGGGCAGCAACATGATACGCTTAGGCACGACGCTCTTCGGCGAACGGCACTACCCCGCATGAACGCGGCGGGTCTGAAAAATATGCGCGGTTCGCTTGTGCAAAACCATAATTTGTGATACAATAATTCAAAAGCCGCGCAAAAAAGCGCGGACGGAGCAGGCAGAATGTTCGATTCTTTCCGTTCAAAGAACAACAAACTGAAAAAGCGGCATATCCCCGGCGAGGAAGAAGAACTGCCTGCGCGGCGGTCGTATGACAAGGGAAATTCCTCCCCCATGCAGATACGCCACCCGCGCTCCTATGCGGACGTGGAAGAGATCATCGACCGCATGAAAGACGGATTGACGGTGATCGTGTATCTGAACGAGGTGAACGCCGAAACGAGCGCGCGCGTGACGGACATTTTAAGCGGCGCGATCTACGCGCTGAACGGCGGCATGGCGGAGTTGCAGAAGGATATGCTCATCTTCACGCCCGACGGCGTAGACGCGAAATGATCGAAGGAACATGCAGGGAAAACGCTCCACGCGCTGTGCGCGTGGAGCGTTTTTGTCCCCCATCTATTTTGAAATTTCCTCCTGCGGGGCGGCAGGCTCTTCCTTCCGCTCCGGCGGAGCGAGCTTGATGCAGACGAGTACGTCCTCCGGGCGGATGTCCGTCGCGCCGTACGGGATGACCGTGCCGCCGCCGCGCTTGATCATGGCGACGAGCGTGCCCTCCGGCAGCCCGAGCCCGCGCACCGTTTTGCCTGCCCACGGGTGGTTTTTGCCGATATATTCTTCAAACATGCCGAAACTTTCGCGGTTTTCAAACTCAGGCGCGGCGGTGACGAGCAGATCGCCCGGGTTCACGACCGTCTGCCCGTTTGGCACGACCGTTTCGTTCCCGCGCAGGATGAGCACGACCAGAAATTCGTGCGGCATCACGCAGTCTTTGAGCTGTTTTCCCGCCCACGGGTGGTTCTTCCCCACCACGACTTTGACGAACCGCACGTCCGTTTCGTCCTGATAGTCGGTGAACGTACGGAGCACGTTGTCGCTGTCGCCGAGCATGTTCGCCTTCCTGGAAACGAGCGGGAGCAGCGAACCCTGCAGCGCGATGGATATGATGACGATGACAAAGATGATGCTGAACAGGTCGTACGGCAGCGCGGTTTCGCCGAGCACGCTGATGGCGTAGATCGCGAACACGATGGACGCGACGCCGCGCAAGCCCGCCCAGGACACGACGAAGATCTGGTTCTTTTTGGCGCGGAAGGGAGCCAAAAGCCCCGTCACCGCCACGGGACGGGCGATGAGCGTCATGAACAGGAAGATGAGCAGCGCGGGCAGGAGCACTTCGGGGCGGATGAGGTATTCGGGGGTCGCCAGAAGGCCGAGCAGGAAAAAAATGAGCATCTGCGCCACGTTCGTGAGCGCGTCAAAAAAATGCACGCAGTCGCGCTTCTGCGAAATGCGCGCGTTGCCGAGCATGATGCCGCAGATGTATACGGCAAGGTAGCCGTTCCCCGCCAGGACCGAAACGCCCGTAAATTCGCCCAGCAGCGTAGGGAGCGCGTAGGTGACGAGCGCGACGGCAACGACGAAAATGGTGCCGCCCTGCCCCATGTTGAAAGCGAAACGCTTTAAAATGAAGATGCCGAGGAAGCCGAACCCGACCCCGAACAGCGCGCCGAACCCGACCTGCGAAAAGAGCATGCCGACGATCTCGCCCGCGCCCATCGCGCCCGCGCCCTGTATGCCGTATTTTGCGGCGAGCACCGCGGTGAAAACGACGGTGAGCATGTACGAAGCAGGGTCGTTCGACCCGGACTCCATTTCAAGCAGAGACGAGGTATGGTATTTTAAGTTCAGCCTGCGCGAACGCAGGATATTGAACACGGACGCGGCGTCCGTCGAACAGATGACCGAGCCGATGAGCATGCTCTCGACCCAGCCGATGCCGCCGAAGGGAAGCAGCCGGAAGATGCACCACACGCCCACGCCGACCAGCCCCGCCGTGAGAGCCGTGCCCGCAAAGGATAGGAGCAGCGCCCTGCCCGCCACGGGCTTCGCCTCCTTGAAGTTGGTGCCGAACCCGCCGTAAAAGATGACGAACACAAGGCAGATGGAACAGACGATGTTGCCGAGGTTGTAATCGGTGAAATTATCCATCAGCCCCGTCACGCGGGATACAAGCCCGAACACGATGCCCAGCCCGATGAACAGCAGCAGCGACGGGACTTTCAGTTTATCGGTGATGCGGTTGATGAAGATGCACAGCGCGATGACCGCGCCGATGAGGAGCATCAGATATACGTATTCCAAATCCCGTCCCTCCTTTCCGCCCGGACGCGCGGCGGTTTTTTCTGCCCTTTCCCCGCGGACGCACGGCGGTTTTTTCTGCCCGTTCCGCCCGAACGGCTTTCCGTTCTCTCCGCGCCGCCTCCGCAGGCGCGGCGGTCGTTCCGCCCCGCGGCGCGGGCGAAGTTATCCGCGGTACATGCGCAGTTTGTTTTTCACCACATCCACGACGAAGGGCAGCCCGTCGTACAGTTCGCCGTCCACCTGCACGGTGAGCGGCAGCGCAGGCTCCACCTCGAGGTGTTCGCACCGCTCGAAGCGGGTGAATTTTTCCTCTAATATGCGCCCCTTCATCAGTTTGACGAAGGCGGCGGGCACGCGCAGTTTTTTCACGTTGTCCACGGCGACGAAGTCCAGCAGCCCGTCGCCAAGAACGGCGGCGGGGCACATGCGGATGCCGCCGCCGATGCGGCTGCCGTTGCCGATGCACGCGATGAGCGACTTATAGTGCTCCTCCTTACCGTTGAACCGCGCGGTGAGCTCGTAATTTTTGAACTTGATGAGCGAAACGATCAGGCTCAGCAGGTACCCCGTTTTGCCGCGGAACAGCCTGTTCGAGCGGCAGCGGCGCAAAATTTCGACGTCGATGCCCGTGCCGATGACGTTGATGCCGCGCACGCCCTGCGGCATCTGCATGTATTCCGTGTACTGCGGCGTGCCGTCCGCGATGAAGTCGACCGCCTGTACGGGATCTTCGGGGATCTTTGCCGCGGCGGCGAAGTCGTTGCCCGTGCCCATGGGGATCAGCCCGAGGGCGCAGTTTTCGAAGTTGCCGAAGCCGTTCAGCACCTCGTGCAAGGTGCCGTCGCCGCCGACGACGATGACGTCGCCGCCCGCCTCGCACGCCTGCCGCGCAAGCTCCTTCGCTTCGCCGCGCGCGTGCGTTACCAGTATGCACGGCTCCATGCCGCGTTCATGCATGCGCGCAAGAGCGCGCGCGTACTGCTTTTTTCTCTTCCCCCTGCCCGCCGAAGGATTCACGATCAACGTAACCATAGCCCTCTCACAAGCGCCGTTCTTTGTTTTATTATATAATAAATCGGGAAGATTTGCAATTTAATTCAACTTCTGCTATAATTGTTTTTGCAAATAGGCGCGTTAATCCCTTGTTATGGAAGAACGCGGCAGGAACCGTATGAAACTGAACTTACCCGAACAATTGACCGCCCTTGCGCAGAAGGCGCCCTTCCCCGTCTACGTTGTGGGCGGGGCGGTGCGCGACGCGCTTGCCGGGCTGCCCGCGACAAACGATGTGGACATCTGCGCCCCTGCGGACGCGGAGGCGTTTTCCGCGCTGGCGAAAAGCTGCGGGCTGGGCGTGAACGGCATTTACAGGAACACGGGCACCGTGAACCTCTCTGCGGGGGATGCGAAGATCGAATTCACCTCCTTCCGCTCGGACATGTACCGCGGCGACGGGCACGCGCCCGCGCGCGTGACTTTCACGAGCGACATGCACACCGACGCGAGCCGCCGCGACTTCTGCTGCAACGCCGTGTATTACGACATCCAGACGGGCGGCGTATGCGACCCGCTGGGCGGGATCGCGGACATACGGGAAAAGCGGCTGCGGACGACGCGCGACGCGCGGCAGGTGTTCGCCGAGGACGGGCTGCGCCTGCTGCGGCTGGCACGGCTTGCCGCACAGCTCGGCTTCACGCCCGACGCGGCGTGCCTTGCTGGCGCGCGCGAAAGCGCAAGACAGATCGACACCATCACCGCCGAACGCATCTTTGCGGAATTGCAGCTCATCCTGCACGCCGACCAAAAGTACGGCGTGCGGTACGCGCAGTACGAGGGGCTGAAACTTCTGGACGCGACCGGCGTTTTGGAGCGCGTCCTGCCTGAACTGACGGCGGGGCGCGGGCTGCCGCAGCGCGCGGATTTCCACGCGTACGACGTGCTGGAACACTCCCTGCGCGCCTGCCGCTATGCCGACCCGCGCGTACGCTTTTCGGCGCTTTTGCACGACATCGGCAAGCCCGCCGCGTACAGGGAAACGGGCAAATACCACGGGCATGACGCGATCGGCGAGCCGATCGGGCGCGCGGTGCTGCAGCGGCTGAAGGCGCCTTTGCGGCTGACGGAGACGGTGTGCCGCATGATCGCGCTGCACATGTTCGACCTGGACGGCAAGGTGCGCGAGGCGAAGGTGCGCGCCTTTATCGTAAAGAACTTCGACGTGTACGAGCTTTTGCTGCTCGTAAAACAGGCGGACTACGCGGGCTGCAAAGACGATACGAACCTGTGCCCGACCATCGCGAAGTGGGAGGCGATCCGCGAGGCGATGGTGCGCGAAGGGGTGCCCTTTACGCTGAAAGAGCTGGCGGTGAAGGGCGACGACCTCAAAGACCTGCTCCCCGCCCGCAGGATCGGCGAAACGCTGCAGGCGCTTTTGCTGCGCTGCGCGCAGGGCGCGCTGCAGAACCGGCGCGACGCGCTCCTGCGCGAAGCGGCGCGCCTCGCCGCGGAAAAGCCGTAAAGCCGCTTCAATTTTCACAAAAAAATTTTTTCAGTTTCTTGCGCATCGCGGCGCAATATAGTACAATGGTGGCATATGAATATTCGCAGAACGGAGTGCGCGGCGCTGCCCGCCGAACGGGAATTTGTGTTTTCGGATAAGACGGTACAGGGCGCGCGCATGGGAAAAAAGGGCGAAAGCCTGTATATTTCTTCCCCCCGCAGGTTCAAACTGTTTGCAAAGGGGAGCGAAACGCTGTGCATCGTGCGCGGCGAAGGGCACATCAAATGGGCGCGCGGCGAGATCGCTTTCCGCGCGGGCGACTGTTTCCTCGCGGAGGACTGCGGCGAATACGAAGTGAACGGGAACTGCGACTTCGCCGTGCTCCGCGGCTGAGCCAAAGAGAGGTCTTACCATGTTACGATCCAATTCGAGCGTAGGCGGCAAACTGCTGCTGATCTTCATTACCTTCCTGCTCACGATCGCGCTGATCGTGGGTGCGGTTTTTATTGTTTACAAAAAAGTGCAGGTCCGGTCGATCGCGAACATTTTAGGCGCCGATTCGCTCATCAGCGAGTCGTACGACGGGACCATCGAAGACTTTGTCAAACTGCTTTCGGACACCCTTTCGGACGGGTCGGTCGCGCTCGACGACCTGACCGCCATCTCCCCCTTTGTGGGCGATGCGGTGAACGGCGTGCTCGACGACGTGGAAGGCACGGGGCTGGTCGCCTTTGACCGCGGCGCGCTGTTCGCAACGCCGCTGAACGAGCTCTCTTCCTCCGTCGGCAGCCTCGTCGCCGTGACGGCGACGCTGAACGCGCTTTCGGAAACGCTCGGGTTCAGCCTGCCCGATATGCCGCTGCTTGCGGGAAGCGAAAGCGAGCCGCTGCAGCTGTACACATGGGTCAACAACACCGAAACGGGCAGGATCGACACCGAATTCACCTTCGGCGGAAGCGCGGAATATACCTTCTACACCCGTTCGGAGAGCTATGAAAGCACCTTCGCCTCGGACGAGGGGACGCAGCCGATCGCCGTCTGGGAAGAATACGGGCTGTTCACCGCGCGCAGCGTTGCGGAAAGCGACGGCGGCACGCTCACGCACGACGGATACACGCTGTACCTGCGCACGGAGAGCGCGGGCAGCGCCTCCTACACCCCGCTCACCGCGGACAGCGCGGCGGTCTATTCGTATACGGGCGGAACGGCGCGCTTTGCGCTCACGGACGGCGAAACGGTTTGCGTGCGCACGGGCGAGGAGAGCTATGCCTCCTTCGCCGAATCGTTCCCGACCTACTGGACGGACGAGGACAGCGCCGTGTTCGCTCCTTCCGTCGCGGCGGAGTACAAGTACACGCCGCTGTATTACTACGATACGGAGAGCAACGGATACCTTGCCGCCTGCACGCAGGACGGCACGGGGAAATACGTGACCGACGGCGAGCGGGGCGGCTTTGCGCTGACCCTGCCGCACGCCGCCGGGCAGGACGGCTATTACACGCAGCAAACGACGCTGTATGCCCTGACCTATGCCTATTCCGCCCCGATGACGGCGGAGGAAGCGGACGCGCTCATCGGCGAAGCGCTGGACGCGGGGCTGGAAGCGCCCGCGGTGTACACCTGCACGAACGGCGTTGCGGCGCTGCCCGCGACCTATGCGATCACCGCGCTCTCTTCGGCGCTGGATACCGACGCGATCACGCTGGAAACGCTGTGCAGCTATGTCGGCATTTCTCTGGCGGAGGACGAGGACGGCGCCGCCGCAGGCGTGCTGGACAGCGTGCGGTACGTGCCGCTCGGTTACTTCGGCGACGGCATGCAGGCGGAACTGCAGAACATCGCGCTCGGCGACGTGCTTTCGCTGAACGGAAGCTCGCCGCAGCTGCTGCTCTTCCTTGCCTACGGCGAGGAGGGCGTCGATTATACGGTGAACCCCGACAATACGCTGACCGTCTACAATAAAAAGACGGTAGGCGAACTCGCCTCTTCGCTGAACACGCTGCGCATCGGCGACCTGATCGAAGTGGACGCCGACAGCGCCGCCATCCTGCAGGCGGTGCAGGACTGGACGCTCGCGGACTTTTCGGACCCCGCCAGGCTCGGTGCGCTCACCCTCGGCGACGTGCTGACGGTGGACGAAAACTCGCCCGCCATCCTGCAGGCGCTCAAAGACGTGGCGCTGGACGGCATGGAGGAAGCGGTGAACACGCTCACCCTCGGCGACGTGCTGGGCGACCGCATCGGGGACAGCGAACTGCTCACCCTGCTGCGCGGCTCCACGCTGGAAACGCTCGCGTCGGACATCTCTTCGCTCGCGCTGCAGACCATGTTCGCGGACAGCGTGTACGCCTATTACGAGGCGGGCACCGTCGCCGAATATACTGCCCTTGCGGCGCGGTACGGCGCGGAAAACCTGTATGTGCTGGACGGCGTGACCTACGTCCCCTATTCCGCAGACGGCGGCTACGGCAGCGGCGAAACGCTGTACAGCCCCTACCGCCCCTTGGAGGCGGGCGAGCTTGCAGACTATGCGGGCGTGCCGCTGTATACGTTCACGGACGGTGAAATGCAGCTTGCGACCGCCGTCACGGGCTGGTCGATGACCGAAGAACAGTTCGCGGCATACCGTGGCAAAACGCTGTATTACGCGGAGGACGGGACGGACCCCGTCGGCTCCTTCACGCAGGATACGGTGTTCACGGCGGCGGCCGTCTGGTATTGGGACCCCGCCTCCGAAACGATGCAGCGGATCTCCCTCACACCCGCAACGTACGGCATGGCGGGCGGCGCGCAGAGCGGAACGGAGTACTTCACCCGCCTCACGCGCGCAGGCGCGCCCGAAACGCATGGCGGCACGGATTATTACGCCGAGAGCAACCTCTACCGCTACGACGTTGCCGCGCAGAGCTGGAAGCGCGTACTCCTCACGGGCGTGTGGCTGGACGGAAGCGGCAATGAAGTTTCCGTCACGGACGAAACGGACACGAGCGCGCTCACCCGCCGCTATAAACTTGCGGACGGGCAGACGGTGCCGGACGGCGCGGCGCTGTATACCTACGGCGACGTGCTCGGCATGTGGAAGTACCTGCTGAAAGACGAAAACGGGTTCGAACAGACCTACACGCTCGAAGACGTGAACAGCATGGTGCTGAACATCAACAAAAACATCAACGGCGCGACCCTCTCCGAACTGGTCGCGGACGGCATCGTCACCATCAACGTCACTCCCGACGAAGGGCAGACGGAGGAGGAGGCGGTGCAGGAGATCCTGAACACGCCGCTCGACGCGCTCGGGCAGACGGGGCGGGTGCTCGGCGACTGCACGACGGGCGAGCTCATCGCGCTGATGGCGGAGCTTATCGGCCGTTTGTGATCCTTCGGACCGGATTTTCGGTCATTTCTCCGCGCGGCAAACCCGCGCGGAGTTTTTTTGCATTTTTCCGCAGCGGGCGGGGCAAAAAGCATTGACTTGCGCCCGAAAATAGGATAAAATAGACAATGCGCTAGAGCTATGGCGCGAAAAAACCTTGCGTGCGGCAGACGCACGCCGAATAAGACCGGGAGGTAAAAATCATGAAATACGAGATGCTCTATCTGATCGACGCATCCGTCGCGGACGAACCGCGCGACGCGCTGATCGGGAAATTCGAGTCGATCGTGAAGGAACTGGGCGGCACCGTGCTCTCCACCGATAAGTGGGGCGTGAAAAAGCTCGCCTACCCCATCGATTACAAGACCGAAGCGTTCTATGTTCTGATGACGTTCGACGCCGACGGCGCCGCCGTGAAAGAACTCGACCGTATCGCAGGCATCACCGACGAAGTGATGCGCCGCATGATCTCGAAGGCGAACTGACGGGAGGCGAAGCATGAACAAGGTGTTTTTGATCGGGAACCTTACGCGCGATCCCGAACTTTCGGAAACGAACAGCGGCGTTTCGCTCTGCCGTTTCGCGATCGCGGTGAACCGCAGGTTTTCGGGCGGCGATGCGGAGAGGCAGACGGACTTTTTCAACGTGACCGCTTTCCGCGGGCTTGCCGACAACATCGCGCGGTTCTGCAAAAAAGGGAACAAAGTCGCGGTCGTGGGCAGCATCCAGATCCGCAACTATGAGGACAACAACGGGCAGCGCCGCACCTTTGTAGATGTTGTGGCGGACGACGTGGAATTCCTTACCCCGAAAAACAGCGGCGCCTCGGACGACGATTACGCGCCCGCCGCGCCCAAAAAGAAGCCCGCCCTCGAACCCTTCGAGGACGACGGGGACATCCCGTTCTGAGGCTGAACGAACCATACGGACGCGCGGCAAATCCAAGGGGCGCCGTACCCGCCCGCGCGCAAGCGGCCCTGCCGCAATACGGCAATCGATCTAAGGAGATAACATGGACGAGAAACCCGCAGTGAGAAGGCCCATGAAGCGTTCGCGCAGGAAAGTGTGCGCCTTCTGCCAGGAAAAAGTGGAAGTCATCGACTATAAGGACGTGAACCGCCTGAAAAAGTACGTTTCGGAAGGGGGCAAGATCCTGCCCCGCCGCATGACCGGCACCTGCGCGATGCACCAGCGCGAACTTTCGAACGCGATCAAAAAGGCGCGCGTCGTTGCGCTCCTCCCCTATCGCGGAGACTAAGCCAAAAACGACTCCCTCCCTTCCCGCAACGGAAAGGGAGGGATTTTTTTGCCGCTGTAACGGAAATTTTTTGCCGCCGCAACGGAAAGTTTTTTGCCGCGCAACGGCGGAACGGTAAAATTTACCCGCCGCGAGCGCGGCGCCCTCTTCGCCGGGGGCGCCTCTCATTTTTTTGAGCGGCAGCTTTTTCCGGCGCCGCCCCGGAAAGCGCCTCCTTTTCTCCTGCAGCGGGGCGCGGTTTCCGGGCGCGGCGGGCGGGCGGCGCCCGCGCGGAAGTTTACGACGAGACGCGCACCCAGCGGCAATACTCGTAATCCTTCATAAGATACTGTGCGAGCGCATATCCCGTACATTCGGCAGGGGCGACGGTCGCGATCTTTTCGCTGTTGCGGTAGATATCCCAGCTGTCCGTTCCCTCGAATACGGCGGATTGCACGAGCGCGTCCGAAAAGGCGCAGATGCCGATCTCCGTGACCGCCTCCGGAATGGTGAGTTCGGTCCACCCGAAGCAGCCGCGGAAGGCATACGGCGCGACAACGTAGCTGTTCCCGCCGACCGACGCGGGAAGGGAGAGCGGGGTCTTGTTCCCGCCCGTATAGCCGAGCACGCAATAGTCGTCGTTTTCTTCGTTCGCAAAGAGAAGGAAGCCCTCCGCATCCGTTTGCAGGCAGCTTTCCGCGTCCGCCGCGGTATGGACCACCCGCGCATACCTGCCGATCCCGCTCTGCGCGAGCGCGCTGTCCGCAAGATCGAGCGAAGAGAGATTATACACCTCCGCGAGCCTGTGATCGCCCGCAAACGCGTCGGCGCCGACCTCCTCCAGCCCTGCGGGCAGCGTAAAGCGCGTAAGGAGCGTGCAGTACATGAAGGCGCGGCTGCCGATCGCCGTGACCGTATCGGGCAGACGGATCGTCTGCAGGTTCGCGCAGCCCTCGAAGGCGCCCGATGAGACCGCCTCGACCCTGCTGCCCGCGGCAAAAGAGACGGAGCGCAGGATCTTGTTGTTGCGGAACGCCCCTTCGCCGAACGCCAGCACGGGCAGCCCGTTGTACGAGGCGGGGACGGTGATCTCCGCCCGCTCCTCCTTCATGCCCGTCACGATGTACCCCGTGCGGTCGCCGTTGCGCTGTAAAAGCAGATTCTCCTCCTCCCCCTGCAGCCCGATGAGAGAGCATGCCGAAAAGGCGAGGGCGCATAGGCAGGCAACCGCTGCCGCCAGCAGACCAAGAATCCTCTGTTTCATCGTATTCTCCCCCTTATATCGCTTTTATCCGCAATTTCAGTATATCATAAAAGGGAGGGCGCCGCAAGGCTTTTTCTGATTTTCCCGCCCCGCTGCCTCAGCGGGGAAATTTTACCGCCGCAGACGCGGCGCAAACTGTTGTGCGCCTTTGCCGCATATGGTATACTATATGCGAAGCAACGGACGGCGAGGCTGTGTTTTGAAAAATCTCATACTGAAGATCACCGAGGGAGAACTGTTCCGCTTTTTCGATACCGAAGAGCGCGAAACGGTGACCATCGGCTCCAAACGGACGGCGGACATCTGCGTGAAGTCGCCCTATATCCTGCCCGTGCAGGCGAAGCTGACGCGCGAAAACGGCGTGTGGTATGCGGAAGAATTCGGCGGCGGGGAAAGCAAGTGCGTATTGCTCCTGAACGGCAAACGGTTCCGCCGCCCGAAAGTACGGCTGGACGGCGAGCTCAGCCTCCGCCGCGCGGACGAGGACGCGAAAAAGAGAGGCGAGCTGTGCCGCATCGCGCCCGTGCGGCAGATCAACCGCAAAAAGGAAGGCTCTGCCTTCGATCTGACAAAAAAGACGGTAACGACCTTCGGCAGCGGCGCGTGCGACGTGCGCATCGACAGCCCGCTCGTCTCCTCCAAGCACTTTTTCATCGTGTACGACGGGAGCGCCTGCTACATAGAGGACGCACACAGCCAGCGCGGCACCTATGTGAACAACCGCAAGGTCAAGCGGCAGAAACTTGCGGACTACGACCGCATCTCCGTTCCGACGGCGGCGTATGTGTTTTTCCGCAACAAACTGCTCTACTCCACCGCCGCAGGCGGCATCCGCATCGACGCGGTGAACGTCTCAAAAAAGGTGAACGACAGGAACGCGCGCGGCAAGATCTCGCTGGTGACGGACGTCTCTTTCCGCATCGAAGCGGGAGAGTTCGTCGCGATCGTGGGCGGGAGCGGCGCGGGAAAGAGCACCCTTTTGGACTGCCTGAACGGCATGCGGCCCGCGACCGACGGAAAAATTTACTACGACGGCAACGACTATTACGAAAACGTGAACTCGTACCGCGGCGTCATCGGATACGTGCCGCAGAAGGACATCCTGCACGAAGACCTGACCGTGCACGCGGCGCTGACCTATACGGCGCGGCTGCGCACGCGCGCGGGACTGACGGGGGAAGAGATCTCTGCCTGCGTGAACGGCGCGATCGCGGACGTGCACTTGCAGGGAAAGGAGCACCTGCGCATCTCCTCCCTTTCGGGCGGGCAGAAAAAGCGCGTTTCCATCGCCATGGAGCTTTTATCCGACCCGAAGGTCATCTTCTTAGACGAACCGACCAGCGGGCTTTCGCCCGATCTGGACCTGGACATGATGGAGCTTTTGAAGGAGCTTTCCAAAAAGGGGCGCACCATCGTTGCGGTGACGCACGCCATGGAGAACCTGGACAAATGCGACAAAGTCGCCTTCCTCGGCAGGGGCGGCAGGCTGTGCTACTACGGCGAAGCGGCGGAGGCGCTGCACTGGTTCAACCGCCGCAGCTTTTCGCGCATCTTCTGCACCCTTGCGGAGGAGGAGGCGAGCGAGGCGTTCGCCCTGAAATACCGCGCGAGCGAGGACTACGCCAGACTGTACGCGGCGTTCTGCTCCGAATACGGAAAGGGGTGCATCCTCCCGCCCGCGGACAGGGAACAGCTCGTGCGCCGCTCGTGGGAAGCGCCGCCGAAAGACCTGCCCGACAACGGCAAAAGGACGGTGCGCCATGAAGAGTAACCGCTCCGCGCGCATGAACGCGATGCACTTCCGCGTGCTCACGGCGCGCTATTTCCGCCAGATCTTTACCAACCCGGGCATCTTTTTGCCCCTCCTTTTGGAAGCGCCCATCCTGCTTATCCTGCTGGTAAAATATAGTAGAATTATCCCATGGATGTTGCATTGTTTCCTTTCC
>ERZ1643247.2043-NODE-2043-length-16785-cov-7.315840_pt1 | contig 16785 bp, 16 predicted proteins | sample MGYA00579264_ERZ1643247 | MGnify/ENA primary metagenome ERZ1643247 (study PRJEB29033, sample SAMEA4952262) | chicken gut metagenome | biome: Broiler Chicken; feature: Gastrointestinal Tract; material: Caecum | place: Ireland | collected 2018 | study: Broiler... | reverse complement strand
AGAAATTCATTGGCATATGGCAGGCAAATATATTTTTACCATTTAAAACTGGTGCGGGAGCAGCAGACTTGCAAAACAGCCTTTTCTAAACTATAATATACTATCATTGACAAGGCGGAGGGAGACATGGGAACGAGAAAAGAGCTGAAAAAAAGAGCGAGGTTATCCATAAAGCAGAGTTACTGGCGGGCAGTTTCTGTCTGCTTTCTTATCGCGATGCTTACAACAGCATACCCGGTAACCACCACTTTTTTCGGTTTTAATGCCGTGTCCGGGGGAATCCTGTCGGAGCCGGCCGGAACATCAGATCTGTCAAATTCCGATGTGATAATTCAGATTGCGGACAGTATTGTACCGGAAGACAGTATTGTCCGTCTGATCCCCGACGCTGTTATAGAGGCAGGGGGGCTTGTTATTGACATATGTACGTCTGCAGGCTCTCTTCTTTTTTCTGTACTGCGTGCTGTTAATGGTTTTATTCTGGAGGATCCGGGAACCATGACGGTATTTCTTGCGGCAGGAGTTGTATTGTCGCTTCTTTATCAGATATTTATCAGCAATGTTCTTATTATCGGGGAAAAGCGTTTCTTCATGGAAGTGCGCAGATACAGACAGACCCGGATATCCAAGATATTTTTCCTTTATAAACTCCGCTGTATCTGGAGACCTGCCTGGGTTATGCTCTGCCGCGCAGTCTGCCAGACCTTGTGGAATTTTACCATTGCAGGGGGGATAATCAAGCATTATGAGTACAGTCTCATCCCCTATATTCTTGCAGAAAATCCCAGAATCGGAAGAAAGAAAGCCTTTTATCTTTCCAGACAGATGACACGGAATAATAAGTGGAAGCTGTTTCAGATTGATCTGTCCTTTCTGGGCTGGAAAATCCTGTCCCTTTCCACCCTTGGGATCCTGGACTTTTTCCTTGTGAATCCGTATGTTGCGGGCTGCAAGACGGAAGTTTATTTTTCGCTCCGCAGAAATTATGTTCTTTCCCGCTGCGCCGGGTACGAATATCTGAGTGATTCGTATCTGGAACATGTGCCGACGGAAGATGAACTGCTGATCAGCAAAGCGTTATATGATGATTCGCAGGGACCTTACACAAAAATATCCTATTTTGCTCCGGAACAGTATCCGGTATTTCTCTATTCTGTTCAGCCTCCTGCACGTGCGGTGAAAAGTCCCATAAAGGCGGAACGGAAGTACGACTGGCTTTCATACATATTTCTGTTTTTCGCTTTTTCTGTATTCGGATGGGTGCTGGAAACGGTGGCGTCCCTTGTGAGAAACGGAAAACTTCCGGATCATACCATGCTGGCGGGACCCTGGCTCCCTCTGTACGGAATATGCGGCGTGATTCTTCTGCTTCTGGTAAAAAGACTTTCGAAAAAACCGGTTGCGGTATTTCTGCTGAATTTCAGTATTTATTCCGTCCTGAGTTATCTTTCAAGCTGGCTGTTTGAAAGCGGACTGGGACTTCAGGTCAGGGATTATGACAACTATTTCCTCAATATCAACGGACGGATTTATCTGGGAGGTTCTACGGCTTTTGCCCTGCTGGGATGTGCGTTCCTTTACTATCTGGCGCCCCGGTGGACGGATGCTTTTCAGAAAATTTCCTGGGAAAAGCGGGTAATACTCTGCCTGATCCTGACCTGTCTGGGAATTGCCGATATCGCCTATACGATTCTGACAAAGCTCTGAGGCAGGAGAAGAGTTGATTTTTTGGCCAAATGATAGTAAACTTCTTAATAAATAAGATTAAATGATATGCTGCCGCAGCAGGCAGAGGAATGGAGACGATTATGAAAAAACGAGTTGTATTAGCTCTGGGACACCGGGCCCTGGGAACCACGCTCCCTGAGCAGAAGATTGCGGTAAAACATACCGCAAAATGCATTGCAGATCTTATCGAGGAAGGCTATAAAGTTGCCATTACCCACAGCAATGCGCCGCAGATTGGAATGATACACACAGCCATGAATGAGTTCGCAAAAAATCATACAGAGTATACGCCGGCGCCAATGTCCGTCTGCTCTGCCATGAGTCAGGGATATATCGGATACGATCTTCAGAACGGAATCCGGGAGGAGCTGTTAAACAGGGGAATTTACCGCACAGTAAGCACGGTGCTTACCCAGGTTGTGGTGGATCCGTATGACGAAGCATTTTACACGCCTACCAAGGTTCTGGGACGCTACATGAATGCAGAGGAAGCAAATGAGGAACGCAAGAAGGGAAACTATGTGATTGAGGAGGCGGGAAAAGGTTTCCGCCGTGTAGTATCAGCGCCGAATCCGGTCAGAATTGTGGAACTGGATGCAGTCAATGCTCTTCTGGATGCGGATCAGATTGTAATTGCCGCGGGCGGCGGCGGAATTCCTGTGCTGGAACAGGATAATCACCTGAAAGGAGCCAGCGCGGTTATCGAAAAGGACCTGGCTGCCGGGAAACTGGCAGAGGGAATTGACGCAGATATGCTCATCATTCTGACAAACGTGGAAAAGGTCTGCATCAATATGGGACAGCCGGACGAGGAGCCGCTTGGAGAAATTACGGTGGATCAGGCGAAAGCCTATATGGATGAAGGACATTTCGGTATTTACAATATGCTGCCCAAATTTAAGGCATCTGTTGAATTCGTAGAAAAACGGGAAGGACGCAGCGCCTATATCACTGCGTTTGACAAAGTAAAAGAAGCGCTGAAAGGCAAAACCGGAACCGTTATCCGCTGAAATGCAGATAAAGCGGTATAAGCCGGCCTGCCGGACTGCGTGTATGGATGAATTCCAAAATATACCAGAGGCTGTTTAAAAACAGCCTCTTTTTTGTGCACATTTTCAGTTGATTTTTCAGAATAGTTGATGTAATATATGCATATACTAGATGTAGTTATGAAAACCAGATGATGTTTCCTGGCGTTCTGGAGGTGCATAATTATGGATAAAAAGAAACATATTAAGGATCCCGGCAGTGCGATTACACATTTTATCGGCATGCTGATGGCAATTTTTGCAGCAGTGCCGCTTCTGATCAAAGCAGCCAGCGAGCCGGGCAGAATATATATTATTTCACTGGCAATTTACGCGGCAAGCCTGATTTTACTGTATGCGGCAAGTACCACATATCATACATTTGACATCTCGGAAAAGGTGAATACGGTTCTGAAAAAGATTGATCACATGATGATTTCGGTACTGATTGCAGGCAGTTATACGCCGGTTTGCCTGATTGTCCTGAAAGGGAAGACGGGGCTGATTCTTCTGGCCATCGTATGGTCGATTGCGATTGCCGGAATTCTGATCAAAGCGTTCTGGGTATATTGCCCCAAGTGGGTATCTTCCGTTCTTTATATCGGAATGGGATGGACCTGTGTACTGGCTTTTACTCAGATTCTCAATAACATGTCCCTGGCGGCTTTCGGATGGCTTCTGGCAGGAGGTATTATCTATACGGTGGGAGGCGTGATTTATGCGCTGAAACTTCCGATTTTCAATAACAGACACAAAAATTTCGGGAGCCATGAGATCTTCCATCTCTTTGTAATGGGAGGAAGCGCCTGCCATTTCGTAGTAATGTATGCGTTCCTTCTTCCATAAAAAAGGAGAACCCGGAACGGGGGATGAGACGGAAAGAAAGCAACAGAAAAAGAACATGAGACCATGAGTTATCTTCTCATGGCCTCGTGTTCTTTTTTGATTTCCTCAAAACAGTCCGGGGCAGTCCAGGAACTGTTTGTGGGAGTGAGGATCGCTTTGTAGGGAAAGGGACCTGCCCCTGTTTTTCGGAGGGCGGCCAGCGCCTGATTCAGCCGGCTGTCATCCAGGAAGCAGAATACGAACATTGTATCCGGCAGGTCGTCTCCTTCATAGCTGCCTTCGGCAGGTGTCATATCTTTGATTCCGGCAAGTACGCCCAGGGGCTGATTATATTCTTCCCGGGCAACCCGCTTCAGACGGATATGAAGTGGAAAGAGAGCCATCTCAATTTTCAGCAGACGGTCTTTTTCCGGAGGATGAAAAAGCAAGATTGTTTCTTTCATAACTACTGTTTTCTCCTGTCTTATTTCTGTTTTACTATAGTATTTTAGCGCAGAAACAGGGAAAAGGAAAGCCTGATTTGATGCGGCTCACGTTTTTGCGTATTCTGCATATACTGCCTGTGAGAAAATAGATTCCGGAGGAGGGCCCGGATGAGGATTTGCGAGCTCAGAGACAAAGAAGTGATTAATGTCTGCAGCGGCAGAAAGCTGGGGTGCGCAGTGGATGTAGAGATCAATATCTGTACCGGAGAGGTGGAGGCGGTTATTGTACCGGGGCCCGGCAAGATCTGCGGGTTCCTGGGCACGGACTGCGAATATGTCATACCGTTTGGCTGTATAAAGAAAATCGGTCCGGATATTATACTTGTGGAAATACAGGAGGAAAAGTTTTTGCAAAAAATATAGGGGTTGTGTATAATAAAGACAGCTTATCGGGGAGTAAAAGGCGCAAGCCGGCAAAACAGAAAGGCGGAAGAAATTATGAGATGTCCATATTGCGGAAATCCGGATACAAAAGTGATTGATTCAAGGCCAGCGGAAGACAAATGTTCCATCCGCAGACGCCGTTCCTGTGACGAGTGCGGGCGGAGATTTACAACCTATGAAAAGGTAGAAACAATTCCTCTGATCGTGATTAAAAAGGATAATAACCGTGAACAGTATGAACGGTCCAAGATTGAGCACGGCGTATTAAGCGCATGCTATAAGAGACCGGTTTCGGCGGAGGCCATACAGAAAACGATTGACGCCATCGAACTGGAGATTTTTAACCGGGAAGAGAAAGAAATCCCCAGCAGCGCCATCGGAGAGATTGTTATGGAGAAACTCAAAGATCTGGATCCTGTGGCGTATGTAAGATTTGCATCTGTTTACAGAGAATTTAAGGACGCCAACACATTTATGGATGAACTGAAAAAGTTCCTTCAGTGACGGTCCGGATCCGGCAGGGTTTGTGAAAGAAAAAGGGCAGCAGAAGGGACAGATGGAGCATGCGCACATATAAGCTGACAGTCGCATATGACGGAACCCGCTATCAGGGCTGGCAGCGGCAGGGAAATACAGACAATACGATTCAGGGAATTCTGGAAAAGGCCGTGTCTGAGGAAACCGGATTTGATGTGGAGGTAAATGGTTCCGGCCGGACGGATGCCGGCGTACATGCCAGAGGGCAGACCGCAAGTATTGTTCTTCCGGGCCGGATTACAGAAGCAGAATTTACCGGACGGCTGAACGACAGGCTGCCGGCGGATATCCGCGTCCTTCGAACGGAGCTTGTGAAGAACGGCTTCCATGCGAGAAAGAGCGCGTCAGGCAAAGTATACGAATACCATGTGGATACGGGAGAACGGCCGGATGTGTTTACGAGGCGGTACTGTTATCATTTCCCTCATTCTCTGGATCTGGATGCAATGAGAGAAGCCGCAGGATATCTGACGGGAACTCACGAATACGCAGGATATACGGATAAAAAGGATGAAAAGTCCACACGGCGTACCATTTATGATATAATGATCAGCGGACAGGGCAGCAGGCTGGTTATAGAATATAGCGGCACCGGCTTTCTGTACCATATGGTGCGGATTCTTACGGGGACGCTTCTTGAGACAGGCACCGGACAGCGGCTGCCGCAGGAGGCAGCCGCAGCGCTGCAGACGAAGGACAGAAGGCAGGCAGGATTTCTTGCTCCGGCACGGGGGCTGTTTCTGCGGGAAGTCCGCTATGACTGAAACAGGGACAGGTAGCAGTAGCATGTATATCTGTCTTTCCTTTTTTGGCCAGATTCGCTGCAAAGGAGGTAAGGATGAAATTAATATCATGGAATGTAAATGGAATCCGGGCATGTGTCCAGAAGGGATTCCTTGATTTTTTCAAAGAGGCGGATGCGGATATTTTCTGCATCCAGGAAACAAAGATGCAGGAAGGACAGCTTACGCTTGATCTGGACGGCTATTATCAGTACTGGAATTATGCGGTGAGAAAAGGCTATTCCGGTACAGCGGTATTTACAAAGAAAGAGCCGCTGTCCGTGTCATACGGAATCGGCATCGAAGAACATGACCAGGAAGGCAGGGTGATCACCTGCGAATTTGAAGACTTTTATTTTGTCACAGTGTATACGCCCAATTCCCAGAGCGAGCTTGCAAGACTGGATTACCGTATGGTGTGGGAAGATGATTTCCGGGCATATCTGAAAAAGCTGGAAGAGAAGAAGCCGGTGATTGTAACAGGCGATATGAATGTGGCGCATGAAGAAATCGACCTGAAAAATCCAAAGACAAACAGAAAAAATGCAGGATTTACCGATCAGGAGAGACAGAAGTTCACAGAACTTCTGGATGCGGGATTTATCGATACGTTCCGCTATTTTTATCCGGATGCAGAGGGAATTTATTCCTGGTGGTCATACCGGTTCAGCGCACGGGCAAAAAACGCCGGATGGCGCATTGACTATTTCTGCGTATCCGAGTGCCTGAAGGACAGGCTCGCAGATGCAAAGATCCTGACAGATGTGATGGGCTCAGACCACTGCCCGGTGGAACTGGACCTGAAGTGATAAATTGTATTAGGAGGACAAGGAGAAATGACAAAGATTGATATTATTTCCGGCTTCCTGGGAGCCGGAAAAACAACACTGATTAAAAAACTGCTTTCTGAGGCATTTACAGGAGAACAGGTTGTGCTGATTGAGAATGAATTCGGCGAGATCGGAATTGACGGCGGATTCCTGAAAGAATCCGGAATAGAGATCAGAGAAATGAATTCCGGATGCATCTGCTGTTCGCTTGTGGGGGATTTCGGAAAATCTCTCCGGGAAGTTGTGGACACGTATCATCCGGACCGGATTCTGATTGAACCCTCCGGTGTGGGAAAACTGTCTGATGTAATCCGGGCTGTTCAGGATGTACAGGAGGAAATCGATGCAGAACTCAACAGCTTTACAACAGTTGTGGATGTAACAAAATGCAGAATATACAGAAAGAACTTCGGCGAATTTTTCAGTAATCAGATCGAGTATGCCGGGGCCGTTATCCTGAGCCGTACAGATAAAGCAAAACCGGAGAAGATTGAAGAGAGCGTCGCACTGCTCCGCGAGCTGAATGGGAAGGCGCCGTTTATAACAACTCCGATTTCAAAGCTTGAGGGAAAGAAAATCCTGGAGACAATGGAATCCGGAAAATCTCTGGAAGAGGAGCTGCTGGCGGAAGTGACCTGTCCGGTATGCGGACATGCGCACAGCCATGATCACGACCACGAGCACGATCACCACCAGGACCACGACCACGAACATGATCACCATCACGACCACGACCACGATCACGAGCATGAGCATCATCACCATGATCATGAAGGCCATCACCATGCAGATGAAGTGTTTACAAGCTGGGGCCGTGAGACCATTCATACCTTTACGAAAGAGCAGGTGGAACAGATCCTGGGTCATCTGGAAAAAGAACAGGAGTATGGCAATGTACTCCGTGCGAAAGGCATGGTTGCAGGCGAGGACGGAAACTGGATTTATTTTGATATGGTGCCGGGTGAGCATGAAGTCAGAGAAGGCGCGCCGGAATATACGGGAAGAATCTGTGTGATCGGCGCCCAGCTGAACGAGCAGAAGCTGGAAGAACTTTTCGGACTTGCGTAAATAGATGGGAGAGACAAAGCAATGGAACCAAATGTAATGGTATATCTGATGACAGGTTTTCTGGACAGCGGTAAAACTCAGTTCCTGAAATTTACGCTGCAGCAGGACTATTTCCAGATTGACGGCAAGACCCTTCTTATTCTGTGCGAAGAGGGAGAAGAAGAGTACAATCCGATGGAAATGCTCCGGTATGGAGTTGTCATAGAGAAAATAGAAGATCAGGAAGATCTGACTGAGGAATATCTGGAAGAGCTGAACAGGAAACACGAGCCGGAACGTGTTGTAGTCGAATATAACGGCATGTGGAAGGTAAGTGATTTTGAGGCAATGAAGCTTCCGGACGGCTGGGAGATTGAACAGAAGCTGACGACAGTGGACGCCAGCACGTTTCAGATGTATCTGACAAATCTGAAACCGCTGTTTGTCGAGATGGTCCGGGGCGCGGAACTGGTACTGTTCAACCGCTGCCAGGATCTGAAACCGCTGCCGGGATACAGAAGAAGCGTAAAGGTTGTAAGTCCTCAGGCGGAAGTGATTTTCGAGGATGAAGAAGGCGAAATTGAAAATATTTTTGAAGATGATGTGCCCTATGACCTGAAAGCGCCGGTTATCCAGATTGCCAGAGAGGACTACGGCATCTGGTATGTGGATATGATGGAAAATCCTGACCGGTACAAAGGGAAGACGGTTGAATTTACAGCAAAGGTACTGAAACCAAGGGGATTCCCGTCGAAAGTCTTTCTGCCGGGCCGCATGGCTATGACATGCTGCGCGGATGACACGACATTTCTCGGATATGTGTGCAGGAGCGCCTATGCGCCGAAACTGAAGGCGGGCCAGTGGGTCACTGTCCGGGCAAAGGTAAGATATGCAAATGTATCTGTGTACCAGGGCGAAGGTCCTGTGCTGGAGGCGGAGAATATAGAGCCGGCAGAGCCGATAGAAGAGCTGGTATATTTTAACTAGCAAAGACGGACGCCGGGGATGAGGAATAAAAAGATTAGTGAAAGAGGAGGTACTGGATATGGAAAAAAAGTATGATGTAATTGCACTCGGGGAACTTCTGATTGATTTTACCATGAACGGACAGAGCGAACAGGGCAACAACCTGTTCGAGGCATGTCCGGGAGGGGCGCCGTGTAATGTGCTGGCGCTGCTGAACCGGATGGAAAAGAAGACAGCTTTCGTAGGAAAGGTAGGAGAAGATCAGTTCGGAAGACTTTTAAGAGATACAATTACGGAAGCGGGCATAGACGCTTCCGGCCTGAGAATGGATAAAGAAGTCAATACTACGCTGGCCTTTGTACACACCTTCCCGGACGGCGACAGAGAGTTTTCCTTCTACCGCAATCCGGGGGCAGATATGATGTTCTCAGAAGATGAGGTGGATCCTGCGTTTATCGGACAGACAAAGATCTTCCATTTTGGAACGTTATCCATGACCCATGATGGTGTGAGGGCTGCCACAAAAAAGGCAGTGAAGGCAGCGAAGGACGGAGGATGCCTTGTATCCTTTGATCCCAATCTGCGGCCGCCGCTCTGGTCCTCCCTGGATCTTGCAAAAGAGCAGATGGAATATGGTTTCAGTGTCTGCGATATTCTGAAAATTTCAGACAATGAGATTCAGTTTGTATCCGGAAAAGAGGATTATGATGAGGGAATCGCTTATCTTCAGGAGAAATATCAGATTCCTCTGATTCTGCTGACTATGGGGAAAGACGGAAGCCGGGCTTATTACAAAGGAATGCGGGTTGAACGCCCGGGATTTTCTGTCAAGACCATTGAGACTACAGGCGCCGGAGACACCTTCTGCGGCAGCTCCCTGAATTATATCCTGGAACATGACTTCAGCAATCTGACCGAAGAAGAACTGGGCGAGATGCTGACATTTGCAAATGCAGCTGCAGCTATCGTGACAACTAAGAAAGGCGCTATCCGCGCAATGCCGGCAAGGGAGGAAGTGCAGGCGCTGATTGCGGGAAAATAGATCCGGATTTGCATGATTGAGAAGGGACGCCGGGAGAGCCTGGCGTGGTGCCGGAGGACGCACTCGCGTTCGGACCGCAGACGCAGCGGTCCTCCATCACCACACCAGGCTCTCCCGCCTGACTTCTCCCTCACACAATTCCGGATTCCGACAGAAAAAACGCGGACAGAACTTTCCTGGATGTAACTGCCCGGATCCAGAGCATCAGTACTGGCCGCCCGGATCACCTGCTATCTTTGCCGTTAAAGCGCCATTTCTGAATCCGTCTTATAAAACTTCCCTCCCTTCCGGTTTCTGACTGCTGACCGGAGGTTCGGTTCAACAAATCCGGCTTCACAAAAATCTCCGGTTTTTATTTCTCCACTCCCGCGGCGATATTCCGTATACATTTTTGAAAGCTCTGGAAAAGTGAAGCTGATTCGGATATCCTACGGCGTTTCCGATATCGCTGATGGAGAGGCCGGTCAGTTTCAGAAGTTCTGAAGCTTTGGTCATGCGGTAGTTTAAAAGAAACTGCTGGGGGGAGCTCCCTACGGTTTCTTTAAAGATACGTCCGAAGTATGTGCGGTTCAGACCGCAGAAGGCAGCAATCTGTTCTACGGATATATCGTTCTGAAAGTTCTGCTCGATAAAGTTCAGAGCCTCTTTTATATAGAAATCTCTTACCTTCCCGTTTGCGGTAACGTTTACGGAGGCGGCAGAGCGGGAAAGGTAGTCGACAAAAAGATAGAGATGACCGATCAGATGGAAAGGCGATTCGTTTCCGTGTTCGGCAATATAAATCATCTCATTTTTCATGTTTTCTCTCAGATCCTTAAAAGATGCATGGTATACCGGGTGATCAGGCGTGAGGCCGGATGTTTCGATTACTTCTCTGACCCGCATCCCGTCGAATTCAATCCAGACATATTCCCAGGGAAGTTTTTCATCTGCGATGTAAGTGTTGATCTGGCGCGGGAAGATCATAAAGCCCTGGCCGCTGTGAATCTGGTATTCGTGGGACTGCCCTTTTGTATCGTTGGCAAGGAGTTTTCCGGTGCCGGATATCACATAGTGGAACAGATAGTGATTTCTGGCGGCAGGCCCGAAGGAATGGGCCGGAGCGCATTGTTCTTTTCCGAACTGATACAGACCCAGGTCTACAAAATTTTCATTTGGAAATACAGAAAACAGAGAATCTTTCATAAGCTGCTCCTTTTTTTCTTTAAGAGAGATTTTCAGATTGTAAATTGATTATAGCTCAAATTATACCAAAATGCGACCATACTTTACGTAATTAATACATAAGTTGCATTTTGGCATAAAATATGAGAGATATAGATATTTTTAGAAATATTTTAGAATGTTATAATCTTTTTATAAGCGTAAATAGCGAAAGGAAGGAGCTGAAACTATTATGAAAAGAAAAAAGGTGATCAGTGCGGTTCTCGCAGTGTCCATGCTTTCTGCGGCCATTCTTCCAGGCTGCGGGTCAGGCGAGGACGACGGCGTGACGGAGATCGAGATCCTGCAGTACAAACCGGAAGCGGCGACGTACTTCGATCAGGTGGAAGACGAGTTTAACGCGACCCACGATGACATCCATCTGACCATTAGTTCTCCGAATGATGCCAGCACGATCATGCGTACAAGGTTTATCCGGGAGGACTATCCGGACATCATCGGTATAGGAGGAGATATTAACTATTCCTATTATGTTGATGCAGGCATCCTGGCAGATGTGTCGGATTACGACGGACTTGCCGATATTAATCAGTCTTATATCGACATTCTGGAAAACCTTGAGATTGTTCCTACTGACGGTACATATGGAGTGCCTTATGTGGCCAACGCTGCCGGTATTCTGTACAATCGGGATATGTTTGAGGAGCACGGCTGGAAGATCCCGGAGACATGGACCGAGCTGATGGATCTGTGCGAGGATATCCAGGCAGAGGGCATTCTGCCGTTCTATTTCGGATTCCGTGACACATGGACCTGTCTGGCGCCGTGGAATGCACTTGCCGTAGGACTGGCGCCGGCTGATACCTGCCGGAAGGTAAATGCAGGTGAGACAACGTTTTCTGACGAGTACCGCGAGACAGCAGAAAAATGTCTGCAGCTGGTAAGCTACGGACCGGACGATCCGTTCGCATACGGATACAATGATGCATGTACAGCATTTGCAAACGGGGAATCAGCCATGTATCCCATCGGAAGCTATGCAGTGCCGCAGATTCTTTCCGTTAATCCGGATATGAACATTGACTCATTTGTAATGCCGGGAAATGAGGATCCGTCAGAAAATACTCTGAACTCCGGTGTCGACCTGATGTTTGCGGTGACAGAAGCATGTGAAAATAAGGATGCTGCGCTTGAGGTTATTGATTTCCTGCTGGAAGATGAGAACATTCAGGCGTATATCGACGATCAGAATGCAATCCCCTGCAAGACGGGAGATTTCCGGCTGGCATCTGAGCTGGACGGTATGACATCATTTATTGAGTCCGGCAACATGACAGACTACCAGGATCATTACTATCCGTCTGAAATGGCTGCGGATGCACTGATCCAGACATTCCTGATTGATAAAGATGTGGATGCATTCCTTAAGGACTTCGATACTCGCTGGCAGAGATATAACAGAGATATCATCCGTGAAGTTCAGGAATATAACGAAGAACACGGAACAGCCGAGTAGGAAAGGAGCGGGGTAGATTATGAAAAAAGGAAACAGCAGCAAGCGGACCTATATGCTGATCACAATACCGATCCTGGCACTGTTTGTCTGCTTTAACACAATACCGCTGATCCGCGGTGTGATTTACAGTTTTACAAACTTTAAAGGATTCGGAAATTATGACTGGGTCGGATTCCGCAACTACATGGATCTGTTTACGGATCCCAGAATCGGGAACTCCTATCTGTTCACAATCAAACTGGCGATTGCGGCAACCATTGTTACCAACGTAATCAGCCTGATTCTTGCTCTGGGACTGAACAGCAAGATCAAAGGAAAAACTTTCCTCCGTGCGGCTTATTTTGTACCGAACGTACTGGGCGCCCTGGTTGTAGGCTATATTTTCCAGTATATCTTTACTTACATTCTGCCGGAATTCGGTAAGATGATCGGAAACAAAACATTAAGCTCCAGTATGCTTTCCAGCACAAGCCTGGCATGGATCGCTATCGTAGTTGTGTGCGCATGGCAGAATATAGCGATGAATACGATCATTTACATCTCGGGTCTTCAGACGGTGCCGGAAGATGTATATGAGGCCGGCGACCTGGACGGCGCGACAGGCTGGAAGAAGTTCAGATACCTGACATTCCCGCTGATTATTCCGTTCTTTACCATCAATATGGTTCTCTGTGTAAAGAACTTCCTGATGGTATTTGATCAGATCATGGCAATGACACAGGGAGGTCCTGCACAGAGTACAGAGTCTATCTCCTACCTGATTTACAACAATGGTATGAAAGGCGGAAGTTTCGGATATCAGAGTGCCAACGCGGTTGTATTCTTCATTGTAATTGTTGTGATTTCCGTGGCACAGATGTCCATATCAAGTAAGAAGGAGGAACAGTTATAATGTATGAGAAAATGAAATCAAAAGTAAACTGGCCCATTACGATCCTTCTGTTTATCGGACTGCTTACCATAGCATTTCCGCTGTATATGGCGATTGTTATCGCGTTCAAGCAGCCCTCGGAAATGACAACAAGTATTTCCGGAATCCTTTCCCTGCCGAAGTCATGGAGTCTCAGCAATTTTGCACAGGCCATGGAAGTGACAGACTTCTGGCGCTCCCTGGGGAACAGCCTTCTGGTGACTATTTCTACCGTTGTGCTGTGTATCCTGCTCCATTCTCTGATGGGATATGCCGTGGGAAGAAATAAAGGCCACAGCAAAGTATATAATGTGATTTATCTCTTTATTGTAAGTGGTATGTTCGTCCCGTTTGCAATCCTTATGATGCCTCTGGCAAAACAGACCGCAGAGATGCATCTTGCAAATTGGGCTGGTGTTATCCTCCTTTATGTGGTATTCTATATGCCGATGAATTTACTTCTGTATACGGGATATCTTGTAAATATTCCGATCGCACTTGAAGAAGCGGCAAGAGTTGACGGCGCCAGCACATGGCGGACATTCTGGAAGATCATCTTCCCGATTATGAAGCCCATGCATGCGACAGTTGCTGTTATTACAGCCCTTGCAGTATGGAACGACGTCATGACGCCTCTGGTTATTATGGCTGGAAGCGGACAGAATACACTGCCGCTGGCACAGCTGACATTCCAGACTCAGTTTGGTACAAACTACAATCTGGCGTTTGCTTCCTATCTGCTGGCTCTGATACCGATTATTATCTTCTATGTGATCTGTCAGAAACAGATTATCAACGGAGTTGTAAACGGTGCTGTGAAATAAATATGTCCGGGTGCGCATCCGCGTATCCTGAAGAGGCGGGTGTTATGTGCGAAATGAAGTACATTCACCCGCCTTTTGTTCCTTTATCGGAAAGAGCCTGCTGGCAGTGCTCTTTGAATAAAATAATCTGAAGATCAGGAGAAACTGGAATATGAGCATAGTATATGACGAGGCACAGAAAACAATTACGCTGAATACAAGGAATACGACTTATCAGATGCAGATTGACAGATATGGGTTCCTGCTGCATCTGTATTACGGGAAACGCGCGGACGGATGCATGGATTATCTTCTGACATATTATGATCGGGGATTTTCGGGCAATCCATATGATGCGGGCAATGACAAGACTTATTCTATGGATTCCCTCCCGCAGGAATTCCCTTCCCTGGGAACCGGGGATTACCGCACACCGGCATGCATTATTAAGAATACGGACCGGACATACTGCAGTGATTTCCGCTATGAAAGCCACAGTATCCGTGCGGGAAAATACTCTCTGGAAGGACTTCCGGCTGTATATGCGGGGGAAGACGAGGCACAGACACTGGAAGTGGTTCTTGCAGACCGGGTGACCGGAGTGAAGGCGGTTCTTCTCTATGGGGTTCTGCCGGAATATGATGTGATTACCCGGAGCGTACGGATTATCAATGGAGGCAGCGGCCGCATTTCAGTAAAAAAACTGGCGCCTGCCTGTCTGGATATGGTTGGCGGTTCCTATGATTTCATTACGTTCTACGGACGTCATGCCATGGAAAGAAATTATCAGAGAATGCCGGTCGGACACGGCCTGGCAAAAATCGGGAGTCTGAGAGGATCCTCAAGCCATCAGTATAACCCGGGAGTGATTATGGCGGAGCATGACGCTACGGAAGATGCAGGAAGCTGCTATTCCATGGTTTTTGTATACAGTGGAGGATTTCAGAGTGAGGCCGGACAGGACCAGTACTATCAGACAAGACTTCTGATGGGGCTCAGCGAGGAACAGTTTGCGTATCCGCTGCAGGCGGGCGAGGAATTTCAGTCTCCGGAAGTGATCCTGAGTTATTCATCAGAAGGTCTGGCAAAGCTTTCCCAGAACCTGCACCGTTGTATGAGAACGCATCTGTGCAGAGGAAAGTATAAGGAAATTGTACGTCCGATTCTTCTGAACAGCTGGGAGGCTTCCTATTTTGACTTTACTGGTGAAAGTCTTCTGGAACTGGCGCGGCAGGCTGCTGAGCTGGGTATGGAGATGTTTGTCATGGACGATGGCTGGTTTGGCAAAAGAGACAGTGAACTCAGAGGTCTGGGCGACTGGACTGTAAATGAAGAGAAGCTGGGATGCTCTCTTGGCGAGCTGATCCGGAAGATCAATGACATGGGACTGAAATTCGGTATCTGGATTGAACCTGAGATGGTGAATGAAGACAGTGACCTTTACCGGGAGCATCCGGACTGGGCTTTTGTTATCCCGGGCCGCAGGCCGAACCGTTCCAGACATCAGCTGGTTCTTGACTTTTCAAGAAAAGAAGTGGTGGACTATATTTATGAGAAAATCTGCAGTGTTCTGGATCAGGGGAATGTTGAATATATAAAATGGGATATGAACCGGAGCCTTGCAGATATCTATTCTGCCACAGCTGACAGCCAGGGAAGAGTGCTGTATGATTATGTTCTGGGACTGTATGATTTCCTTGAGCGGCTGGTAAAACGGTATCCGGATATTCTTATCGAGGGCTGCAGCGGAGGCGGCGGACGTTTTGATGCAGGTATGCTTTACTATACGCCTCAGATCTGGTGCAGTGACAATACGGATCCCATTGACCGTCTGGAGATTCAGTACGGTACATCGTATATTTATCCTACTTCCTGCGTAGGATCCCATGTGTCCGCATCGCCCAATCATCAGACTGGAAGGATTACAGATCTGAAAACCAGAGGTGTGACTGCAATGGCGGGAACATTTGGTTATGAACTGAATCTGAATGAACTCAGCGAAGAGGAAAAAGAGGAGATCCGGCAGCAGATTGCGGAATATAAGAAGTATGCTGAACTGATTCAGAGAGGTCTTTACTACCGCCTGACAAATCCGCAGACAGATAATCAGGGGGCGTGGGAGTTTGTCTCTGAAGATCAGCGGGAAGCACTGGTACAGGTTGTCGGCATTAAAAAACATGCAAACATGACGGTGGATTATATTAAAGTGAAAGGACTGAAAGAAAATACCATGTACCGTGAAACGGAGAGCGGAAGATTGTATAACAGTACTGCGCTCCGGGAGGCGGGGATTCCCAAACCGGTTCTGAACGGAGAATATAAGGCATATCAGTGGCACTTTGTGCAGGAAGATTAAGGAAGATCCGCGGTTCGCAGCTCAGGGGTATCTGATCTGCGGACCGCATAAATAATACAGACAGGAGATTGTTGAGCCATGGCAAAGAAATCAAGAGCTGCAAGAAAAAAACTGGCCGCGGCAACTGCGAAGGTAGCCGCAGGTAAACAGCAGACACAGAAAAAAGAAACGATTCATGATACAAAGCAGTCCGGAGAAGCTGCAGCGGCTTTAAAGAAAGCAGAAGAAGAGAAGAAAAAAGCCGAAGCGGAGGCAGCCGCAAAGAAGGCGGAAGAGGAGAAGAAAAAAGCCGAAGCGGAGGCAGCCGCAAAGAAGGCGGAAGAAGAAAAGAAGAAAGCCGAAGCGGAGGCAGCTGCAAAGA
>ERZ1643247.2041-NODE-2041-length-16787-cov-53.291059_pt1 | contig 16787 bp, 16 predicted proteins | sample MGYA00579264_ERZ1643247 | MGnify/ENA primary metagenome ERZ1643247 (study PRJEB29033, sample SAMEA4952262) | chicken gut metagenome | biome: Broiler Chicken; feature: Gastrointestinal Tract; material: Caecum | place: Ireland | collected 2018 | study: Broiler... | reverse complement strand
TTATTATACGCTATTTCTCGTCAAAAATCAACCATTTGTTGTGACAGAGCCTTAAGAAAAAAGCGCCCGTCAGCGAACGTCTACCGCTTCGCCGCCGCGCGCTGCATGTTCAAAAAGCCCCGCCTGGCCGTATGGTGCAGAAATAACCTGCCTACGGAAGACAGGTGGGTGCCCGCCCAACGGTTTCCGGCTCCCTTCGTCCGGCAAAAGCCGGGAGGTCTGCATTCCACCGCCGGAGCTAAGCTCCCGATTTAAAAGTGTAGGGTTATTCATAGCACGGGTCCGCGCACCAGGCAGGAAACATTTTTTTAGAATCTTTACGAATCCTCGCCGAACGCTTCGTCTTCGTCGGGATACAGTTCTACAAAATGCGCCTCAAATTCCTGCGCCAGACGGTCCAGAAGCGCGTCGTCTTCGACCTCCACGAGCTCCTGCTCGCCGTCTTCCTCGATGGACTGGAAGATATAATAGGTGCCTTCATCGTCCAGTTTTGCCTGGGGATCTTCAAATGTCGGGAGCAAAGCGTAGAACGTGCCCTCGTCGTCGTCGATGATGTCGAGGACCTCGAATTCGTGCTCCTGGCCGTCCTCATCGAGCAAAGTCAGCAGGTCTGCGCCAAAATCGTCTGTCATAGTGTGCCTCCAGCCGCCGGCTTTGATACCGGCCAGAATTTGTAAAGCGTCGTTTCTGTTTTTCATTTGCGGCAAAAGCCTGCCGCAGCTCACAGATTCTATTTTACACAGAAGTGCGTGAGAAGTCAAGCGAGAATTCAAAAAGCTTTGCCAAGGGGTCGGAAAATCCGCAAAAAAATTTTCGAATTTTTTCAAAAAAACTATTGACAAATTCACGAAGACCCGATATAATAGAGTCAGAAACAAGGAAGAAAGCAAACGCGAAAGACTTCCGAAGGCGCTTCCCGAAAAAGGAAGATAGAGAGCTTTCGAAAAAGCTTGAAGCGGGAAAGATGCAAAAGGCTTTTTAAAATCTGCCGAGTTTCTCAAAATTCAAAATCTGCGGGATTTTCCGAAAATGCTTCGGGGACGAAAGAAACGGAAAAAAGATCGAAAGATCGAAAGATCGTACGCGGACATTTCGAAGTTTGGAGAACGACCTGGGTTCGGCTTTCTAAATTTTAAACAGGAAAAGGCGGAAAGTAAAAAAGGTGCATCGAAAAGGAGTGCGGGAGCTTTTTAAAATCCTTGAAAGCCAGAAGATACTGTAGAAACGGTGTCTAGGGAAGAAAGGAGCGAGTCCCATGGGCGAGCAGCCAATCGGCCAGTTAAAACAGTATCCCCGTTGGGGCTGCTGCTGAATCGAGACAATTGAATAGCGTGCAAATCGAAAGACCGTAAGGTCGAAACATTGTGTGAGACAACGGTGGCAGTTAGAAGCCACAAAAATCGTTGCACAAGATGCTTTGGAAAAGATAGGCAGATATTCTACCGGTAAGTCCGAAAAACGCAAGCGTTTCGAAAAAGAAGCGGGACGGAAAGTGGCGAGCGTGCGAAAGGTTCTTTTTCAACGGGTGAAAAGGAAGGAAGGCACAAAGCGTACAAAGTAAGCGAAGCGGATTTTTCGAACAGACGGAAGGGCGGAAAACCCCAACAGCATGTGTTCGAGGGAGCCATGTGAGGGAAGCCGCGAAAGCAAATCCACCTTCGAAAGCCTTAAGGCGGAAATCGAGTTCGGGTACAATGGGGTGTCCGGCAATCGAAAAGTAAGCAAGAGGTACGGAAAGGAGAACGGAAATCCAAAAGCAAAAACGAAGAGGAAAGCGTTTGGATACGCGAGTAGGCTTTGGAGAATGCGAAGAGGGAACCGTATCTCCACCTTGCGAAGCAAAGAGAATATGGATACCGGGAATCCGATGCTTGATGGAAAAGCAGAAAGACGAATGTTGAAGGATGGGAGAGGCATCCGGAGGCACTTCCATCCGACGACATGCAGACGAAAGAACAAAAACCTGAGACGAATGATGTTCGATCAAGAAAGAGAAAGGGCTGAGTCCAAAGTTCTAGGGAATTGTCCAATCGAATTTTTTGAAAGGATTGGTATTCGTAACGAAACAGATAGCGTACAGCTTTTTCACGTGATCTGGAATTGGTAACCCAAAAAGCGAACCCGTTCCATCGGGGATCCCAATCGATTGGGAACAGAGAAAACAACATCGGGATGCGATCCAATGAAACAGTGGAAAACACGGGGAAGCTGAAAGAAAACTGTAGGAAATGTACGAAAGTACAAAACAGGTATTGACAAAAAGGTGCAGTCCCATGCAGAAGTAAGCAAAGGTAGGACGATGCATACGATTTCCAAAAGCAATTGTATAGATTGACCCCCGGCAGCAAGGTGCTGTCGGGGGTTGGTTTTTGTATGGGAGTCGGGTATAATAAGAAAAAAGGAGGCGATCCGATGCAGGATGTATGGATTGTAGGCGGCGGGCCGGCGGGCTATACGGCGGCGCTGTACTGCGCGCGCGCGGGGCTTTCCACGGGCGTTTTGGAGGCGTTGATGCCCGGCGGACAGATGGGCACGACCGACCACATCGACAATTACCCCGGCTTCCCGGACGGAATCGGCGGGTTCGAACTGGCGCAGGCGATGCAGAAGCAGGCCGCGCGCTTCGGCGCGGTGACGCAGACGGGGAACGTGCGGGAAGTGTCCCTCGACGGGGCGGTTAAGCGCGTAGTGTGCGAGGACGGCAAGGTATACGAGGCGAAAGCGGTCATTTTGGCCTGCGGCGCTTCCCCGCGGGAATTGGGGCTTCCCAACGAGCGCGCGCTGCGCGGCCGCGGCGTCTCGTACTGCGCGACGTGCGACGGCATGTTTTACCGCGGGAAAGAGGTCGTCGTCGTGGGCGGCGGCAACACCGCGGCGGCCGACGCCGTGTACTTGGCAAAGCTGTGCAAAAAGGTGACGCTTGTCCACCGGCGCGACAAGCTGCGCGCGTCGGGCGCGTATATAAAGCCGCTCAAAGAGGCCGAAAACCTCGAAATCGTCTGGGACAGCGTCGTCACGGCCATCGAGGGCGAACCGGTAGAGAGCGTGCAGCTTCAAAATGTGAAGACCGGCGAATCCCGGGCCCTGCCTTGCAGCGGCGTGTTCGTCGCGGTCGGCAACGTGCCGAACACGGCGTTTTTAAAGGGGCACGTAGCCCTCGACGAGCAGGGCTACGTGCAGGCCGGCGAGGACACCCGCACGAGTGTCCCCGGCGTGTTCGCGGCGGGCGACGTACGCCGCAAGCCGCTGCGCCAGGTCGTCACGGCCGTATCGGACGGCGCCGTCGCGGCCCATATGGCGGAGGAATATCTGTCGGCCCGGTAATTTGAACCGGTATGTTTTCGAAAACAGACGCACAAAAGGAGAGTAAGCATGGATATCAAAGAAGAAGCGATGCAGATGCACGCAAAATGGCGCGGGAAAATCGAGATGCGCTCGCGCGTGCCCGTCAAGGACAGCCACGACCTCTCGGTCGCGTATACGCCCGGCGTGGCACAGCCGTGTCTGGCCATCCAGAAGGACCCGTCTTTGAGCTTTACGCTGACGCGCCGCTGGAACACCGTCGCCGTGATTACGGACGGCACGGCGATTTTGGGCCTCGGCGACATCGGCCCCGAGGCCGGCATGCCCGTCATGGAGGGCAAGTGCGTGCTGTTTAAGGAGTTCGCGGACATCGACGCGGTGCCGCTGTGCCTGAAGACGAAGGACGTCGACGAGCTCGTGCGCACGATTTACCTGTTGTCCGGCTCGTTTGGCGGCATCAACCTCGAGGATATCTCCGCGCCGCGCTGCTTCGAGGTCGAGCGCCGCTTAAAGGAGCTGTGCGACATCCCCGTTTTCCACGACGACCAGCACGGCACCGCGATCATCGTCGGCGCCGCCGTGTTAAACGCCTTAAAAGTGACGAAGAAAGAAATCGGGAAAATCCGCTGCGTCATTAACGGCGCCGGCAGCGCGGGCGTCGCGATTGCGAAGCATCTGATGCGCTTAGGGGTGCAGGACCTCATTTTGTGCGACAAATTCGGCATCCTCTGCGAGGGGATGCCGGGGTTAAACCCCGCCCACGAGGAGATGAGCCGAATGACGAACCGCGGCCATCTGACCGGCACGCTCGCGGACGCGCTAAACGGCGCGGATTTGTTCATCGGCGTTTCGGCGCCCGGCGTGTTAAAGCCCGAAATGATCGGAAACATGGCAAAGGACCCGATCGTCTTCCCGATGGCGAACCCCGTGCCGGAAATCATGCCGGACGAGGCGTTGAAGGCCGGCGCGGCCGTCGTCGGCACGGGCCGCTCCGATTTCCCGAACCAGATCAACAACGTCCTCGCGTTCCCGGGCATTTTCCGCGGCGCGCTCGACGTGCGCGCGTCCGACATCAACGACGAGATGAAGACGGCGGCCTCCTTCGCGATTGCGGGCATCATCGGCCCCGACGAGCTGCGCGCCGACTGCATCCTGCCCAAGGCGTTTGACCCGCGGATTGCGCCGGCCGTCGCGAAGGCCGTCGCCGAGGCGGCGAGAAAGAGCGGCGTCGCGCGGATTTGACGCGCCCGCAGGACATAGAAATCAACGGACATAAAAAAACGGCGCGGCAGGCGGGCATTTCCCCGCGGCCGCGCCGTCTTTTTGCTTTTTCGGCGTTCATCCATTTATACAAACAGCCCGTGCAGCCCCAAAAGCTCCACCGGCAGCGCGAGCAGCTCCCGCGCGTAAAATGCCGGGAAATACGCCCACGGCGAGCGGCTCGGCACCGGATACGCCGCAAGGCCCATCTTCTGCGCCAAAAGCCGCCCGCGGCACACGTGGTAGTCGTCCGTCAAGATTGCGACGGGCGCGTCTTTGGCGGGGAGCAGCGCGAGGGCGTTGCGGATGTTTTCCTCGGTCGAGGTCGAGCGGTCCTCGAGCGCGATGCGGTTGTCCGCGATGCCCTGGTCCAAAAGCCCGCGGCGGATTGCCTCCGCCTCGCTGATCGATTCGTTCGCGCCCTGCCCGCCGCACGCGATGGCCTGGGAGCTCGGGTGCGCAGAGAGCCACGCGGCGGCCGTGTCGATGCGCGCCTGTAAATCCGCGCTCGGCGTCTCGCCGCTGACTTTTGAGCCGAGCACGAGCACCGTCGTGCCGTCGGGGGCCTGGGGCCCAACCGCCCCGCCGACCATGCAGAGTGTCAGCCCCACCACGGCCAAAAGGCCCAGCCCATATAGAAAGGTAAAGACCCCGCGCAGAATCCGCAGCCCCCGCACGCGCCCGAGCACGTTCCACAAAAGGCTTCCCAAAATGCCCAAGATTGCGAGGGCCGAAAACACGAGCTGGCCCGGGTTATGGATGCCCGCAAGATACGACGGCACAAAGGACAATAGAATCAGCAAAAGCCCTATGCACACGCCGCCCCGCACCAGAAGCTGGACCCCCCGCCGCGCCGGCTGCCCGAAGACGCGCAGAAAGCCCCCGAAAAGCAGCAGCGCACTCCCGAAAAGCGGCACGGGCAAAAGCCCTAGCGAAACGCGCAAAGATGCCTGCGCAAAATAGAGGTAGAACACGCTCCCAAAGACGAGCAGCACGGCGCCCGCCAGCGCAAAGCCGAGCGCGAGGGACGGGTGGTCCCGGCAGAACCGCCTGGGCCTGGAAATCGATCGCATCAAAGCCGCCTCCTTCGAGTCTTTTCTTTTCAGTATACCATATTCGATGCCTTTTCGGGCTGATTTTTGGGCTATTTTCGTGTTATTTTCTAAAATTTTATCGGGAAAGCGCGGCGGATTGGCGCGCAAACGCTTGACTTTCGCAAGTTAAAGCGATATAATACAAACCATTAGCCGCCATCCTTTTTGATGGCATCAACTTTTGGATGGCCCTGCAGCAGGGCCTGTCCCCGACATTTCTCTGTTTGGAGGTTTTTTTTGATGAATCGCGTGTACAATTTTTCAGCCGGCCCTTCGCAGCTCCCGGAATCTGTCCTTCGCCGGGCGTCCGAAGAAATGCTAGACTACCATGGCAGCGGGCAGTCCGTCATGGAAATGTCGCATCGATCGAAAACCTTCCAGGAGATTATCGACGGCGCCGAGGCCCTTCTGCGCGAAGTGATGGGCATCCCCGAAAATTATAAGGTCCTGTTTTTGCAGGGCGGCGCGTCGAGCCAGTTCGCGATGATCCCGTATAACCTGTTAAACGGTTCCGGCAAGGCGGATTATGTCCTGACCGGCCAGTGGGCGACGAAGGCCTACAAGGAGGCCGCCCGCTACGGCGACGCGCGCGCGATTGCGAGCAGCAAGGACAAAACGTTTTCGTATATCCCGAAGCTCGACCCTAAGACGTTTACGCCGGACGCCGACTATTTCTATATCTGCATGAATAACACGATCTACGGCACGAAGTATCACACGCTGCCCGAGACGGGCAAGGTGCCGCTTATCGCCGACATCTCCTCGTGCATCTGCAGCGAGCCGCTCGATGTCACGAAGTTCGGCCTTTTGTTTGCCGGCGCGCAGAAGAATCTGGCGCCCGCGGGCCTGACGATCGTGATCGTGCGCGAGGATTTAATCGGCCACGCGCGGCCCGATACGCCGACGATGTTTAACTATGTGACCCACGCGGAAAACGGCAGCATGTTCAACACGCCGCCGTGCTGGTGCATCTATATCTGCAAGCTCGTGCTCGAATGGATTCGCGACGAGATCGGCGGCCTTAAAGAAATGCAGAAGCGCAACGTCGCGAAGGCGCAGCTTCTGTACGATTTCTTAGACCAGAGCAAGCTCTTCCGCGGCACCGTCGTGCCCGAGGACCGGTCGCTGATGAACGTCCCGTTCGTGACGGACGACGACGCGCTCAACAAGAAATTCGTCGCCGAGGCCGAGGCGGACGGCATGGTCAACTTAAAGGGCCACCGCACGGTCGGCGGCATGCGCGCGAGCATCTACAACGCGATGCCGTACGCCGGCGTCGAAAAGCTCGTCGCGTTTATGGAACGGTTTGAAAAGGAGAACGGCTGAAAGCCTGAGAAAGGGGCAGAAAAACATGTACCAGGTCAAATGCTTCAATAAGATTTCGCCGGCCGGCACGTCCCGTTTCGGGAAAAACTACGTGTGCGGCGAGGCGGTGGAAAACCCCGACGCGATTTTGGTCCGTTCGGCCAATATGCTCGACGCCGAGCTGCCGGAAAACCTGCTGGCCATCGCCCGCGCGGGCGCCGGCGTCAACAATATCCCCTTAAAGCGCTGCAGCGAGCAGGGCATCGTCGTGTTCAACACGCCGGGGGCCAACGCGAACGCCGTCAAGGAGCTCGTGCTGTGCGCGCTGTTTTTGAGCTCGCGCAAGATCGTCTCGGGCATCGAGTGGTGCAAGTCCTTAACCGGCGAAGACGTCGCAAAGCAGATTGAAAAGGGGAAGTCGAAGTTTGTCGGCCCCGAAATCGCGGGCAAGCGCCTGGGTGTGATTGGCCTCGGCGCGATCGGCGTGCTCGTCGCAAACGCGGCGACGGGCTTGGGCATGCAGGTGTTCGGCTATGACCCGTACCTCTCCGTCGACGCGGCGTGGGGCCTCTCGCGCGGGGTCCATCACGCGCGTTCGCTCGAGGAAATCTGGAGCGCGTGCGATTATATCACGCTGCACGTGCCGCAGACGCCCGACACGAAGGGCATGATTAACGCGGACTCCCTCGGCAAGATGAAAAACGGCGTGCGCATCTTAAACTTCGCGCGCGGCGGCCTCGTCGAGACGGTGCCGATGCTCGAAGCGCTCGCGACCGGGAAGGTGGCGGCCTACGCGACGGATTTCCCGGTGCCCGCAATGCTCGGCGTGCGCGGCGTGCTGCCGGTCCCGCACCTGGGCGCCTCGACGCCCGAAAGCGAGGATAACTGCGCGCGCATGGCCGTCGATGAGCTGCGCGAGTACCTCGAAAACGGCAACATCATGCGCAGCGTCAACCTCCCCGCCCTCGCGATGGCGCGCCGCCCCGGCAGCGCCCGCGTGTGCCTGATCCACCGCAACCTGCCGAACACGATCGGCGCGTTCGCCGGGAAGCTCGCGGAAATGGGCTTGAACATCGAGAACATGCAGTCGAAGTCGAGAAACGAGTACGCCTACACGGTCCTCGACGTGACCGGCGCATTCCCGGAAAACGCCGTCGAGCGGCTCTCTGTCCTCGAGCCGGTCATCCGCGCGCGCATCCTGCCGCAGAACGCGTAAGGTGATTTTTCGATGCTTTTTTCAATGACTTTTTCGATGCTTTCTCAATTTTAAAAAGACCGCTTCCGTTCCTTGAAAGAACACTTGAAAGAATAGAAAATGAAAAGCACGGCCCCAAACCCGGCGTCAAAACCGGTTTGGGGCCGTGCCGTTTTTCAAACGGAAGTCTGCCCGGAAATTACCGCAGGAAGCCCGCGATGACCTGTTCCTCGGCCTCTTTTTCCGTCAAACCCAGCGTCATGAGTTTAATGAGCTGCTCGCCGGCAATCTTGCCGATGGCCGCCTCGTGGATTAGGTTTGCGTCCTGGCACGAAGCGCACAGCTGCGGGCTTGCGAGCACGACGGCGTGGTCCATGATGATCGAGTCGCACTCCGTGTGGCCCGCGCACGCGGCCTTGCCGTTTAAGATGCTCGAGAAATGCTGGCGGCTCTCGTCGCGCGCGACGGCGTGGCTGATAATATTGCAGCTCGAATTTTCGCCGTTTAGGTCGGCCGTGAATTTCGACTCCGCGTGCTGGTCGCCGGTCGTGAGGATTTTCTCCTTGATTTCGAGCGTCGCATTCTCCGCGAGCGTCGCCTCCGTGATGCGCAGCGTGTCGTCCACGCCGGCAATCTGCGCCGTCTCCATCTCCATCACCGCACCTTCCTCGAGGTGGACGATCGTCGTCGGGTTCATCAGGCGCTTGCCGCGGCCCTCGCCCTCGCCGTAGTGCTTTTCGATGTAGCGGACCTTCGCGTTTTTCGCGACGTAGAACGTGTGGATGCCGTCGTGCTCGCTGTCCGCGTTGCCGCAGTTCGAGATGCCGCAGCCCGCGATGATCACGACGTCGCTGCCCTCGCCGATATAAAAATCGTTGTAGACGAGGTCCTTTAAGCCGCTCTCGGAGAGGATGACCGGGATGTGCACGCTCTCGTGGCGCGTGCCCGGATGAATGCGGATATCGATGCCGGGCTTATCCGTCTTCGGGATAATCTCAATGTTTGCCGTACTGTTGCGCGCGGCGGTCTTGCCGTTCTCGCGCAGGTTATAGGCGCCCGTCGGCAGGCCGTCTAAGTCTGCCACTTCCCGTAAAAGGTTCTGTTCAATCAGATCCATCCTGCTTTAAGCTCCTTCCATTTTTTCTTTCATGACCTGGCACGTGCCGTGCTCCGCGCTTTGCAGCAGACGCGGCAGGATGTCCGCCCGGCTGCCGTAGCGCTCCACATGGCCGTCTTTCAGGTACAAAATCTTGTCGGCGATTTCCAGGATGCGCTCCTGGTGGCTGATCACAAGGATGCAGCCGTTTAACTGTTTCTGCAGCTTCTCGAACACGCGCGTCAGGTTCTGGAAGCTCCACAAATCGATGCCGGCCTCCGGCTCGTCAAACACGCTGACCTTCGTCTTGCGCGCGAGCACCATCGCAATCTCGATGCGCTTGCGTTCGCCGCCGGAAAGGCTGCCGTCTAAGTCGCGGTCGATATAGTCGCGCGCGCACAGGCCGACTTCCGACAGCACGTCGCACGCGTCGCGGAACGTGGAATGCTTGCCCGCGGCGAGCTTTAAAAGGTCGCGCACGCGCAGGCCCTTAAACTGGACCGGCTGCTGGAACGCGTAGCTCATGCCCATGCGGGCGCGGTCGGTAATGGACATCTCCGTAATGTCCTTGCCGTCCCAGAAAATCCGGCCTGCGGTCGGCTTTAAAATGCCGGCGATGATCTTCGCGAGCGTCGATTTGCCGCCGCCGTTCGGGCCGGTAATCGCGACGAATTCGTCTTGAAATTCGAGGGAAATATCGTGAAGGATTTCCTTCGCGTCCTCGCTGTCATAACTGATATGTTGCAGTGTAAGCAATCTGTTCACCCCGTTTGATCGAATGATCGTTTGTGGATTTGAAAAAAGAGGACAAAGCATCCCAAAACGGTCCCCGCAGCCTTTCGCTTTCCGAGGGCCGTTTCCTTCATTTTTTCGCGCCTGCGCAGAGAAAATACGCGGCGTCCTAAAAAATAGTAACACGTCTTTTCCGGAATTGCAAGCCTTCCGGGTGAATTCTGGAGTATTTTAGGGGATTTTTATTTTTACACGCTTTCCGCTGCACTTTAGAAGGATTTTTTGTGGGATTTTCCGCGCCGCTTCCGGCACGGGCGGCCGTGGGATTTCCCGCGGGGCATCCGCGAAGATCTTTTGCGGGAAGGCTTGTCATTTATGCGGGAACGCATGTATAATAAAACGGAAGAAAAGAACCGAAAAGTTCTAAGGAGGCAGAGAACGGATGATCCTGTTGCAGAATGCGCGGCTTTTAGACCCCGCAAACGGTTTGGACACGCGCGGGAGCCTTTTGCTCGACGACGGGAAGATTGCGGCCGTCGGGGAAGTGACACCCCCTCCCGGCGCGGAGGTTGTCGACTGCACGGGCCTTTGCGCGGCGCCGGGCCTTGTGGACATGCACGTCCACCTGCGCGACCCGGGCCAGACGCAGAAGGAGGACGTGTACTCGGGCTGCCGCGCGGCGGCGGCCGGCGGCGTGACGACGCTATTGTGCATGCCGAACACAACCCCCGCGCTCGACACGCCCGAACGAATCGGGGCCGTGCGCGAAAAGGCGAAGGAGGCGACCGCCCACGTCTGCGTGGCCGGCGCTTTGACGGTGGGGCTCAAAGGGGAGGCCCGCACCGACCTTGCGGCCTTAAAGGCCGCGGGCGCCGCGGCGTTTTCCGACGACGGCCGCCCCGTTTCGAACAGCCGCTTAATGGCGGAGGCTTTGCGCGAGGCCGCCAGGCTTTCCGTGCCGGTCGTTTCCCACTGCGAGGATTTGTCCCTTTCGGCCGGCGGGAAGATCAACGAAGGGGAAGTAAGCCGTTCCCTCGGCGTGCCGGGCGTGCCCGCGGCCGCGGAGGACTGCGGCACGGCGCGGGACTTGGCCCTTGCCGCGGCGTACAACGTGCCCGTCCACATCTGCCACGTCAGCACGCGCACGAGTGTCGCCTTAATCCGCGACTATAAGCGCCGCGGCGTGCCGGTCACGTGCGAGACCGGCCCCCACTACTTCGCGCTGACCGACGAGGCCCTGCGCAAAAAGGACGCCGACTACCGCATGAGCCCGCCGCTGCGCACCGAGGCGGACCGCGAGGCGATCATCGAGGGCTTAAAGGACGGCACGATCGACGCGATTGCGACCGACCACGCGCCGCACACGCCCGAGGAGAAGGCCGATTTCTTGAAAGCGCCGAACGGCGTCGTCGGCATGGAGACGAGCCTTTCGGCCGGCATCACGTACCTCGTGCGGCCGGGGCTTTTGACCCTTTCGGAATTGATTGAAAAGATGTCGCCCGCCCCCGCGCGCATTTTGGGGCTGCCGGCCGGCACGCTTTCGCCCGGCAGCGCGGCGGACGTCGTCGTGTTTGACCCTGATGAAACCTGGGTCGTTTCCCCCGAAGCGCTCCACGGCAAAAGCCGCAACGCGGTCTTTAAGGGCAAGACGCTCTCCGGCCGCGTCAAGCGCACGTATCTTTCCGGCCGGCTCGTCTACTGCGACGCGGCAGAGGGAAAATAAACGAGAACGATCTTAAAATACGAAAGCAGCACACGTTTTGGAAGGAGATTTTATAAAATGGATCGATTGATTGCGGCCATCCGCGAAAAGCAGAACCCGACCGTTGCGGGATTGGACCCGAAGCTTTCCTATATCCCGGATTTTATCAAGAAAGAGGCGTTTTCGAAATACGGCGAGAGCCTCGAGGGCGCGGCCGAGGCCGTGTGGCAGTTTAACCGCGGCTTAATCGACGCGCTCGCGCCAATCGTCCCGGCCGTCAAGCCGCAGTGCGCCTATTACGAGCAGTACGGCTGGCAGGGCATGCGCACGCTCGAGCGGACAATCCGCTACGCGCAGGAAAAGGGCCTTTACGTGATTATCGACGGCAAGCGCAACGACATCGGCACGACGATGGAGGCGTACGGCCGCGCGCATCTCGGGAAGGTCGAGGTCGGCGGACAGACGCTGCCCGCGTTCGACGGCGACGCGCTGACGGTCAACCCCTACCTCGGCACGGACGGCGTCGCGCCGCTTCTGCCGCTGTGCGAGGCGGGGGATAAGGACCTGTTCGTGCTCGCGAAGACGAGTAACCCCTCTTCCGGCGAGCTGCAGGACCGCGCGTTCCCGGGCGGGCAGACGCTGTACGCGGCCGCCGGCGAGCTTGTTGAGCGCTGGGGCGAGGAAAGCCGCGGGAAATGGGGCTTTAGCCGCGTCGGCGCCGTCGTCGGCGCGACGTACCCCGCGCAGCTCGGGGAACTGCGCATGGAATTGCCGCACACGTTCTTCCTCGTGCCGGGCTACGGCGCGCAGGGCGGCGGCGCGAAGGACGTCGCCCCGGCGTTTGACAAGCGGGGCTTGGGCGCGATTGTCAACGCCTCGCGCAGCATCCTGACCGCGTGGCAGAAGACGGGGGCTTCTGAGGCAGATTACGCGAAGGCCGCCGCCGAAGAGGCAAAACACATGCGCGACGCGATTGTCGCGGAAATTGGAGGCATCGAATGAAGCCCTATGATGTAGAAGCCTGTAAGATTTTGCGCCGGACTGTGCTCGGTGCGGACTGCTTTGATGTGATGGTCTTAGCCCCGAAGCTCGCCCCGCTCGCGCGCCCGGGCCAGTTTGCGAATATTCTGCCGCGCGGGAAGACGTTGCGCCGGCCGATTTCAATCTGCGGGATTGGAAAAGACACGCTGCGCTTTGTATTCCAGGTCCGCGGCGAGGGGACCCGGGAACTCGCGGCGCTCTCTGTGGGCGACACGATGGATGTGTTCGGCCCGCTCGGGAACGGCTTCCCGCTCGACTTCCCCAATCTGAAAATCCGGCGCGCGGCGTTCGTCGGCGGCGGCATCGGCACCCCGCCGATGCTCGCGGCGGCGGCCGCGTTCCCGGGCGAAAAGCTCGCGGTGCTCGGCTTCCGCACGAAGGCGGCCGTCCTGCTCGAGGAGGATTTTCAAAAGCTCGGCTGCAAGGTCGCCGTCACGACCGACGACGGGAGCTACGGCGTCCACGGCCTTGTGACCGTGCCGCTTTCGGAAGAATCGTTCGACGTCTGCTACGCCTGCGGCCCGGCCCCGATGCTCAAGGCCGTCGCCGCGCTGTGCGCACAGCGGAAAATCCCGTGCTATGTCTCGCTCGAAGAGCGCATGGCGTGCGGCGTCGGCGCGTGCCTCGGCTGCGCAACGCCCTTGCGCAGGCCCGACGGCACGGTCCACTACGGCCATGTGTGTAAGGACGGCCCGGTGTTTCCCGCCGCGGACGTCGTGTTTTCATAAAGGAGGGGGCCTATGGCTGATTTATCTGTCAACATCGCGGGGGTCACGCTGCAAAACCCGTTGATCGGCGCGAGCGGCACGGTCGGTTTCGGCCGGGAATACGCGGCGCTGTACCCGCTGTCGACCCTCGGCGGCATCTCCTGCAAGGGCCTGACGTTAAAAGAGCGCCCCGGGAACCCCCCGCCGCGCATCGCGGAGACGCCGGGCGGCATGCTCAATTCCGTCGGGCTGCAAAACCCGGGCGTCGAGGCGTTTTTAAAGGAGGAGCTGCCGTGGCTTTCCGCCCAGGGCACGGTCGTGATCGCGAACATCGCCGGGAGCTGTGAGGCCGACTACTGCGCGATGGCCGAGCGGCTCAACGACACCGCGGTCGACATGATCGAATTAAACATCTCCTGCCCGAACGTCAAGGAGGGCGGCGTGCAGTTCGGCACGTCGTGCGAAAGCGTCGGGGCGATCACGAAGGCCGTGCGCGCGCACTGTAAAAAGCCGCTCATCGTCAAGCTCTCGCCGAATGTCTCGGACATCGCGGAGATCGCCGCGGCGGCCGAATCCGCCGGCGCCGACGCCGTCTCGCTGATTAACACGTTGACCGGCATGCGCATCGACATCCGCACGCGCCGCCCGATTCTCCATAATAACACCGGCGGCCTCTCGGGTCCTGCCGTGTTCCCGGTCGCCGTGCGCATGGTCTGGCAGGTCAAAAACCGCGTCAAAATCCCGGTCATCGGCATGGGCGGCATCTCTACATGGCAGGACGCCGTCGAGATGATGCTCGCGGGCGCGGACGCGTTCCAAGTCGGCGCGGCGTTCTTCACGGACCCGTATGCGCCGGTCAAGATTTTAGAGGGGTTAAATGCCTATTTGGACGAAAACCACATCGAGCATGTGCGCGATCTGACTGGAGGGGTGAAACCTTGGTAACCGTTTATTTTGTGCGCCACTGCGCCGCGCAGGGCAACGTGGACGGGAAATTTCAGGGCCGCATCGATTGCGACATCACGGATTTGGGGAGAAAGCAGCTCGACCTGCTCGCCGTGCGGCTGCGCAACGTGCCGTTTGCGGCGGTCTACACGAGCCCGCTTGTGCGCGCGCGCAAGACGGCCGAAGCCGTGCTGCGCTACCACGAGGGCGTGCCGCTGTATATCGAGCCGGGCTTAATCGAAATCGACCTCGGGAAAATCGACGGCATGGATTGGCACGAATTCCCGAACATATACCCCGAAGCGGCCGACGCGTGGTACCATCACCCGTGGGATTTCAAGGCCCCGGACGGCGAATCGATGAAAGACGTCTGGGACCGCGTCTGGGGCGCTGTCCATGAGATCATCGAAAAAGAGAATGAGCCCGGGCGCGAAAAGACGCTGTGCCTCGTGACCCACGGCTGCGCGCTGCGCAATTACCTGTGCCGCGCGAAGGGGCTGCCGATTGAGCGCTTCGACGAGGTGCCGTTGACCGACAACACGGGCATCTGTAAGGTGCGCTATGACGACGCGGGTGTGCCCGAGGTCCTCGTCGTCGGCGACGCCTCCCATTTGACGCCGGAACTGTCCGTCGCGAAAAAGATGGGCTGGGGGGCCAAAAAGGCATGAGGATTCTCGCGGTCGATTTGGGCCACGCGCGCACGGGGCTCGCCGTGTGCGATGAAGCGGAGATTTTGGCCACGCCGTTTGCGGTCGTGCCCTCCTACGATTGGGAGAAATTGCTGGAAACGCTCGCCGGGAAAGCCGCCGAGGCAAAGGCCCAGGCGATCGTCGTGGGCCTGCCGCGGAATATGGACGGGTCATATGGCGAGAGCGCCGAAAACGCGCGCGCGTTTGCCGAAAAGCTGAAAGCCCGCACGGGGCTTCCGGTCGCGCTCTGGGACGAGCGCTGCACGACGCAGGTGGCGCACCGCTACTTAAACGACACGAACACGCGCGGCAAAAAGCGCAAGGCCGCCGTCGACGCCGTTGCGGCCACCGTGATCTTGCAGGATTATTTAGAGTCCCGCCGCGGCCGGCAGGATTCCCGTTGACATGTTGGAAAATCCGCCGTATGCTGGAAGGTATCGTTATTCGCATTTTCAAAAGGGGGAATCTTCGATGCAAGAGTTCCAGAAGCGCGTCGCGGCGATTCACGATTTGTCGGGATTCGGGCGGTGTTCGCTGTCGGTGATCCTGCCGGTTTTGAGCGCGCTGGGGCACGAGGTGTGTGCCGTGCCGACGAGTGTGCTCTCGTCGCACACGGGCGGGCTGCCGGACGTGACCGTGCGCGATTTAACGCCGGAGATGCGGGGCTTTCTGCGCCAATGGCGGGGCCTTTCGCTTACGTTTGACAGCCTTTATACGGGTTTTCTCGGGAGCTTAGAGCAGATTTCCATTGTCGAGGAGTTTCTTCGTGCATTTCGAAAGCCCGGCACGTTTTTGCTCGTCGACCCCGCGATGGCCGACCACGGGAAGCTCTACCGCACGTACACGCCCGAAATGGCAAAAGGCACGAAACGGCTCTGCGAGCAGGCGGATTTGATTGTCCCGAACACGACGGAGGCGGCGATGCTCCTCGGCGAGCCGTGGCGGGAGGGCCCCTATACGCGCGCGTGGGTCTGTGAAACGCTCAAAAAGCTCTCAGCTTTGGGCCCTTCGATGGTCGTGCTGACCGGCGTGTGGTTTTCGCCGGCCTTGCTCGGCGCGGCGAGCTTTGACCGCCACACCGGCGAAGTCAGCTTTGCGTTCGCGCCGCGCACGCCGCAGGGGTATCCCGGCACGGGGGATTTACTCGCCGCGGCCTTGCTCGGCGGGCTTTTATTGGGGAAGCCGTTAAAGCACGCGCTGCAGGCGGCGGTGGATTTCACGGCCCGCGCGGCTGCCCGCACGTTTTCCGCGAAACTGGACCCCCGCGGGGGGGTGCGATTTGAACCGCTTCTTCCGGTTCTGATGAAGGAACTGGGGGTTTATTGATTCTTTTTTTGTGTTTTCTGATCTTCTTTACGCCTATTAAAATTTTTTCTTTTCCCTTCGACGCGCTCGGGCCGCGCCGGGCCCCTACTTTTCTGCTCCTGCAGAAAAGTAGGCAAAAGAGCAGTCCAAAGGCGTTCCCCCTTTGGAATCCCCCTACTGCGGTCGCGCTAGAGTGGCCTGCGGCCACAACCGCGCGAGGGGAGTGACGGAACTCCTAGCCGCTTACGCGGCAGGAGCTTCCGGGAGATTTGCGAAGGCGTTGCCGCAAAAGCCGTTTCGGACGCGGTACCATGCGCATTCGCGCATGACCGGCAAACGTCCCCCAACGGGGAATGCGGGGGGCAAGGGGGCGCCAGCCCCCACCCCGAAGCGGTGGAGGTGCGGCGGCCGTG
>ERZ1643247.2040-NODE-2040-length-16796-cov-5.336360_pt1 | contig 16796 bp, 12 predicted proteins | sample MGYA00579264_ERZ1643247 | MGnify/ENA primary metagenome ERZ1643247 (study PRJEB29033, sample SAMEA4952262) | chicken gut metagenome | biome: Broiler Chicken; feature: Gastrointestinal Tract; material: Caecum | place: Ireland | collected 2018 | study: Broiler... | reverse complement strand
TTGAAAAAATCCTATCGGATTGGGAGTAGTTTTCATCAAAAGAGCATAGAAGTTCACAGAACAGAAAACAACGTAGAGAGGCGAGCCAAAGAGGTTCGCTTTTTTTGCACACTGTTTGCCCCTGTGTGCCGTTTTGTGGAGCAGGTGGAGCAAGTGGTAGGGCAAGGCAGTTTGGAGCGAATTTGCCCCGATTTTGGGTGAAGGAAAAAAGGAGGTGTTTGGAGCAAATATCTGCCAGAGATGACTTTACCAGATACGAAAAATAGAATAAAAATACGCAAGAAAAGGCGAGCCAAAAAGGTTCGCCTTTTTTTGCGCCCTGTTTGCCCTTGTGTGCCGCTTTGCGAAACAGGTGGAGTAGTTGCAGGGCAAGGCAGTTTGGAGCGAATTTGCCCCGATTTTGGGCGAAGGAAAAAAGAGGTGTTTGGAGCAAGTATCTGCAAAGGAGGGCTTTGCCAGATGCGAAAAATGTTTGCAGGTGAAAAGCCGGCGCTGAACTGCCGGCAGATCCCCTCAAATCCCCGCAGTGCGGAGATTTTTTGCCAGCGCTGGTAAAAAAAGATTGGCGCTCATTTGCGTGTTGTGAAACAGAAAAAGAAAAGATTGTCTTAGGAACCAGCGGCTTTGCCAAGTGTGCTGGTTCCGACGCTATGGAGAGAAAGGAGCATTTTTATGAAAGCAGAATATCAGAAACAACGATATACCGTGTGGCTGTCTAAGGACGCCATTCAGAAAAGCGATGCGGCAGTAACAAGGGAAGATTTTGCAAACCGCAGTGCATTTATAGAAAGAGCCATTCACTTTTACTCCGGTTATCTTTATCAGGAGAGCCATCAGGATTTTTTATCTGAAGTGATGTTGGAATCCATGAAGGGTATCGTGAAAAATTCAGAAAATCGTTTGGCTCGTTTGCTTTTCAAAATTGCTGTGGAAATGGCAAAGCTGGAAAGTATGCTTGCTGCTATCAACGATATGGATGAGGCAACCATGCGCAGACTTCACATCCGCTGCGTCAACGAAGTGAAAAAAATCAATGGCATCCTCACCATGGAAGATGCTGTGAGGTATCAAAGAAGTGATGAGTAATTATTCTTTTGCATGATAAAATATCAGAGAGGAGAGAAAAAATCATTTTGCCTGTTCAGAAGAAAAGACTGCCGCCTGTTTGGTTCAGCTGACAAACAAAGTGCAGTCTTTTTCTTTTGAAAAATGGGAATAAAAAATTTTGAAAACAAAGAAAGGTTTTTGACGGGAGAGGTCTGCCCTTTTGCTGATACATGGTATGGCTCACGATGAGCTGTGAATGTGAACTACTCAATATAACAGTTATAGGTATACAGAGAAGAAAATGAATTACTTATATATATATTAACTATACTAGCAGATAAAATTTATTAAAAGGAAGATGTAACCGTAATTGATAAAAAAGAGCACTATAATAATGGATGGAATAGTTTATCAACTTATATCTATTTCTGGTAATTGACATAGTATATTTTATTATTTCACAAAACAAGGATGACACCACAGAGAATAACCTGAATATTATTACAATAGAGGCTGCCATGAGATATCAAAGTAGAGATAGAAATGAAATCTTATTTTAAGTTAGAACGCTATGAAGAAAAAATAAATTTTAATTCAATAAAATTAAACATAAAGAGTGAATATCAGTTTGATTACATATTGGCGGAAGCATCTGTGTTTGAAGTGATTAGATGAATGGAAGTGTAATTGTTTACTGTTAAGGAAACATATTTTATTGTGATATTCTTGTACAATTATGTAGTTCATGATATAATTTTTAAATATATGAAAAAGCTAAAAATGCAGGTTTTTATGATATACTGTGTAAAATTTTCATTTAATAATTAAAAAAATGAAATATTTCAACTTAAACTATACAGCACACAATTACTTTAATATTTTAGTAAAGATGAAAAAGGATGAATTTTTACCAATTAAGATTCTATATAAAATTTGTGTTACTTTAGATTTATACAACGATGAAATTTTGGAGTTTACGAATCATGAGCATGCTTGACTTTGCAATTAGGGCAACAACAGAATATATTGACAAAATGCCGAAAAGCCAGCGCAAGAAATATGGTCAGTTCTTTACAAGCAAAGAAACTGCAGTTTTTATGGCTGGGCTATTTGAAATTCCCAATAGATGTCAGGCACTCTCTATCCTTGATCCTGGTGCTGGTTCTGGGATTCTCTCAATTGCACTATTGGAACGCTTGCAAGCTTTCTCGGCAATAAAAGAGATTAGATTGGTTTGCTATGAGAATGACATAAATGTAATGGAGTTATTACGGACCAATCTGGAGATAGCGTGTAGTCAATCCAAACAGAAAATATCTTATGAAATCGTTTCTGATAACTACATTTTAAGTCAAGCGACTGACTATAATCTGATGTTAGGGGCGAATTTAGAGCCTGAAAAATTTGATTTTGTAATCGGAAATCCTCCATATATGAAAATAGCAAAGGATGCCCCAGAAGCCTTAGCCATGCCAGATGTATGTTATGGCGCTCCTAATCTCTATTTTCTTTTTGCCTCTATGAGTATGTTTAACTTAAGAGATGGGGGCGAAATGGTTTATATTATTCCGCGCTCCTGGACTTCCGGTGCTTATTTCAAGAGATTTCGTCAGAAGTTTTTAAGAGAAGGTGTTTTAGAGCATATCCACTTATTTGTTAGTCGCGATAAAGTCTTTGAAAAAGAGAGTGTATTACAGGAAACTATCATTGTTAAGCTGAAAAAAACCAACTCCAAGCCTAAAAACGTTACAATTACTACTACCAATAGCAATGCAGATTTTTCAAAAAAGACCATTTTCGAGGCTCCATATTCTGCTGTTATCAATGGACCAGATTCCTATGTATACCTGGTAACAAATGCTGATGAAGTAGAGATACTTAATAGTTTAAGCAAATGGGAAAACACCCTGCCAAGCATTGGGCTAAAAATGAAAACCGGACTTACAGTTGACTTCCGAAATAGAGATGCGCTGAGAGATTCAGCTGAAGAACAGGCTGTTCCATTGTTCTATTCTCAGCACATACAAAATGGCAAAGTTGTTTTTCCTATAGGGAAAGAATATGAGTACATGGTTACTGAGCAGCGTGGGCTATTACAACCAAATAAGAACTATCTTTTTGTCAAACGATTTACAGCAAAAGAAGAACATAGGCGGCTTCAATGTGGTGTTTACTTGGCGAAAAAGCATCCCGAGTATTCCCAGATCAGTACACAAAACAAGATAAATTTTATTGATGGGATGCGTGATCTTTCAGAGTGTGTTGTGTACGGTCTTTATGTCTTGTTTAACTCCACCTTGTATGACTGCTATTATAGGATTTTGAATGGTTCAACGCAGGTTAATTCGACTGAAGTGAACTCTATGCCGGTTCCATCTATGGATGTTATTGAGGCTATGGGAAAAGAACTGATTGCTGCACACGATATGTCGGAAACTGTTTGTGACAGTATTTTGAGGAGTTATGTATGAGTAAAATAGATGAAGCAAAAGAAATTCTAAATGCCTTACAAGTCCCAGCAAAGCAGCAAAATGCCATGTGCTGCTGTGTTTTGCTGGCGATGGCGGGACTCGTTGAGGAAACCTTATGGCAAGATGCGACTAACGAATGGATTCGTATTCACGATGTAATTGCTTTTGCCAATAACAATTATGGGACTACTTATGCGGAAAATAGTCGCGAGACGTTCCGTAAACAGGCTATGCACCATTTTAGAAATGCAGCCTTCATCGAGGATAATGGCAAGGCAACCAATAGTCCGAATTATCGCTATCGGCTGACAGATGAAATGCTGAAGTTGGTACAGAGTTTTGGTACAGATTTGTGGGAAAACAAGCTTACTTCTTTTCAAACTAATCACGAAACGCTTGTTCAGCTATATGCTTCCAAACGTGTCAGACGTAAAATGCCAGTGAAGATCAACGGTGAAGATTTCACTTTTTCTCCAGGAGATCACAATCAACTTCAAAAAGCAATTATCGAGGAATTTGCACCACGTTTTGCACCAAATTCGGAATGTCTTTATGTTGGCGATACTATTGAAAAAGATTTGGTAAAGAACGAGGACAAGCTTTATAAACTGGGATTTACTATTACATTACATGATAAGATGCCAGATGTAGTCCTCTACTCAGAGGAAAAGAAATGGCTGTATTTTATAGAGTCGGTAACCTCTGTTGGACCGATGGAGCCGAAACGCGTCAAAGAGATTGAAGAAATGACCACCGATGTAACTGCAGGAAAAATCTATGTTACAGCTTTTCTGGATTTTAAGACATTCAAAAAATTTTCTGAGGCACTTGCTTGGGAAACGGAAGTTTGGATCGCTGATATGCCGGATCATATGATTCATTTGAACGGCGACAAATTTTTGGGACCAAGAAAAGATTAATCCAAGAAATCTGCTAATTAGAGATAGAGGATAGTGATAAATAATGTTAAATTGTTGTGGATCAGAATGGAATCGTTGGGATTTACACGTCCATACGGCTTCCTCATATGACTATAAATATAAGGGTAATGATGCAGACGATTTACTTGTCGAAGTTTTAGAGCGAAATAATATAAAAGCAGTGGCAATTACAGATCACTTCAAGATTGATAAGGATAGAATAGAGAGTTTGCGTGCAAAGGCTCCTGATATTGTTTTCTTTCCTGGAGTAGAACTTCGCACTGATAAGGGAGCAAATAATCTACATTTAATACTTATTTTCTCAGAAGAATCAGATTTGAAAATTTTATCTGATGATTTCGATGCAATTATGATAAGAGATAAAGCTAAGTCCAAGGATTCTGATGAAACAATCTATTGGGAGTTCAAGGATATTGTTGACTTTGCAAAAGGGCATAATGCGTTAATCTCTATTCATGCAGGGAGAAAAACAAATGGCATAGATAAGGAAATAAGCAATGCGCTTCCTGTAAAGGAAGCCATTAAGAGTGATATTGCTGATGCGATCCATTTTTTTGAGATTGGGCAAAAAAGAGACATAGATGATTATGAAAAATACGTTTTCTCGGATATTCACCCCAAACCATTAATAATGTGTTCTGACAATCATTCACCCAAGGAGTATACAGTAAAAGAGCGATTGTGGATAAAGGCTGACCTAACATTTGCGGGGCTTAAGCAGTGCCTTTATCAGCCTCAAGAAAGAGTATATATTGGAAATGTTCCTCCTACATTGGACAGAGCAACAAAGAATAAACAGAATAATATTTCTTCCATATCATGCTCACGCATAGATCATCCAGTCAATACGGATTCCAACTGGTTTAATTTTTGTATCCCTCTTAATCCTAGTATGACTGCTATAATTGGAAACAAGGGAAGTGGGAAAAGTGCATTTTCTGATATAATCGCTTATCTTTGTCGTTGTAATACTATGGATAGTGCCTCTTTTTTGAATGATAAACGATTTAGAAAATTGCCTAAGAACTATGCAAACGATTACTGTGCGTCGTTGACTTGGCTTGATGGGGAAACACGTAGTAGCAACTTATCTGCAAATCAAAGGGATAGCTATATTGAGGACGCCCAGTATTTGCCACAAAAGTATATTGAAGATGTGTGTAATGACTTTGGAAATATCTTTCAAAAAGAGATTGACAAAGTAATCTTCTCATATGTTGATAAAATAGATCGTGGTGATGCACAAAACCTGGAAGCTCTTGTAAAATTAAAATCTAAACCACTGGAAATTAGATCCCAAGACGAGCGTATAAAGCTTAAGGATGTTAATAAAAAGATAATTGAGCTTGAACGAAAAAAGACAAATGAATATCGGAAAATTATATCTGAAAGTTTGGAAAACGCTGAAGAAAAGCTTAAAAGGCATGAAAAATCTAAACCTGTTGAGGTAAAGAAGCCTGAACAGAAGGATTCTGATGATGAATACCAAGCCAAGCTTAGTGCGTTAAACCAAGACATCCAAGAAAAAAAGAACGAGATAAAAAAGGTAACAGATAAAATTGCTGAAATTAATACATTCTTAGATGATGTTAGAACTGTGGCTGCCCAAATTTCTCTACTTGAATCACAGTTTGAAGAAGTTCGAGTTCAAATTGAAGCATTAATTGGTAAGTATAATCTTCAAAAAACTGATTTTATTGCGAATTTGACAACTCCAAGAGAGACTTTAGCTGAATTGATAGAAAAAGCAGAAAAAGATAAGAAACTCCTTCAAAATTCTATTTCAACAGAAGATAGTGGGCTTTCTGCAAAACTTTCAAGCCTCGAAGCTGAAAAAGAAGCTCTAATATCATCAGCAGATGTTGAAGAAAAGTTGTATCAGAAATATCTTGCAGATTTATCTGAATGGGATGAAAAACGAAGTACAATCATTGGAGATAGAGAAACAGATGGTTCTATTGAATTCTATAAAAAGGAAATAGAGTATATAGATACGAAGCTTGATTCAGAATACGGCAAACTTTTCACTGAAAGGGATGATATTACTAAGCGAATTTATGAAGGCATAACGGAATTATCAAAGATATACCAAAGCATTTATGCACCAGTTCAGAGTGAAATAACACAGTTACTTGGGGAGCTTGAAGATGGTATATTATTTCAGGCAGAAGTGTTTATGAAGAATGTGAATCTTGCCAACACAATTTTAAGCTTTATCAACCAGAAATTTAATGGGAAGTATGGGCGTTCGCATAATTCGCTGCAAGAAATAGAAGCCGCTGTTAAAAATACAGATTTTGGAGACAAAGATAGCGTTATGTCTTTTGTGCATGATATGGCTGAGGTCATAACAGATGATTTTGAAACAGCGGAGAAGAGAGTTTCAAAGCGGCAGGAGTTTTATGACTTTGTGTTTGGGCTGGAATATATAGGGGTTAATTTTAAGCTTAAAATGGGTGGACGATCTTTAGAAGAACTTTCTCCTGGTGAACGTGGGATTGTACTACTTATTTTTTATCTGGCACTTAGTAAAGAAAGTAAACCTATTATTATAGACCAGCCGGAGGATAACTTGGATAATCAGTCTGTTTACAGCAAGCTTGTCCCTTGTATTTGTAGAGCAAAGCGAAAACGCCAGGTTATTATTGTCACACACAATCCCAATATTGCAATAGCATGTGATGCAGAGCAAATTATTTATTGTGAAAAAGATAAGGCTACCAGTCAAATCCACTATGAGTCTGGAGCCATTGAGAATCCGGTGATACGTAAGCACGTTGTAGATGTTCTTGAAGGAACGATGCCTGCGTTTGATCTAAGAAGACTCAAGTATAATTGAGTTTTTGGTTCATAAAACTTCGAAGATTAAAATTGTTTGATGATAAGATCAAGTTGGAATACTCGCAGCTTATAGAGACGTTTCATGTGGTGATCTTATTGGATGAAAGACCTCCAGAGTCTATTCCAATTAGCAATGTTATAGTAAAGACATAGAATAAAAAAGGATATACTACAGATTATATAATCAAGTTAAATAACAATAAAAATTTAGTAAGCCATCAGAATGAAAAAATCTGATGGCTTATTTTATTTGGATTTTTATTCTAACAAACCACTATTTTTATGAAAAATTGGATTTCAACAAATCCTATAATTATCTGTTTATTCAAAAAATTTAAAATTATATGCATCAAACCCCTTCGTAGTGACCTGATATATGAAGGGATTTTTTTCTGTGAAAATACAAAAAGGGTACTGAAAAATATACATAAAACACCCGTGCTTTCAATACCTCGAATTTGGGCAAATATAACGAACTTAAGAAAATTTTAAAAAACTGGTAATAAAATGCCTTCCTGGTGACCTGATATATGAAGGGTTATTTACAGAGAAAACAACAGGTTTGGTTGCAATATGTTCTAAAGCAATCAGATGCTTCAGGATTGTGTATTTTTTACAAACTATCAGAAATTTTGCAAAAACCTACATAAAGTACCTATCATTTCGGCTTATAAGTGAAGGGCTTTTTATTCTGAACAATCATTCTGATAAAAATTTGAAAAAATTTTCTGAAATTGGTTGTTAAAGGGTATGTTTTTTCGGCTTATAAGTGAGGGAGTTTTTCATTTAAAAATTTTCTTCAAAAATTTTCGAAAAAAGCGGGGCAAACACCCTTATTTTTCGGCTTATAAGTAAGAGGGTTTTTTCGTCCCTTCAATGCACCTTGAAAACTGCATAGCGGCAATATAAATACGTTACTCTGTTTTGCCCGAAAGGGAAAAGCAGCACCATACAGTGCGCCATGACGATGAGCAGGATGTGAAGGAAAAATGATTCGAGCGATTTTTACTGTATGGGAATGATCTTTTGACAGGATCAAATGCCATGACCAAAGCAGAGCCATAATGATACTTCTGCCGAGTCCCAGACATCGCAAGGACGGCAGCCCGCATGACGGGGGAGGTGAGATGCCTATGTGTGCAGCCAAGCACAGTTTATATTGCTTTTTCTCATTTATAGGTTTTCATCAGGAAATTGGTTTGTTTGCTGATGAAAGTCTATAAAATCAAGTGAAAAAAAGGGGGAATACCTATGTCAAATAATCAGATGCAAAATGAAATCAGATATCAGCTTTCTAAGGAGTTATTGGCGAGAATGCTGTTTCGAAAATTCATAACAGAAGAGGAATGCAACCAGATTGACAGTTTAAATTTGGAAACATTCCAGCCGGCAGAATCAAAACTTTATGGAAAAAATAGTAGATGTGTCACTGAAAAACAGGTATCCTTTGCTTGAAAAAAAGGAGGAATACCATGGAAGTAAAACTGATAAATATTACAGATGCGGAAATAAGGCAGCAAAAAACGAAAAACGTTTGCGCCTATTGCAGAGTCAGCACAAATATTCCGCATCAGAAAGGCTCTTATGAATCCCAGCTGGAGTATTATGAAAACATGATCCAAAGCACAGCCGGCTGGAATTTCGCAGGCATTTATGCGGATTATGGTAAAAGCGGAACCAAAGAAAAAGGCAGAACAGATTTTATGCGTATGTTGGAAGACTGTGAAGCAGGAGAGATTGACATTATCTGTACGAAATCCATATCCAGATTTGCCAGAAACACAGTGGAATGTATCAAGGTTGTCAGGGAACTTAAGAAAAAACAAATCGATGTGTATTTTGAAAAAGAAAGAATCCATACACTATCAGAAAAAAGTGAATTGCTGCTTTCCATCTATTCGTCTGTAGCACAGGCGGAATCAGAAAGCATTTCCTCAAACCAGAAATGGAGCATACAAAAAAGATTTATGAATGGTACCTACATACTGCCTAATCCGGCATATGGCTACTGTACAAATGCAAACGGATTTCTTGAGCTGGACCAGAAGCAAGCAGCTGTCGTGAGATTTATATTTGATGAGTATCTGGAGGGAAATGGAGTATGGCGAATTGCCAAAAGCCTGAACGAACAAAAGATACCAACAAAAACAGGAAAGGCGGCATGGTTAGGCGGAGCCATTTATATCATTCTGAAAAACAGTGTTTACACAGGTGACTTGCTTCTTCAGAAAACATACAGTGAAGACATTGTACCATTCGTAAGAAGAAAAAATAATGGGGAATATCGTCAGGTGCTTATTGAGAATGATCATGAACCAATCGTAACACATGAGGAGTATGAAGCCGTTCAGCGAATGCTGAAACAAAAGGCAAAAGTGAAAAAAGCAGGCAAAGAAGAACAGCCGGAAGAACCTTCAGAGTTTAAAGGGAAAATCATCTGTGGCATCTGCGGTTCCTCATACAATCGTCAGGAGAGAAAAGAAAGAACAGGTAAAATCAATATTACTTGGAGCTGTGCCAGACGCATACAGACAAAAGACTTGTGTGAAAATGATATCATCAAGGAAAGCCAGCTGGAGCAAGCATTCAGAACTATGTGGAATAGGCTGTCAAATCATTGTGATGAGATACTGGTACCATTGGTGAACGAACTGGAGCAATTACAGGCAACGCCTATGATCCAGGAACAGCTGGAACGATTAGAAAAACATATACAGGAACAAAAAAAGCAGAGGGAGATTCTCAACCACTTGGCAAGTGGAGAGATGATCGACTCTGCTTTTTATATGGAACAGCAAAATGTCATTGAGAAAAGGCTGACGGAATATCGAAGGGCAAAAGAACAATGCCTTCAAAAATCCAGACAAAGAAAAGAACTGACACAGACCAAAGAATTGATGAAACAACTCAAAAAAGGACCGCAGTATTTGGAAGCATATGACAAGACATTATTCCAAGCAATCGTAAAGCAGATGATTGTAAATCCAAACGAGCTGGTCTTCCAGCTAAAAAATGGGTTACAGCTGATAGAAAGAAGGGAAAAAGCATGAACAGAAAAGTAACAGTTTATGGTTATCAATTTATAGAAGGAATGTTACAAGCAGACGAAGAGCAAAGCAGAATGGTACAGGAGATTTTCAGGGTATATAACAGCGGTGTTCCAGTATCCAGATTGAAAGACCATATCGAAGGACTGGAAATCCACCGAGTTAGACTCAGCGATATGCTCAGTGACAGAAGGTATCTGGGAAACGAGAACTTCCCACAGATCATTGATCAGGAATTGTTTGAAGCTGTACAGCAAAGAAAAAAAGAACGACTAAAAGCCATAGGCAAGGAACAGCCCTATATCTACAATAAAGAGCAATTTCTGCTGGGAGATAAAATGAAATGCGGAGAATGCGGCAGTGCGTATCATTGCTACAAGCATGGAGATAAACAGATATGGGATTGCAGTAAACGAATTGTAAAAGGCAGGGTACACTGCAGAAATCAGCGTATACAGGAAGACCAAATCAAAGAATTATTTATGCAGGCAGTAACCAAAATGAAAAACCATCCAGAACGATTACGGAAAATCAAGGTGCATAAAACAAAAAGAAATATCCGCCTACAGGCAACAGAGCATGAAATAGAGCTTCTGAAAAACGACAGCAGTCATAACATAGACGAATTGCTGGAACTGATATATAAAAGAGCATCATTAAAGTATGAAGACTCCGATGATGGCGGAGCAGAATACTATACAAATAAAATAGTAGATTTGCTTCAGCAGCATAAAGAGCAGACAGAAGAAAAAACATTCGATAAAGACTTGTTCGAATCAATAACCCAAACAATTACCATATACAAAGACGGCAGAGTGATGTTCACACTGAAAAACAGAGTGAATGTAACAGAAATGCTGCCATAAAACGATGTAAAGAGTATGGAAGAAAAAAAGAAAGGAAGTATATTATGAATAGCACAACGACTGATCGAAAAATCAAAATAATTCCGCCCAAAGCTAATATGAATACAGAAAAGAAAAAGAAAGTAAAAAAAATCAATGTTGCCGCATACTGCAGAGTCAGTACCGCGCAGGAGGACCAGGAAACCAGCTATGAAGCGCAGGTGGCATACTTCACTAAGCTGATTACAGAAAACCCCAGTTGGCAGTTAGCGGGTATTTATGCGGATGACGGCATCTCAGGAACGGATATGAAAAAAAGGGACAACTTCAATGCCATGATGGAAAGATGCCTGCAAAAGGATGGAAATATCGACCTGATCCTAACAAAATCCATCAGCCGATTTGCCAGAAATACGGTTGACTGCCTGTCATGTATCCGAAAGCTGAAAGAACGAAATATCGCTATCTACTTCGAGAAAGAGCATATTAATACACTGGAATCCACAGGAGAATTGCTGATTACCATACTCAGCAGCCAGGCACAGGAAGAAAGCCGAAATATCAGCGAAAACGTGAAATGGGGTTTAAAACGAAAGTATGAAAAGGGAGAGATGCTGGTCAGAAGAATGTTTGGATATCAAAAGGGTATAGACGGACAGCTGCATATCATTCCAGAAGAAGCAGAAGTGGTACGATTGATTTACGGAAAATATCTGGAGGGGGAAAGCCTAAACAGTATTGCCCAATTACTGAAAGAAAAAGGTATCAAAACTATCAGGGGGAATACAGAATGGAACGTGAATTCAATTCGTACCATTCTAATAAATGAAAAGTATATTGGTGATGCCATGGCACAAAAGACCTTCACAACAGATTATCTGACCAAAACACGAAAAGAGAACCAAGGGGAGCTTCAAAAATATTATGTGGAAAATGCCCATGAAGCAATTATTCCAAGAGAGGTATTCTATAAAGTTCAGGAAGAACTGCACCAACGAGCCAATATATATAAGAAATCAAGTAAACAGGAAACAGAATCAAAGGCTAAGCATAGCGGAAAATACGCCTTGTCGAAGATTACCATTTGCAAAGAGTGCGGATGTGAGTACCGCAGACAAATCTGGTCGAAGTATGGGGAAAAGAAAGCTGTATGGAGATGCGAAAACAGGCTGAGAAATGGGACAAGATACTGCAAGGACTCTCCGACTATAGAAGAAAGTGTATTACATCGGGCTGTCTTATACGCCATCAATCAAGTGCTGGAAAACAAGGGTGATTTCTTACAGACATTCAGAAAAAATGTGGTCACAGCTCTGACGTATGGCACAGAGGATTCTGAATATGCCAAAGAAAAGAAAAAACTGCAGAAAGCTATGGCAGAGCTGATACAGCAGCAAGCCCAGCAGAACGGCGATGAAACCGCTTTTGAGGAACGCTGTCAGGTGATCACAGCACATATAGAAGCATTGGAAATGAAACAAATCAAGGAATCCAGCAGAGGTAGGAAGGGCAGAAAGATGGAAGAGATCGGGAATTTTCTGGACAAAACAAACTGCGTACTGACAGAATACGATGATAAACTGGTGCGCCAGCTGATTCAGAATATTAACGTGGTCAATGCAAGGAAGATAGAAGTAGTATTCAAATCGGGAATTACAGTTGAGGAGCTGCTTCCAGAATATTAAATGCACGATGATGAAAAAATTTGGTGGCTGTTTTAAAGTTGGAAATAGCCACCAACAATTGCATAAAGTTTTTTGATTTTATATCAGTCCGTGTGGTAAAATAATAAGTATAGTTAAGATAAATTGTATTTATGGTATATACAACTTATATCATTCAACATTTTATTTATATAGAAGGAACCATTTTAGGTGAGAAGTAATTATGAAAAAGAGAAATGAGGTATCATATGCCAAAAAAGCCAATAAAAGAAACGATCCATGCCAAGGGCGTTGAGATTGGAATTTATACTACGGATTTTCAAAATGAATTTATTTCTTTAACGGATATTGCCAGATATAAAAGCGATGAACCGAATGATGTGATTAGAAATTGGATGAGAAATCGAGATACCATAGAATTTCTTGGTTTATGGGAGAGTCTTCATAATCCAAATTTTAAACCCGTCGAATTCGATGGGTTTAGAAATCAGGCAGGACTAAATGCTTTTACGATGTCACCTACAAAATGGATTTCGGGGGTAAATGCCATTGGCATTGTATCAAAGTCAGGACGATGGGGCGGTACATTTGCACATTCGGACATTGCCTTTGAGTTCGCTTCATGGATTTCTGCTGAATTCAAACTATATATTATCAAAGATTACAAACGTCTGAAATCGGATGAGAACAGCCGTTTATCTATGAATTGGAACTTGAATCGAGAAGTTGCAAAGCTGAATTACCGTATTCATACGGATGCGATAAAGGAAAACTTAATTCCGCCTGAATTAACACAGGAACAGATTGTCTATACATATGCGAATGAAGCAGATTTATTGAATGTGGCTTTATTTGGTCAGACAGCAAAGCAGTGGAGAGATGCTAACCCAGGCAAAAAGGGAAACATGAGAGATGAGGCAACAATTCAGCAGCTTTTGGTATTGGCGAATATGGAAAGTTATAATGCAATACTGATCGAACAAGGCAAGACACAATCGGAAAGATTGGTTCTTTTGCATGATTTAGCGGTAAAACAGCTTGAAACAATAGAATCTTTGAGTGTTCAGCATTTACCTCAAATTCAAGGTGATGATAATTAATATGGACTGTAGTCAATAAAGTGAATATGATTATTAGAATTTAATAAAAATAGTAAATAATCCTTCAAGTTTAATATTTTGATTGAAAATATATTTGTCAAAGTATTGGACGGAATCTATCCTGAATATGAGTATCTTATTCAAATAATTTAAGACGCAATATGAAAGGATTAATTTCAATATATAGTGAAAAGAAAAAGATCTGGAATGGTAAGAGCCAACAGCCATTCTAGATTTTTTTGTTTCTGCTATATTGATAAGCAAGAAGCAGTACTTTTTTGAAAAATAGTTTTACTCGATTGAGTTATAAAATTTAGCCTTTTGGTAGCCAGCTGTCAAAAGTCTATGATATCAGCCAGCAGATCATCCTCTGCCTTGAAAAGAGGGTCCATTTTCATATAGTGTCTAGTTTCCTAGCTGGTTGCTGCTACATGACGTAGTCTGGGACATACAAGCATTAAAGCGTTATGTCCATCGGGAAAAGTACCGATTGCTTTTGTACTGTTTGGATGTGCTTTTATAGATGTACTATCAACATTTAGATTTTTAAGATTAGCACTCACATTTAGAACATGAAATATCGTCGCTAAAGTCCCATAATCACGAAACCTACAGAAATACCTATATACGCTTTAATGTGTGGATGGTATCTGTTAGGGATATTTTCCTAAGCAGAACTTCTGCAAGCAAGCCAAAGAATGGCATTAAACATAATTTTATTATCCAATTTTGCAGGTATTTCGATATTTGTAGTTGAAAAAGGTATGCAATTATATTCTATTCATTGTAGATTAACTTATATATCTTTAACATCATCTCCTATTTCATAATAGTATAGCACATTTTTGTGTACTATGGAGTTTTCAGATATATCCTAGTGTTATGGAATTATATTCCAGACAAATTATTGTCTGCAGACTTTTAAAAACATTAGTGGCATTCTGGATGATTGAAACAATAAAGAAAGCAAAGTTAGAGTGTAAAATCAAAGAACCATTGATTTTGCATTCTGATTGCGGTAGTTAGTACATATCGATAAAATAATATAATATAACCACAAATATGCGGTGTAGCTACTCTAAAAAGGCTTATCCATAAAATATGTATTGATTAAGCATGAATATTTGAATCGATTTAAGATCTGGGAGTATATTTATTTATGTTGGTATTGAATTAATTGAAATAAATAAAGTATAATATTCATAAACATTATATCCTTGATATGAGTGATGTTTGGTTAAGGATATTTTATCAAAAAATGGATATGAATGATCTTTTTATGTGCAAGCTTCCTAAAATTAAGGTTTTAAAGGATTTAGAACAATAAAAATGCAGAAATTTGGTGTTACCAAAAAGTGTAGGGGGTAAGATATGAGTAATATTTTAGATATGGATGATAAGAGTGTACTTGAAAATCTTTGTAACTTAAACGGTGTTTCTGGATATGAAAGCGAAGTTATAAAATATCTGTTTGATGTATTAAAAAATGCAGATATCGATGATCTGTTTATTGACAATGCAGGTAATCTTATCGTACATAAAAAGGGTTCAGCTGGAATCAAGAAAGTGATGATAAATGCTCATATCGATGAAGTTGGGTTTCAAGTTGTAAAAAAGAAAAGTAAAAGACAGTATCAAATAAAAACACTGGGCAACATTAAAACGTGGAGTGTAATCCATCAAAAAGTGAAATCTAACACCACAAATGCAGTTTTGTATCCATGCAATGAGGAAAACATTAAGGCACATGATTATGAAAATATTATATTACTATGTGATTATGAAAAAACTGTTAATGTAGGGGATGTTTTTTCTTTTGATAGTTCATTAGTAGAAACAGATGAGTTTTATCGGGGAAAAGCAATAGATAACAGGATATCCTGCTTTTGTCTGTATGAAGTAATAAAAAAACAAATTGAAACAAAGGCGGATGTTTATTTTGTTTTTACAGTTCAAGAAGAAATCACTATGAGAGGAGGAAGAGTTGCAAAAACCTCAATACAACCAGATTTGTGTATAAACGTAGATGTTTCTCCAGAGTGTGAAAGAAATAGTTTGACTTTGAATAGTGGAGTAGGAATAAAAATGTCAGATAGTATAGGTGTTTCTGATGTCAATACAGTAAATTGGGCAAAAGAACTTTGTGAAAAAAAGAAGATTGCATATCAAATTGAAGTGAGTGATTGTGGGACTAGTGAATTGATTATTACAAACGAAGTTGACTATGGTGCAAAAGAAATTGGAATTTCAATACCATGTAAATATATACATACTGCTAATACAGTCGCATATAAGTCGGATATTAAAAATTGTATAGAACTTCTAAATGCTATATTAGAGGAAATTTGACAAAAATATGGAAAAGAAGTATAATATATGTGACTTTGCAAAGGTCTATTAAAACGCATGCGAAAGGAGAAAAAATTATGGAAAAGATCGTACTCTCATGGGAAGTTAAATCTATCGAAGATGCATCTCGTGTTGCAGCAATGTACTGCTTCAAGAGCTGTTCTGCTAACCAGAACTAAGTATGCTATGAGGAGGAGGCTTTGTATATAGCCTTCTCCTTTTTTATTTAAATAGTAGGTAGAAAGTTATAATGATATATGTAAAAAGTGGCGACTTTTCAATGAAATGTGCATAAGAGCTTCTAAAAAAATAAATTCAGGGGGGATATATATGCCACAGTTAGAATTGGATCCTCAAAAAGTATATCACATGCCTAAATCGATATGCATCGAAAAAATAGATAATCAATATCTTATTATTTCTCCAGATACAGCAAATTTATAATGGTCTCATAAATTAAGACACTTTTTCGGACAATTTTTAATGAATCT
>ERZ1643247.2039-NODE-2039-length-16796-cov-11.371901_pt1 | contig 16796 bp, 5 predicted proteins | sample MGYA00579264_ERZ1643247 | MGnify/ENA primary metagenome ERZ1643247 (study PRJEB29033, sample SAMEA4952262) | chicken gut metagenome | biome: Broiler Chicken; feature: Gastrointestinal Tract; material: Caecum | place: Ireland | collected 2018 | study: Broiler... | reverse complement strand
CTTTCAATGTAACTTTAAATGTTACTAAAAATGCGGTAGGAATTGAAAAGACAAGCGGTGATCTTACATTCAATAATGCAGATCAAAAAACAGCAGTTGCAATCAATATTCTTGGCAATAATGACAGTGTCACAGCGTCTATTACACTTGCAAATCTACTTGCAAATGCAACTACTACAGCGGATACCTATGGCATTGATGTTGTTTTGGAATATAGAGAAACTGATCAAAACCAATATAGCGTAAGTCAGGTAATTCGCAACGCTGGACAATATCGAGTTACGATTTCAATCAACTCAAGATATAATGATATATATAATTTAAATAATGATAAATCTATAATATATATAGTAGTAAATGAGTATGATCTCAATATCAACCTTAAGGAATATGTAAAACAAGTAAATTTTGCCAAATATTTCGGTGAAAAAGATCCTGCACTAAAAGCAGATATTACTGTTGCGACTTTAAATAATGATATCGTAAATATCACTTTTGTTAGAGATGAAGGCGAGGCGATAGGGCAGTACACTTATACTTCTGCCACTATTACAAACGCCGATGACGAGAGAGATTATAAACTTCAATTTGAAAAAAGTACATTTACTGCTAGATTTAATATTCTCACTCCACTTGTAGATTTGCAGGTTGACATGGACGGAACTTTCAACTATATCTACAATGGTCAGATACTTGGCAATATTCAAACAGTATACGAAGATGACACATTTAAAGTTGTCGGCTATGCTGGAACACTTCGAGTTGAACAGACTTTTGAGTTATACTATCTAGGTCTTACAGGTCAAAAGATATATATCCCTGAAGTAGAGAGGGTGACCTATGCTGGATATATAAACTTCTCATCTGATACAGATCTTACTCAAAACGCAGGCTCATATTCGTTCAATGTTGCCTTGTCGTCTAGTGGTCAAGCTGACGGTTGGAACGGCGTTGTATTTTCTAGCGAAAGCCTATCAAATACATATAATAAGATTGTTGTAAATCAAAGAACAATCTATATAGACGGCGGAAGCATGGTATTCAATGAAGAAAATTCATTTGTATATACCATAGGTGCAACCGATAATCATGCAAACCTTACAATTAGACAAACTGCAACAAACTCAGGTCCTATATCAAGTGACACAATCACAATTTCTGGATCTTTCCTAACTGCCGATGTTGGCATTTATGATGTGACCTTAACACTTGACGAAGAAAGCGAAAAGAACTATGATCTTTCTCCGGCTGTCTTGTCAGGCTTTAGCGTTACTCCATCTCAAGTAAATGTTTCACTTGAATTTGATGAGATAAATATAGATTACGGCTCAATCAATCAAGGAAAGACCTTAGAGCAGATCTTAAGGGACAACATTCCTGTTGCCTTCGTCCTTGACGATGGAAGCGAGATTGGTGCAAACTTTATTACAATAAATAGCCATGAAATTAGACTTGAAGACGCAATTATCACAGACGATAGTTATTCGGGTGGCGGATATCTAAAGAGTGATATTTACACCTTTAGATTCTATGTTTCATCTAAAAACTTTAGTCTTGGTCAAGCGTCTGCAACTAATGGACTATACAGCAGATATTTTGATATAACTGTAACAGTCGATAAGATTGAAATCACTATTTCAAACTCTGGCAATATAATCACAAAGGAATATGATCACAATGTCAATGTGCTTGGGTATTTTGTAAATCAAAATGTAAATCAAGCGCAAGGCTTCTATATTACATCAACTGGAAGTATCTTAACAGGCGATACAATTTCAGTTGTGAGTGCCGAGTATGAAAACAAAGAGATCGGCTCGGGCAAGAAGATTGTAAATGTTGTATATGGAAACGACTATGCAAACTATGAGATAGACGACTCAGGACTTAAAGGTGACATTACGTCAGTTGCAATCACCTTTAAGAAAAATCTCAATACTGAAACATTCAAAGAAGACGGACAAGATTTTATAAATGCTGGCGATTTCACTGTCACTTATACTGGCGATATGTCTGACTTTATAAGCGCACTTATATCAAATTATGCTTCAAGACGCGGTTATGACCAAATTGCTTGGATATATGACGATGTCACTATTACAGCATTGCAAGAAAATGTACCTGCAGATGAAACAAACTTTGACACATTTATCGGCCAAGCAGTTGCAGGCAACAGCACGGGCGGAATTACACTTAATGCAGAGTGGCAAATTCAAAGTTATACTGTGACCATTGTAAATGACGCTCACACTCAGGTTAATTCAAGTATTGTAAACCCTGTTGAATACTACTCATCGTTTACAGGTGACGACAAGATTACCTTCACAATTGATGAGGGATATATCTTGGATAGCATAGTTTTAAGTGCTGAAAATGCAGTGATTTCAAATTTGACAGGCGAAAATTCTCGCGAAAACAACTCGTTTGAAATTGAAAACATAATAGGCGATGTGACAATCACTATCGTCACTAGAGAAATTCAGGTGCGTATCCGCATTGACACTAATGAGCCAGAAGGCTTTGCAAGTCAGTTTGTAAATAATAGCGACTGGGCAAACGCAAATTCAGAGTGGGCTTTAAAGGAACTTGTGCTATCTTATTCAGACCTTTCAAACAAGGATCTTCCTGTAGTACAAATCACTCAAGAGCATACCTATGATTTTCTCAATTGGACACTAAACGATCTTGTAAGCAGTGCTAGCAGCATTTGGGAAAGAATAGGCGGAGATAATTTCGTTGAAGACAATATTGAAACAGGCTTTACTTTCATCGCAAATTGGACAGAAGCGCCACTTACAATAACAATAAATGGCATAACTCAAGTAAAATCAATCAAAGTTGTCAAGATTGACGGCGAAAGTGAAACTGAAATCACAATTCAAGATGGCGTTTACAATATTCACTATAACGATCAAATAAGAATTGATATCGTTGCAAACGATTGGTGGAAACTTTCTTCCTACACTCAAAATTCTAGTTTTGTACAGGCAGGCGGACAGACCACAACAAGCATAAATATCAATGCTCTTGAAAGCCTTGTATATGATTTGAATATAGAACTTATCAATATTACCTTTACTCCAACCTATCAGACTCCTATAGGCTCAAGCGTAACGAATGCAGGCTCTATCTTGCCAAAGATCTATACTTTTACATTACTACAAGATCTAACTATTCAAGATATCGGCGCATATACGCTCACTGCAGGCACTTATGATCATGACAACTGGCTTTACACCTTTGAGGGCAGTCAAAAGACACTGGAATTTACAAAGGATATTGAAGATTTCATAGTAGAAAATGGCGGTATTCCAACGCAAGATAGACAGTATACACTATCTGCTCACTTTAGCGGACAAGAATACACAATCACATTCCTTGCAGGCAGGGGAACATTTGCTGACGGCGCAACAACCGTTAAAACCTATAATTATGGTGATATCCTTTCAGATACACCAGAAGTTATTGCACCTGTGGGAGAACATTTGGCTTCATGGTTTGTTGGAGCAAACAACAATAATCTCTATACAGACGATTATTTCACTTTGACTTCTCCTAATCCAAACGGTGACTATACTCTTACCCTTACTGCTCAATTTGACACTAATATCTATACAGTGACAATAAAATACAGCATAGACCATGTCACAAAAGTGACTGTAAATGGAGTAGAATATTCAAATGGCAGTGTAGTTCTTAGTGATGTCGTACATGGACAATCAAGGAATATAGTATTTGAATTTGCTACAGGCTACACATTCGACTCATATACTCTTGACGACGAAAGCCAATCAAGTCTTGCTGAAATAACACTAAACAGCGATAGTTCAACTCTTGCCTTGAGAAATGTGACAGGCAATTTGACTATTAATGTTACGGTTAAAGCAAAAGAATATACAATCACTTTTGATAAATCAAGTTTTGAAAGCATAACTGCAGACTCTCAAGAGATAACAGAATTCAAAGTATCTTATGACCAGGAAGTTGCACCTATCTTAAATTCAATCTCTTTTGATAGAGATGGCTATAACGAAAGTTATATTATCGAAAGCGAAAGCGGATCGATCTTTGGTTCAATCTCTGGCGACAGTTGGACATTTAACGAAAGTTCGTTCGTACAAGACGGCGTATACAAGACTGATTCTGATCTTACTATCAAGGTCGTATGGAGTGCAACAAGCAAATACTTAAGCGGTACAACAACAAGCGTAGATGGCAAATATTTCAATGCTAGCGCTCAAGTGCTTGCTAAATCTGAGTGGACAAGCGAAAACGATGAAACAACTTTCTCACTTAACTCTATTTTAGCAAATGGTGACCAAGTTGTAAGAATGTATTATACAGTTGGAAATATAATTTATGAAAGTGATGGCTTTAATTTGCTTCTTACAAATGCAGTGACAAATGCAAAAGCGACAATGTCGATTGAACTTTTGGATACCTTAAGTCCAAATGGAACAACCTATACAATCACTTCAGTAAAAGACTATGTCACTTTGAATAGAAGCACAATTCAAATCACAGGTGCAAATATTGTTTCTTACTATACAGGCGAGGCAACATTGCAACAAGCAAGTGACTCATTCTCGACAGGCGTGCTTTCTTATCAAGATGAAGACGGCACTCTTGTAACCGAACTCGTGCTTGCAAGAGTTGAAATAGTTGATGCAAGCGGACTATATAATGTAGGAGAAAACTATCAAGTAAGATATCTATTCAACAGAAATTCTTCAAGCTTCTCGCTTTCAAACTATAATGGTTTAACAGAGCAAAATGGATATATCGTATTCACGCCTTCTACTGATGTAGTGAGTGCGGATATCGTCAAGACTCCATTTACAATCTCAATCTCTGGCAAGGGTTTTGAAACAGGACTTACTCACAGAGTTCAAGTTACTGGCTGGAGTTTGCCAAGTTTCATTCCTTCAAACTTCGTTGCAAGTGTATCTTCTATTACCACAATTGGAACAAGTGAGGGGACTTATACCGATCCAACAGACGAGTTAAATATAGACTATTCAATTTCAAGAATTGGAGTAGACAAAAAGAGCAACTTTGAAGTTGTGATCAATGGTCAATATCAAATAGTAAGCGCTGACGATGGCTTTACTATCAATGTCAGCCCTAAATATCTTGACCTTACCGATAAAGAAAATCCTCAAATTGTAACAAGTGCTTTAGGATTTAATCAAAATTCATATATCATCTCTGTGACAGGGTTCGTGCATGGCTCTACTTCACTCGACCTTACCGAAAATAGTTATAACTATATCACAAGTGATGGAACACTTATCTTTACACTCTTTAACAACAATTCGTCAAGCCCTAGCATAATCGTTGCTGACGGACAGTTTGTACAATTCTCATTCGCCATTTCAAACGGCATGAGTGTACTTCGCTGGACAGATGACTCATATTCAGCAAGTGAGGCAAAGACCTATCTTGACGCTCTTACTGAAGAAAGTGCAAGGACTTACCAAGAAAGTTTCAACAGTGCAAAGAATGTAGTTGTACTTCTTACAGACTTCAAAGCAATCCGCTTCTCACTCGGCGACAAGGGTGGCGAGCAAGACACTGAGTACATGAAAGCAGGTCAGAGCAGAACATATAATCTTCTTCCTGCAAACGAATGGACAGGTTTTATCGCAAACGGCTGGATGAGTGCAAACTCTCAAGTGACCACAAGTGGCTTTAGCGTAACTGTTTCAAATAGCGCAAACATTACCGCTGTCACTCTCACTATGGAATGGGAACTTGCAAACATAATTATCAGTGAATCTACCCAAAGCATCACTAGGAGTGCAAAAGCAAGTTTAGATGCAAGTATAGACGAGATTATTTACAATCAAATTATCACAAAAATAGGCAACAGCAATAGTGATATAACCTATACATACGTATTCTCTAGAGATGGACAGAATTTGACTTCAAATAATGCACCCCTTCTTGTGCCTGCAAACACTCAAAGTGCGGGACAGTATACTTTGACCGTAACAGCAGGATACAAAAACTATGTGACAAAGAGTGCATCTGTCAACTTTACTCTCATTATTACAAGATTGATACTTGACACAAACGCTATTGAATTTAGCGAAACACGCGCAAGTTATGCAAACTATGACTATGCACAATCAATCAGCGTGACCATCGACTCCTATGGCACATTTACATTAGATGAACTTATAAATGCAAGCGAAATATCTTCCTTCTATTTTGAAATGGAGGGAAATGAGATTAGAAACAACGGCTCTTATACCTTGAATTTACGCGTTAACGATACAATCTTTGAAGATATCGATGACTTTAGTCAAGAAATCGTGATCAGTAAGGCAACGGTTCCAATTACTAAAGGCTATCTTGCGTCTATAAATTTAGATCACAAGACCTTTGGTGCTGTAGATCCTACCTTTACTTTCAATTATCAAGTTGATTTTAAGACGACTTCAACAAGCGAAACTATCGAGATAACTCTTTCAAGGCAGGCAGGCGAGGCACGCGGAAGTTATCCATTCCAAAGTGCTACACCTTCATCTGACAATTTCGTGATTGAAATGGAAGAAGGTCTTGCCTTTACAATTGAACAGACAGACTCAACACTTTTAGTATCGTTTGACAATTTGACACGCGAATATAACAGTCAAAACGCAACCTTTACAATCACATACGATGAAGAAGAAAGCGTTTGGACAATATCTAGTGACAATAATGGCACTCAAAGCAATATCTCGCTTTCAATAAGGGCTGAAGACGGAACAATCTCTGCACTTAACCAAGAATTATATCGTCTTGCCCTTAATGGTATCACGATAAACGCACAAAACGCAGAAGATGTCAATAGTTACACAGTATTTACAACAAGCGTTTCTGGTGATGCAAACTTCAAACAAGAAAATATCGAAGTCAGCGGAAGTTTGACTATAACTCCAAAAGCACTCGTCATTGCATCTGTTACTAAGACCTTTTTTGATAGAAGTGCAACCTTCTCAAATACCGTCACTCAGTTTGCAAACCTTGAAACAGGCGACAGTATCACTCTAAGCGGTAATTTTGCTCAAGTTACTGTCGGAACAAACATCGCTCTATCAAACTTAGCGCTTTCAGGCAGTGACGCGGGCAACTATACGATTGCAAACGCTGATACAATTCGTGGATCAATTGTCGCACTCAATGTGACACAAGCATCCATGACTTTAAATCAAAACACATTCACCTATGGTACGCTTTACAAAGATTTGACGATAACACAATTGCTTTCACTTTCAAACAGTGCAACCGTAGTAGTTACAAGCGGTGTCAATGATGACCTTCAAAATGGATATCTTTCAGTTGATAGTTGGCAAGTAGACCAAGCAAATCTTTCAAGCGGAGATTATATAAATGTAGGATCTATAAGCCTTACATTCACAATCTCATCAAACAATTTCTCATTCAATGGAAATTCTACAATTCAGGTTACTGCAAATGTGACAATAAATGAGAAAGAACTTGACCTATCAAAACTTGTCATCGTTAAAAACTATGATGGCGATACAGATATGCCATCAAGTCTTGACACATCAGTTGCAAGTTTTGGACTTATGAGCGGTGATGACGTAAGCATTGATAGAGAAAACAGTTATTATACAAGCAAAGATCCAAATCCGCGTATTCCAGTTGTAATCATGCTGATTGGCGCAGACGCAAACAACTATACTTATTCTAGCGCCTATGGCGAGATCCTTGAATATTCAATCACATTCATGGTTGACACAAATTCTCAAACAAGTGGCGACTTTGTCACAGATGGCGGTTTTGTAAATGACGGCGAAAGCATAGTAGTAGACAATCCATATTTCAGCTTTGAAATGTCATATATTGAAACAATTTCCGATGGCAATCTTATCATGAACAGCCTTATCTATCCAACAAGGACAGGCTATAGTGTTACAGGCTGGAAATATCAAGCTGATGACGGAACTTTCTATGATCTATCTGCTTCAAATGTACTCGAACTAATTTCTCAAGTTGATCAAGATGTAGACAATGAAGAAAAACTGATATATATCTATCCTGTTTGGTCGATCAACTACTACAGCGTTACAGTCAACGGAAATAATATCGATTCAAGCACGATCACGAGCGATTTTACACAAGAGGACAAGATCAAATATTTCACTGATTTCACCATTGATTTAGTGGCTGACTTAGGCTTTAAGATCACATCTTACAATATTACAAATGGCTCAGTAGTAAATTCAGATTTCAGCGATGTAGACAAGAGAAATTCGCGCGTCGCTATCACAGGACTTGGCTCTGACCTTATACTTGAAGCTCTGACCGCAGAAATTCAAGTTACAATTGAAATCGATACCAACTTAAGCGGACTTTTAAATACAAAAAGAACTGATTCTAACAACACAAAATTGACTTATAGTTACAGCCAACTTAACTCAATCTTCCTAGAAGATTTGCCGGCGCTTACAGTTACTGACGGAACCTATACTTTAAGCGGATATAACTATGGCGATGATGTCGCAATTGGCGATCAATCTTTACAAGATATTGTGCTTGCTCTTGATAGCGAGCTTAACACCGACACATCTATCACTCTCACTGCACAGTGGAGCGGAGTAAACTATAAGATCACTCTCAACGCAAACGGCGGAGAATTTGCAGACGGCACGGATACTGCTCAAATAGATGTCGTCTACGGCGTAGAATTGCCAGCAATTCCAACTGCTACAAAGACAGGACAAACTCCTGTTTGGACAGCGCCAGACGATCAAACTTACGAGAGCGGTGAAATCTTTGCAAGCATTGGTGCTAAGGCAAGTGACGAAGATTACTACACTCTCACTCTTACAGCAATATGGCAAAATGCAAGTTTTACACTTACTATCAATATTGACTCTGCAAGTGCCGATCGCGTCAGCCTGCTTTTAGGTGGCTCAAACGTTGCAAGCGGAAGTCAGTTCACTCTTGTATATGACGAAACAGCCTTAACATTCACTTTAGATCTTGCACAAGGATATGGCTATGAGATTGATGATAGCGATTTCCACGGCGAGTTTGACGGAATGCTTACAAGTGACATTTGGTCATCAAGGACATTTACAATTTCAAATCTATTTGCTGATAGCACGATTACATTGCAAGCAATACCTGCTCAAAATTCACTTACTCTTTCTGCCGAAAATGTTGCAAGCGTCAGCGTGCAGATTGACAGCGATGAGGCAAGCGTATTTGACAACTTGACGAGCGCTTTCAATCAATCTTTCACAGTTTACACTGAAAGTGAAGTGACGATCACTCTCACTGCAAAGAAGGGATACCTGTTCACTGCAGAGAATATCACTCTTGCAGGGTATGCAGGCGTTGGCGAAATTGAAAAGATAATCGCTCCAGATCAAAAGAGCGCAACAATCGTTTGGAGAAACTTTACAACAAGTGCAAATATTTCTGCAAATGCAACTGCAGGACTCAACACTATCACCATTCCTGACCTATCTGACATATTAGTCAGCCTTACAATCAATGGCAGAAGTGTTGCTGTGACCGGCGGAGAAGTGCAGGTTTACACCGACAGCGTTGTTACAATAAATGCCATATTCAAATATGGATATGAAGGAATTGTAGATGAATTTGGAGAATTCATTTCACTCTCAGTTCAAAATCAATCTAATATCGCAATAATTGATGATCAAACTGTAGAATTCAACACAAGTTCAAGAAATTATGTGCTTTCTGCTACACTTGGCGGACTTGAAGACGGCAAGATTGACGAAGCCTTCTCGATCAATGTACAAGGCAAAGCGCGCGTATACAACTTTGCATTATCTGTAAATCCTGGACAAGAAAGCATGGGTTCAATCGAGGCAGATCTCACTCAATCTGTTACTTTTGGATCTACTCTCAATCTATCATCATCTCCAGCAAGCGCCGAAAAGTTTATCTTGGCAGGCTGGGAGATAGGCGATACTATCATCAGTTATCAAGACACATCTCTTGTCATAGACGAAAGTCTTAAAGACGCACTTGAAACAGTCCTTCCAAACGGCACAATCAATGTCTATGCGGTATTTACAAACCTTTCGACAAGCGTTACCTTTGCAAGTGGCGCCTATGGCGGATATACAGTGACTCAAGATCAAATCTCTGCCTCTATCAATGGCGGAGCAACTCCTACCGAAGTTGGTCTTGAATATGCAAAAGACATTGTACTAAATGTGTCAGCAGGACTTGGCGATAGTGGCGGATATGAAATAGATCAGATCATTGTTGATGATATAACATATTCAGTCAACCTTCTTGACTCAAGCGCCGTATTCAGCGTGCAGGGCGAGCAAGAAGAAAGTCAAACAATTCTCTATGACACTCAAACAGTGCTTTCTATTGGCGGACGAAATTTAACTCTTACAATTTCCCTGCCAGATGCTAGCAACAAGGCAAATGTAACAATAACAATTCCATTTGATGTGGATAATAGGTTCTCAAGTCTTACTATAAACTATAAAGCAAGTTCAATCCTTGTAAAAGTCACTGCAGGAGTACTATTTGATGGAATTCTTGCAAACTATGGCACAGGCGATGGTGGAAAAATCTATCTCGCTGACGAAGATGGTGAAAAACTTGGTGACGAATACTATCTTGACGCAAACGGACAGATTTTGAATGGCGAAGACCTTGAAAATCTAAAGGGTGTAGATTACTATATCAGATCTTACACTGACGCGACAATCTACTTTGTACTTGAAGCGAACAGCGGATTCTCAGAGTCGTTTGGCGGAAATAATGGAAGTTCATACAATGTCACAGTAGATGGACAGACGCTCTATGGTTTTACCGGTATTAGTGCAGGTGCAGAAGTGTTTGCAACCTTCAGTGCTAAATCAAATACAGTCGTCGTCAACTACATCTATCAAAATGAAGCGGGTGTTTCGACAATTGTCAATGCGGGTGGTTTTGCTCTTGCAAACAGTTCAGGCTCAATCAGTATTACAAGTTCTTCAAGTGGCAACAGTTCAAATAGTATTGTAATGCAAGCATTGACTGGAGCAAACTTTGAATTAAGATTGGATACAAACCTTGTATACAACTTTGCAAGCCATGGCGGAATTTTACGCTACTCAATAGAGGGCGATTATGATGAAGAATATACAGGTGTAATCAATTATATAAATGATATGACACTTGGCTTCACTTATGAAACCACATTCGGCATAAGAAATGTACAATCTGATCTTACAATCAATATCTTTGTAGAGCCAAAAGTGTTCAATCTTGTACTTAATGTTGTGGATGGCAACACATATACTCTTGAAAATGCAATCACCTATGGAGAAGTAGTCGATCTATCATCGATTGCAGAAGGTGACAGAGCGCTCGTTCTCACTCCAACACGCGATGGCTACACCTATGGCGGATACTTCACACAAGAAGTTGGATTTGGCAATCAATATATTGATAGGACAGGAAATGCAATAAACAACTGGGCAGAAACTGGCTACACATTCTCAAATAGCCAAAATGCCTATGTACCAAATGCCAACTTTGACCCTACTTCTCAAACATTTACTCTCTATGCTTACTGGATCTACAATCAAGCATTCATCACAGTAGAATTCCAGCCAAACAGCATGAACAGTTATGTGACAGATGCAAACATTCAAGATATTGTAACAAATCAGACGCTCTTGATTGACGCTACAAACAGATGGTATGCGGCAGTAACTGCTGGAACGCAACTCAATTTCAGCGCTCTTAGTATTGATGGTTACAAGTTTATAAATTGGACGATCTATCAAGACGAGCAGTCACTCGGCACTCGCGATGCACAGTTCTCACTCACGACCATACAGGCAAGTTATAGAATTGTCGCTCTCTATCAGCCGACCTATTCTATATCTTCAACAAAGGGCGGAAGTGCATCCTTTGTTCAAAATGGAAGCGTACTGACAGGCGGAAGTTATGATCAAACTCAAGATCTTATCTTGCAGGCAACAGCAGAGGCAGGCTATCAATTCCTAAGATTTGTCGACCTTGACACAGGCGAAGAATATCTAGGCACTTTCAATGCAGACACTGGCACTTACTCCTATGACTTTGGACTAATTGACAGACCACTCAATATTCAAGCAGTCTTTGAAGGAAGAAAAGTTGCAATTACTATAGATCCTACAAGCGCTCTAACTGTACACCGAAATCTCAAGATTTACCTTGACGGCGAGGAGATGACCGATTATTCGTTCACAGCAACCATAGATCAGACCTTGTCAATTGAGATCGATAAGGCACTTGGCTATGATATAGAACTGATCGGCGCACAATTCGAAACTCAAAATCTTGGATATAATAGATATAGATACAACTATATCTTAGGCATGGATTATGTTACTGAGCAGGACGGACAACTCGTTTTAAATATTGCAATGAACGCAGTTAGACAGGAAATAGATTTTGTAATCTCATTCTCCGTTCAAGACCTAGTAAATCAAGATGAGTTACTTCTTGCAGGTAATATGACATTCACAATGCCAAATGGACAAAATGTCAACCTTAACTATCAAGACACTGTGACAATGCTTTATGGCGAGAGCGGAACGCTCAATATCAATATTCTAGAAAACTATGCTCTTTCAAGCATACTATTCAACGATAACTTGCTAGAAAGCGATATCACTCAAAACTTTGCAGACGGCGCACTTGCAATTAATCCAAACTTGTATAGTCTGAACTATTCAGAAACTTACTATATAACCATCACACTTACTAGAAAACTATGGACTGATGAAGGCGTGCGAAGTGAAAGCCTGCTTGGCTCTGGAACAGAAGATGATCCATACATTATCGCAAGCGCAAGCGACTTTGGACTTATGGCATACCTTATCAATAGTGGCGCAGTCAATGAAAATGATGTAAGTTATGCAGAATGTCACTATAAACTCACAAGCAACATAGACTTTGAGGGCAACTACTGGTCGCCTATTGGTGACAGCATAGAACACGCGTTCAAAGGTTCTATCGATCTTGGCGGATATAGTATAACTAACTTGCTTCTGTATAGAACTTACACAAAGCCATCAACATCCTATGGCGGACTGTTCTGGCATATTGATGGAGCAAAAATCTCACAAGATAATAGTACACTTATAATCACGCTTTCAATAATCGGCGGTATCTTGCTTCTAATTGCAATAATAGTTCTCATCATCTTACTCATTCGCAAGAAGAAGAAAAAGGAACTTGAAGATATTGCAGGTGGTACAGATTAATTTGTGCAGACTGTAGATAAACGGCGCGACCGAAAAATTAATTATAATTTTTCTTGCATCGTTTACTGAAAAACGCCCAAAACCAGTCATTTAGGTATACTAAACTCCTGGCTTTGGGCATTTTTCGAGCCTTGCCTCGCTTGTTTCTCTACAGTCTGTCAATTTGTCGACACACTGAACAAGGCTATGACTTATGTTATAGTCTTGTTTTTTATAAAATTTTGCATTTTTATCAAAGAAAAGATATTATAAAAAATAAATATTCAATAAAATTAAAGAATACTTGACAAAAATTTAATTAAGTGGTAATATAATGCAAGCAGTTAGTACTGTCCTTGTTTTCTTGCGGAGTTTTAAGCGGAAAACCAAAAAATTTGTCCAAAAGGAGGGTAAAAGTAATGAATAAGTATGAACTTCTTTATATCATTGCGTCTGACGTGCCAGAAGAAAAGAGAGAAGAACTTATTAAAAAGTTTTCTTCTTATATCGAATCTAAAGGCGGTAGCGTAGAAGGCATTGATAAGTGGGGAATGCGTAAATATGCATATCCTATCAACTTCAAAAACGAAGGGTTCTATGTGCTGATGAATATTACTATGAAAAGCGAAGATGTAAATCCAATGGCTAAACTCATGAATATTACTGAAGGCATCGAAAGACAACTTTTTGTTAGAAAAGACTAATTAGTCAAAAAAAGGAGAAAATTATGAACAAGGTTATGTTAATCGGGAATCTTACCAAAGATCCAGAAATCACAACTACAAACAGTGGCGTTTCAGTTTGCAGATTTTCACTCGCAGTGCAGAGAAGATTCGCAAATGCTGACAATGGTCCACAAGCAGATTTTTTTAATATCGTTGTCTGGAGAGGTCAGGCAGAAAATTGTCACAGATTTCTAAAGAAGGGCTCAAAATGCTCAGTGCTTGGCAGAATACAAAATTCTTCATACGAGGCAAGTGATGGCACAAAACGCTATACAACTGAAATCGTTGCTGAAGAAGTTGAATTCCTTGGCACAAGACCAGCAGGTGACGGCGAAGGCGCTCCAAAACCAGCACCAAAGGATGACACCGCTGTGCTTGAACCTATTGATGACGATAGTTTACCATTTTAATTAAAAGGAGAGTTTAATTATGGCTGAAGCAGGCAAAACTGAAGAAAAAGTTTTCGTTAAAAAATATCGCAAACCAGCAAAGAAAAAAGTTTGCGCATTCTGCGTTGCAGGCGAGAAAACTATTGATTATAAAGATGTTGCAAAGATTAAAAAATATATCACCGAAAAAGGCAAAATATTGCCAAGAAGACAAACAGGTGTTTGCTCATATCATCAAAGAGAACTTTGCACAGCAATCAAGCGTGCTAGAAATATAGCTTTACTTCCATACGTTGGAGATTAATAATAAAGGAGAAAACTATGAAAAAAGACATTCATCCAGATTATCATGAAGTCACTGTAGTTTGCGCGTGTGGCAACACTTTCAAAACAAAGTCAAATTGCAAAGGCGACACTTTGAGCATTGATATTTGCAACAAATGCCACCCTTTCTTTACAGGAAAGAAAAAGGTTGTTGACGCAAGCGGAAACGTTGAAAAATTCAACAAGAAATATGGCTTAAAAACAGAAGAATAAAAAATATCTTTTGGAATTTCTCCAAAAGATATTTTTTATGTTAAAATGTTTATTTTTTTTCGTCAGCAATCAAAGACATTAAAAATTTTAAGCACACTTTTCTGCATAAGAATTTTTAACTAATAGTAAAAGTATAATCTTTTCCAAAAATCAAAAAACCACTTTGCAATCTCTTATATTGCTCGGTCACAATATCGCCTATTGCCTAACGATAAAATCATCTTTGTCAGGGTCAGCGGTGTTATTTTTAGGTCCTAGTCCATTTGCAAAACCGGCAACAAAAAGAGCCACTACTTTTATACGGTCTCTAAAGCGGAGATTAGACCATATTTTACATACTTCATCCGGACTTCCTTTTAAGTTAGGTTTTCCTTCTATTCTAGATTCTATATCTTTTTCTTTTTTACTCATTATAAGTTCCTCCATACTTTAATTATAATCGTGGGGTGGCAAAAGTCAATACCTTTTTTAAAAAAAGACAAAATTTATGTTTAAAGCAATAAAGCATGAAAATTTCGTGAATAATATATTAAAATATCTAAAGTTGCTCCATTGCTCTTGACAGGCAAGGCAGGGGTTTGGTATAATAAAAATACAGATTGACATTAGTATGGCTAATAATTGACAAAAGGTAGGATTTTATGTACTTCAAATCAGAAAAATCTTATTTTAAATTTTTTATCTTCGCTCTCATTATCTTATCTTTGGGAGTAGTTTTAAACTTGAATATAAATAAAACTGACAACGCGATTGCGGATTATTCAGCTAACTATGAGTTTTCTTTTGATGGTTATCGAGCTAATTCTAGTTCCTGGATTTTATATTTTTCACCCGTTAATGTGAGTGCGACTTTGGAATATAGTGCCTTTAAGTATGATCTTTTGTCCGGCAGCTTAAGTGCAGGTGGACTCATTTTAAATTCTTCTGGTAATGGTGTTTCGTGGAATGCGACAAAATCTACGACATTTACTTATGACCAAATCTATTATACCCATAGTGTATCTACTATGTCAAATGTATATATACAATGGATAGGTGTTTATAGATTTGCTTCTGGTAATGTGTTAATGTCCGAAACAACTAACTATGGTATAAATTCTACTGAAACTACACATTCCGTTTCTTCTGTGAAAAAAAGTTACTCAAGTGATTTTGGCAGTGCATGGATTATAATAAAGGTAGATGTTGCTCTCGTATATCAATATTATATTAATGGCACTGCTGTTCGTGTGGGCACAGGAAGTAGTATAATACCTAGAGGAGAAATGACGTCAAAAATATACGCGAGTTCTAATGTAAATGTAAATTCATATCAAAAAACAGGGTATACTCTTGCAGGGTTTTACTCCAGCGATGGACTTCGAGTTATAGGTAGTGGAGGATCTTTAGATACTGCATATACTCCTGGCTCTAGTTTAACTCCTAGATATAATGCTAATACGTATACAATCAACTATAATGGCAATGGCAACACAGGCGGATCCACCGAATCATCATCACATACCTATGATACCGCAAAGGCGTTAACAAGTAATGGTTTTACTAAAACAGGTTATCGTTTTATTGGTTGGAGTACGAGCGCAAATGGCAGTGTAGTTTATTCAAATGGACAAAGTGTAAAAAATCTTACAGCGACAAATGGTGGAACCGTAACTTTATATGCTCAATGGGCGCCTATTACATATAGTGTTGCATTTGATGCAAATGGTGGAGATGGCGAAAGCATGTCTAATCAATCTTTTACGTATGATGCATCACAAAATTTAACAAAAAATAGTTTTACAAGAACTGGACATACCTTTGCAGGATGGAATACAGAAAAAAACGGCACAGGTACAAGTTATAGTGATGGTGAGTTAGTAAACAATCTATCTTCTGCAAATACAAACAATGCCACAGTCACTCTATACGCACAGTGG
>ERZ1643247.2035-NODE-2035-length-16814-cov-6.123038_pt1 | contig 16814 bp, 9 predicted proteins | sample MGYA00579264_ERZ1643247 | MGnify/ENA primary metagenome ERZ1643247 (study PRJEB29033, sample SAMEA4952262) | chicken gut metagenome | biome: Broiler Chicken; feature: Gastrointestinal Tract; material: Caecum | place: Ireland | collected 2018 | study: Broiler... | reverse complement strand
AGCGGAAGTGAGATAAACTGTCAGTAGCAGTCGGAAAAGTTCTGTCTTTGTTTTTGTTTGTTGAATTTATCTGTGATAGTGCCGGCCGGATTGCTCTGAAACAGGGAAGGGCCCGGAGTCCCTGTTATTACCAGCAATTTCATATTGTTCCCTGTATATAAAACAAGTACAATCAGTCTGGTCATTAAATGACAAATTTTTTGAAAGGACTGAAATGATATATGGGAAAAATAAGAGCCCTGCTGGCAGCAGCGGTTACCGTATGCGGACTCTTATGGGGAAGTGTGGAGGCCAATGCGGCGGATGTGGCCGGAATGGAAATTACTTCCACAGCCGATTCCGTCAGAAAAGGGCAGGTGATTGAATTCACATTTGCTCTGGACGGGTATTCGGATATCAGAAGCGGAGTAAATGCGCTGAAAGGAACGCTGGAATACGACTCCGCCGTGTTTGAAAAGGTTTCTCAGGAAGATTTCCAGGCAGTAAATTCCTGGGAAAAGCTGTTTTATAATCCGGACAACGGTCAGTTTGTTCTGATCAACAGAGCCGGAAGTACAGAAGAAGAGGCAGTATTCCGGCTTCGTCTGACAGCCGGCCAGTCCATACCGGGAGGAGATGTGTCGGTTTCAGTGAAGGAACTGTCGGTTTCAGAAGGAAAAGAGGATTTTGTACCGGCGGATGCTTCTTTTATATTATCCGCGGTAGCGGAATATCCGGACACGGATCACGGACAGCCGGATGGAGAACAGCCCGTACCGGATGAGGAAGAGATAACGCCGGATAATGAGCAGACAGAAGAAGGGGCAGATTCAGAAGAAAAAGATCCGGCCCTGCCGGCAGAGGAAGAGCCGGCTGCAAATGAAGGCGGAGCAGAGCAGGCAGAGGAAAATGTGAAGGCAGGGGATACCCTTGCCGGGCTTCTGCCTGCGGCCGGTGTGCTGGCCGGATCTGCCGTGCTGATCGGAGTTGTTGTTTTTCTGAGGAAAAAACGGAAACTGTCCGGAAGGGCAAAGATTCTGACCGGAGTGGCTGCATGCGCGGGAGCGGCTGTGCTGGCTGCCGGCAGCGCCTATGCATTTGCAGGGAAAGGCGATCTCAATGATGACGGCAGTATAGATTATACAGATGTGGAATTACTGGAAAAGCATCTGATCGGTCTGGAACTTCTGCCGGAGGGCAGACAGAGAGCGGCGGATATGAATTCAGACGGAAAGCTGACGGTAACAGACCTTTCTCTGCTGATCCGCAGAATCGAGAAGACCGTGGATTATGAAGTAAAGCTGTCTTCCGCTACAGAACGTTTCTACTATGAAAAGCAGGAGCAGGCGGAGCTGAAGTTTTATGCAGAGGTTTCTCATGACGCCCGGATTGAAAAAGTGACGGTCAACGGACAGGAGTATGGAGCAGAGACAGAAGAAGATTCTTCCCTGTATACGGTTCGTCCGGATGCGGGAGAGACTTCCGGGGTAAAAGAGTTTCATATTACAGAAGTCCGGCTTGAAGGCGGACAGAGGGTGAAGACGGATTATACAGAGAAGATAGATGTGCTTAAGAGTATGCCTCAGGTGGATGAATTCCTGACGGAAGAACTGACGGACAGTGCCCGGATGAAAGTATCTTTTGTCCTGACAGACGAGGATTCCGCCGTGACCGGCGCGGGAATAAAAATAGGCAAAAAGCCGAATGGGGAAGCAGATGTTCCCTCAGAGACAGATCTGATCTTTGCGGATGAAGCCGGAAAAGGCAGAAATGAATTTGTGCCTGATCTGGAAGAAGATACGCCGTACCTGGTATATATCACTGTGAATTATGACCGGGAATCCGGGGATCTCCCGGCAGAAGAGGGAAACAGCGGAAGCTTTGCCGTTACAAAGGAAATTGAGCTGAATCTGGATTACCGGTTTACTTTTGAAGGGCTGCAGACTCTTACGGAAGACGGAACCCGGACCGACCGGTTTGGAAGAAACCAGCCCATCGTGCTTTCATTTGAAAGTACAAACGCCACCGGGTTTGTGCCGGAGCGGATTGTGGTGAACGGAAAGACCTGTCCGGTCAGCCGGGAAGAGAACGGATACAGGGCTGTTCTGGAAGGATTTGATGCAACCGGAGAGAACATGATCCGGGTGGAGCAGGTTATTCTGGAAAATGGAAAATCCTTTTCCTTAAATCATGGAAATGAGATCAAGGTCCTGATTCAGAAAACAGTGCCGGAAATTCAGGAACTGACTGTGCAGGACATTTCCTCGTATCTTTCCGGCTGGAAGACCCTGACGGCTCCCTTTCATACCGGAAGGTGCGGATCAGAAAAGCGGACGGGCAGACTGCCGGAGAGCTGGCTTTCAGTGAAAGCGATCTGCATGACGGACTGTTTGAGGAAATCATCCCCCTTTCCGATACCGGGCTGACAGGAGAATATACTGTGCAGATTACGGCAGACTGTGATCTTTCGGCGGACGGAACAGAGGCGGTGCGCGGAAAGATTCTGGCAGAGCAGACGGTAAAGGCAGGGCTCCGGGTGCTGATTGCAGACAGCCGGACAGACCGGTCTTATATAGAAAAAGGAGAAGAGACGGACCTGTTCTATGAACTGGAGCACAACGCAGAAGGCGGACTTACCGCACTTGTCGTTGATCATCTGGAAGTGAAACCGGAGTGGCAGACCGGGGATGCGCAGGCAGGTGGAGTCGGGAAGGTGTCTGTGCCGGCTCCGGACAAAGCAGGCGTGCATACATTTGCACTGACTCAGGTTGTATTCAGTGACGGCACAGTAGTAAATACAGAGCAGGCGGACCGGGCAGAACTGCAGGCAGAAGTACTCAAATCCATTCCGTCGGTGGAAAATGTTGACTGGGAGAAGAACGCGCAGGATGAACTGGCCGTCCGGTTTGAGATTGCGGACGGGGATAATGCCCTTGAGAATGCCCGGGTACAGATCGCGGAAGAGGGCGGAAGCATTCTTCTGGATCAGACGGTGTCTGCGGGGAAACAGGAAGTGTCTGCGGCTCTGACTGCAGAGGAAAATTATGTCATTACTGTAACTGTAGATTATGACAGAGATACAGACGCTCTGGATGATCAGTCCAATGAATATAAAGATGAAGTGCTTTATACGAATACAGTTTCCGCTTCCAGAGATGCGCTGGAACTGAAAAATATTACGGCAGAGAGACTTTATTATACAGGCGGACAGACCGGTGAAAATACCGGGAAGGAAGTAGAGGTTCTGGATATTACGGGAGGGCTGCCGGCAGATACGGAAAATTACTATGCACTGATTGAAATGGATGGCCTGCCGGATTTCTACGCGGGAATCCGTGAGTTTCAAAAAGACGAAGATTCAGGAAAAGTCTATGCAGTCCTGGATCAGGAAGATCTGATCCAGTATGGAAAGGACGGAACAAGGGAGATTGGACATGCGTTTCCTGTAGCATACCGGGATGGAGACGGAGAATATCCGCTTATTACCGGTGCAGAAGAGCTTTTTAACAGGATGCAGGCTGATCCGAAAGGAAAATTCACGCTGACAGAAGATCTGGATGCATCCCGTATTTCCGCAGAGGGAGCGGCTGTGGCAGGGACCTTTACCGGAGAGCTTGACGGAAACGGATACCGGATAAAAAATCTTCCCACTTCCTTGTTTCATACGTTAAGCGGAGCCAGAATTTACGATCTGGTTATAGAGAATGCAGATATTACAACTGCCCGGAGTGGAATTCTTGCAAATACGATTCAGAACAGTTCAGTAGTTGAGAATGTATTTATTACAGATTCATCGATTTCAAACGGGGTGGACGGACTGGGCGTCTTTGCCGGAAGACTTGTCAATTCGACAATCCGCAGAAGCGCATCTCTGGACGTTTCTGTCAGAGGACTGGTGGCTGTCGGCGGCATTGCCGGGAAAACAGAGACCGGAGCGGTTATTGAAAACTGCTATGTGACCGGAAAAGTACAGGGAACCTATGACCATCCCTCTCTGGGGGCAAGAACCGGCGGCATTACCGGGTGGCATGGCGGCGGGACGATCAGCAGATGCTATACGCAGGTTCAGATAATTGCTCCTGCGAAGAAAGGAAACGGCGGGCTGATCGGCGGACCGGACAAAGGAAGCCCGTCCATTGAATACTGTCTGAGCATGAGTACCGGGGCGGGATACCGGATTGCCGGATTTGACGTGCTGGACAATGTGAAAGAAGTGTATGAATACTCCGGTTCCGGCAGCGGGACGAATATTACAGAAGAGAACCGGTCCGGTGTCAAAGAAACCGACGCAATATACGACAAAGAGTTTTATACAGGCAGTCTGGACTTTGATGAAAGCATCTGGGAACTGGATGGACTGCCTTATGGAAAAAGGCCGGCTCTGAAAGACGCTCCGGTGGAGGAAAATAATTTCGGCCTGCCAAACTACAGTACCGTGCTGGATCATGAAGACTACCGTCCGGAACGGGAACAGGCTTACGCAAATATGGCAAAAATGCTTCCTCTGTCCGATACCCGTATGTGGGTGGAGTACGGCAACCGCCTGGATCAGGGAGATGAGCTGGCAGGATCAGCTGTCCGGTTTATTCTGCCGCTGGATGAAAGCAGCGCTCTTGTGACGGGAATAGAAAAAGATGCTCCGGAAAAAGTTCAGAAAATCAGAATTGTGTTTGAAAATGGAACAATGCAGGAGTATCCGGTGGCTTACAGAAAGCTGACGGGAGATCTGGCTGCTCTTTATCAGGTAGAAGGCGCTGATCTGGTGTACCAGTTCGGGAATTATGCTTCCGGTCTGGACGGTACGTTTTCAGACGGGATAACAGCGGTTGCGGAGCAGTTTGACTATGCTTCCGATATTGCCGGTCTGACGCAGGAGGATGAGAGCCGCCTGTACGAGGATTACTACAATGAAAATATAAAGCCTGACATGGAACATGTGCTGCGCAGACTGTTCCTCTCTGACGACAGTTATCCCGCGTACTGCGGACATCCCGCTGTACAGGCTCTGGCAAGGGAGCGGATGAGTGATGAGGATACGCTGAAAAAGAGGCTGTATGCCTGGAATTATTATGATAAATGGTACCGTATCGATTACAGCGGAGTCGCTTTAAGTGAGCTGATGTTTTTTAACGGAGAGATGCTCGCTGAAGGTATGACGGCATCTGCACTGACCGACCAGCTTCTGACAGCGCCGGCAGGACAGCGGGATACGAACCGGACGGTTACCTATTACAATAATGTACTGAAAAATTATACAGGCCAGGGTCTGACAGATTTCCTTGGAGAACTGTCGGAAAGTCTGGCAGGATATCAGGACGCCAATGAATGGTTCGCGGACAGCTTTGACGGTGTGCTGGTGGAAAAAGGAGCCCTCGGGGATGAGGCAGGGCAAATCCGTTACCGCATCTGGGATAATCTGAGCGGAATTGACGACGGAAGAAAAAGTATTGTGCTTCCGGTTCTGACGGCTCCTCAGGAGGATATGTATCTGATTTCCGTGCCGTCCCAGATTCTGATCGGAAGTATGAACCGGTACCAGGACTACCTGAATAAAGACGGCCAGGAACGGAACAGAATCCGTCAGACCGCGGAAGCCTACGCGGAGAAAATGAGTATTTTCTATGGTGTATCATCCCGGTGGATGAACAGCGCAGTGCAGCAGCTTAACAGCTTTGTCAACATCCAGTATGATACAAGACTTGGATTCCCGGAAAGTACCGCTGCAGCTGCAGGAATGCAGGAAAAGGGAACGACCAGGGATCCGGTAATGAAATGGGTCTATGAGGCAAATGATATGCTCAATGCGCTGAACGGAAGTGCAGCGGTGGCCAACGGAAATGATGTAATCTGGATGTGGTCGGAGGCTCTGGGAACCAGTGATTATACGTTCTTTACCTTCAGCCATGAAACAGCCCATAACCAGGACGGCAGATATTTCTACGGAGGGGCGGGCAGAAGAGCCGGCACCGGCGGCGAAGCCCATGCAGACGGCAATATTGCACAGGAGATGCGGGATGGGATTATGGTGTTCAACATTTCCAAGATCATGGATATGGGTGTGGAAATGACAAATAATTTCAGTTATGAGCGCATCGACTCTGCGGAGAAAGTACACAGCTACTACAGGGAAATGTTTGATACAGGGTATGTACTGGATTATCTGGCAGCTCAGGCATTCCTCAGGCTGACCCCTCAGCAGCAGGCAGCAGTGGCAGTGCAGGCGGAGCATACTCCGGGCGGAACTTCTTCTATGAGTACTGTGTACAGAAAACTGACGGCGGAAGAGATCAGAGCTATGAACCTTAAGGATATGGAAGATCTGTGGGAAAACAGAATATCTGTCCGTAATGCATCGTCCTATCCGGAAAAGATCGGAACAGCTACTGACGGAAGCTATGGTTTTGAGTCCTTCTATACAATGAACTGGTATCAGTCCCACAATGATGACGGATCTCCGGACACCCATTCCTTTAAGCGGCTGGGACAGGAGATGCTGGGACTTGCGGGCTATGAAAAAGGATATATGGTCTATATTTCCGCCCTCAGCAAAAATGATCTTGAGGCGCTTCGGACCATTACCGGAGATCCGGATATTACATGGAAAGAATACAAGCTGAACCGTTACCGGGAGGTAGAGGCGAAGCTGGGGCGGATCCCGTATTTTGAGACAGAGACAGTGATTGAGCAGTTCAGGGCTGCCTTTGAGGCAGACGCCGGAAACGGCGGTACGAGCCGCAGTATAGAAACAAAGCGGATGCTCTATGGAATGATAAAACGTGTGACCGGAGACTTTACTGACGGCGGAATCTATGAGAGCCCGTCCGTGACATCCATTACGTCAGCAGAACAGCTGATCCGTCTTGCAGGGGAAAATTCTTACGGATACTACCGGCTGGAGAATTCGATTGATTTCAGCAATGTGGGCGCATCCGGAGGCAGCTATATTCCGGACCGGTTTATGGGCGTCCTGGACGGAAACGGATATGAAATGACGGGAATGGAGTACCCGCTGTTTAAAGACCTGCAGTATGCCCAGGTGAAGGATCTGAAAATTTCCGGGCCGTCATATGCAGGGGATGCGGAAGCTCTTCTTGCAGTGAAGTCCAGAAAGGTGACAGTAGGAAATGTGCAGGTGGAAGATGCAGATATGCCGCTTCCTCTGGTAAAGACAAAGACAGAAGGCTACTATGAGTACGGCGATATGAGCATAACCGTAGGCGAGAAAAAGATTGCTACAGTAGAGGACTTCCTTGCCATTGGTGATTCTGCCACAGCTCTGAAAAAGCAGTATATACTGACAGAAAATCTGGATTTCAGTACAGTCGGATCAGAGGAGTTTGCGGTGAAAGGAACCTTTTCCGGGGAACTGGACGGAAACGGACATGGAATTACAGGACTGAAGGGAGTGCTGTTTGAAAAGATAGACGGCGGATCCGTATCGGATCTGACCATCGAAGGATCCCGTCTGACTCAGAATACCCAGAAAGGTGCTCTGGCCAATGAGATTCGAAATGCAGAAGTGCAGGATATAAAAGTCAAAGATCTTGTAATTGAAAATGACGCCAATCAGACAGGAGGCCTGGCAGGAATTATCTCCGGCAGTATAGTAAAGCGGATTGCGGTGGAAAATATTTCTGCCCGTTCCAGTAATACCATAGGCGGCATAGCCGGACAGTTTGACGGAAGACTTCTGGAAGACTGTATTGTAACCGGAACCCTTGCGGGTACCATCCGGCACCAGATGGGTGCCAGAATCGGCGGAATTACCGGATGGATGGGCGATGGAATTATGAAAAACTGTCTGACCAGGGTGGAGATTACCGCGCCGGAGAGGGTCGGAAACGGCGGGATTATCGGCGGCCCTCAGAGCGGCAGTGCGGCAGTTGAAAGCTGTGTCAGCCTGAGTACCGGAGAAAACGCCAAACGGATATCCGGCTGGGATGTGCTGGGGATTACAAGCAGCGCATATGAACTGGAGAGCTCGGACAGCCAGACCAGTATAAGTGAAGCCAATGCAGACCGGGGCTTCCCGGTTACGGACCGGCAGGCTATGGAAGAAACATTTTATACGGAGACGCTGGGATGGAGTGAGGCCGTGTGGGATTTTGGCGCACTGGCGTCGGGAGGACTGCCGGCGTTGAGACGATAATTGGACAGGAAAAGCAGAAAAAAAGAAAGGACGTCAAGATGATGTCCTTTCTTTTTATAGATATTACAGATATTTTCCTGTAACACTTTCCGCCGTTTTCCGTATTTCCTCCGGTGTTCCCACAGCCACGATCCGGCCGCCGTCATCGCCGCCGCCCGGGCCCATGTCAATGATATAATCTGCATTCCGTATGACGTCCAGATCGTGTTCGATTACAATGACGGTAGCTCCGTGATCGATCAGAGTCTGAAATACGCCAAGCAGTGTGCGGACGTCCAGGGGATGAAGTCCGATGGTAGGTTCGTCGAAGACGAAAACGGAATCAGACTGGACTTTTCCCATCTCGCTGGCAAGCTTCAGACGCTGGGCCTCGCCGCCGGACAGGCTGGGAGTTTCTTCGCCCAGAGTCAGGTATCCCAGGCCCAGATCTTCAAGCACCTGCAGCCGCTGCCGGACCAGTTTCAGATCGCTGCAGGCTTCAAGGGCCCGGCTTACGTTCATGGCCATCAGCTCCGGCAGGGAATAGCTCTGCCCTTCCTTATTGGTATATTTTATTTTTCCTGCGTCTTTTGCATATCTTGAGCCTCGGCATTCCGGACAGGGGATATCCACGTCCGGAAGAAACTGGACGTCCAGGCTGATTTCTCCGGTTCCGTCGCAGACCGGACAGCGCAGCTTTCCGGTGTTGTAGGAGAAGTCCCCGGCTTTGTACTTCCGATCCTTTGCGTCCGCTGTCCGGGCGAAGGTTTTCCTCAGTTCGTCATGCACATTTGCGTAGGTAGAAACAGTGGAGCGCACATTGATCCCGATGGGGGTTGCGTCGATGAGTTTCACATGTTCAATGCCCTCTGCTTCTATGGAGCGCACATGTTCTGGAAGCTTTTTCCCGCGGGTCAGTGATTCCAGCGCAGGGATAAGGCTTTCCAGGATCAGCGTTGTCTTACCGGAGCCGGACACTCCGGTTACTACGGTCAGTTTTCCTTTCGGGATCTCCACTTTCAGAGGCTTTACTGTATGGATCTCTGATGTGGCCAGCCGGATTTTTCCGCCGCTGAACATTCCGGATAAGGAAGCCTGCTTTCTCAGAGGAGCTCCGGCGGCTCTGGAGAGAAACGGTCCGATGACAGAGCGGGGATTCTCTGACAGAGAGGCAGGCGTTCCCTCCGCGATGACAAGACCGCCGTCCGCGCCGGCGCCCGGCCCCATCTCTATGATCCAGTCTGAGACAGAGAGAACCTGTGTGTCATGATCCACTAAGACGACAGAGTTCCCGTCTGCAATCAGATCGTCCATGACTCCGGTCAGGCCCACAATGTTGGATGGATGGAGTCCGATGGAGGGCTCGTCCAGCACATAGAGGACGCCGGTGGTCCGGTTGCGCACAGCCCGGGCCAGCTGCATTCTCTGCCGTTCCCCGGTGGAAAGAGTGGAAGAGGTGCGGTCAAGAGTCAGGTATCCCAGCCCCAGGTCCAGAAGTCTCCTGGCGCTGGTCTGAAAAGACTCGCAGATGCTTTCCGCCATGGGACGCAGTTCTTCCGGGAGGGAAGCGGGCACATCTGCAACCCATTTCACAAGATCAGAGAGTGTCATACGGCAGGCGGCGTCAAGAGAGATTCCCTGCAGTCTGGGGGTTCTGGCAGTTTCGGACAGACGGCTCCCCTGACAGTCCGGGCAGGTATCTTCTTTCAGAAATTTTTCCACCCGCTTCATGCCCTTCTCGTCTTTTACTTTTGAGAGAGCGTTTTCTACAGTGTAAACTGCGTTGTAATATGTGAAATCAAGTTCGCTGGCCTGATTGGTCTTTCTGGAGTGGTAGAGGATATGTTTCTTCTCAGCCGGACCGTTGTAGACAATGTCTTTTTCTTTCTCCGTCAGTTCCCGGAAGGGGATATCCGTGCGCACGCCCATTTCCCGGCAGACGTCTGTCATCAGCGACCACATCAGCGAATTCCAGGGGGCGACGGCTCCTTCATCAATGGAAAGGGATTCGTCAGGTACCAGCGTGGTCCGGTCAACCGTCCGGACAATTCCGGTTCCGTCGCAGGTGCGGCAGGCGCCCTGACTGTTAAAGGCCAGCTCTTCGGCCGAGGGCGCGAAGAAATGTTTCCCGCATTCCGGACAGACCAGCTCCTGCCCTGCGGCTACAGCCAGAGTGGGCCTCAGATAATGTCCGTCCGGACATCTGTGGCTGGCAAGCCGGGAAAACATGAGCCGGAGACTGTTCAGAAGTTCGGTTCCGGTGCCGAAAGTGCTGCGGATGCCCGGCACGCCGGGACGCTGGTGAAGGGCCAGGGCGGCAGGCACATAGAGCACCTGATCTACCTGCGCTTTTGCGGCCTGTGTCATGCGCCGTCTTGTGTAAGTGGACAGTGCATCCAGATAACGGCGGGAACCCTCGGCGTATAAAACGCCCAGCGCCAGAGATGATTTGCCGGAGCCTGACACTCCGGCGATGCCGACGATCCGGTTCAGCGGAACGTCTACATCGATATTTTTCAGATTGTGTACTTTTGCGCCGCGGATTTTAATGCGGCCAATATTATTTCTGCTGTTCATACAGTATCCTTCCCTTTTCATTTTCTGCCTGTGTTTTCCCGTGCACGGATTGACAGCCGGCGGGGGCATATATTACGCCGTTTTACAGACAGAAACAGTTACTATGTAATTACTATAGATTTCGGATAAATGTCTGTCAAGCAGCGCACTGCGTCCGGAAACAGATTATGCCGGAAGTTCACAATAGGAGAGTGCCGCCGCTGCCACTTTCCTGAGAAGCGGGTTGGAATTCCCGCTTTTATAAAATATTCCGTATGATAAAGCATCTGTTTTCTTCAGCGGAATATACTGCAGTCCCGCGCAGTTGAACCTGGACTGCGGAAGGATGGAATACCCGTATCCTGCCCGGACCAGAGTCAGCAGCATCTGCATATTTTCGCACATGTGGACAGATTCCGGCGGGAGCTGAATGGCGGTCTGATGCTGGAATTCCGCGGCTTTTGCGGGGACAGTATAGGAGGAGGATACAATCAGGGTCTCGGACAGAAGATCCTGCTTACTGAGACAGGCTTTTGAGGTAAAGGGATGAGACACCGGCAGTACACAGCAGAGCGGAACCCGGGTCAGTTCCTGATAGACAATGTCACTGCGCAGGGGCACGTCGTCCCTGAATCCGAACATCAGCTCGATTTCCCCATGGTAGAAGAGATTCAGAAGGGAACGGTGAGAGATCAGGCGCAGAAAAGGATGAAAGGCCGGGATCCGTTTCCGGCAGACACTGAGAATCTCAGACAAAAGGTCCAGATATGCCTCATTTTCGCAGCCGATGGACAACACCTGAACCTGGGAATCTGTATGATGCTGGATTTTGGATGCGGCAAGTCTGAGCCGGGCTGTGATATGTTTTGCATCCTCAAGAAAACTGAGCCCTGCAGGGGTGAGGGTAACCGTCCTTGTTGTGCGGTGAAACAGGCTGGCGCCAAGCTCCTCTTCCAGGGCGTGTATCTGCCGGGAAACAGCGGACTGCGTAATGTTCAGCAGTTCCGCGGCCCTTGCAAAATTCAGATTTTCAGCCACATATATAAATGTCATCAGTTGCTGTGTTGTCATTCTCTATCGCTCCTATTATTGCATTTTTGTCATCAATAATACCATTTTTTCACTTATCATTCAAGCCAAAGTGTGATTAAATAGCCAGTGTAGACAACACAATATATGGAAAGAATACTCTCTGTAAGACTGGATGAGTAAACGCTTTAGGAAAGGAGACACCATGGGACTTGTAGAAAATGAATTTATAAAATTTATGGAGAAATTTGACGCATGCCCCTTTGAGATTATTCTGAATGGGGAAAAACATCTGATCGGAGAGGGGGAACCTGCTTTTTCCGTTACTTTCAATAAAATACCGTCCATCAGCGCCCTGATGGAAAGTACATCTATCGCGCTGGGAGAAGCATACATGAACGGGGATATTGAGATCAGCGGGAATCTCTATGACGCGCTGAATCATTTCCTCGGACAGCTGGGGAAATTTTCAACAGATCAGAAAAAGCTGAAAAAACTGATCTTCCCTTCATCATCCAAGAAGAATCAGAAAAAAGAAGTTTCCTCCCACTATGATATCGGAAATGATTTCTATAAACTGTGGCTGGATGAAACAATGAGTTACTCCTGCGGCTACTTTAAAAATGAGCAGGATACTCTTTATGATGCCCAGTGCAATAAAGTGGACCGGACGCTGCAGAAACTCTGCCTGAAGGAAGGAATGACCCTGTGCGATATTGGATGCGGCTGGGGATTCCTGCTGATTCAGGCAGCGAAAAAATATAAAGTCCGGGGAGTAGGCGTAACCCTCAGCGAAGAACAGAAGAAAGAGGGAGACCGCAGAATCAAAGAAGAACATCTGGAGGATTATGTTGAGATCAGACTGATGGATTACCGGGATCTGCCGTCGCTTAAGATTCAGTTTGACCGGGTTGTAAGCATCGGTATGGTGGAGCATGTAGGCCGGGATAATTATGAGACATTTATGAAATGTGTGAAAGAGATTATGAAACCGGGCGGACTCTTCCTTCTGCACTACATCAGCGCGCTGAAAGAGAACCCGGGAGACGCATGGATCAAGAAATATATTTTCCCGGGCGGTGTGATCCCCAGCCTGAGAGAAATGATTCATATTGCCGGAGACCAGAGATTCTATACTCTGGATGTGGAGAGCTGGCGCCGTCACTATAACCGGACGCTGCTCTGCTGGAATGAGAATTTCCAGAAACACCGGGATGAAGTAGTAAAGATGTTCGATGAGAGATTTGCCAGAATGTGGGAACTGTATCTGTGCGCCTGCGCGGCTACATTTATGAACGGAATTATTGATCTGCATCAGATTCTGTTTACCAATGATGTAAATAATGATCTGCCAATGACAAGGTGGTATTAAGAGATGAAAGGAAGCTTCGGATTCGGAAGAGATACCTCTCCGGGTCCGGAGCTTTTTGTGTGCAGGTATGTCTGATTCCCTCGAGTCGGAAGGAAAACAGGAAGAAAGATACTGGCAGCCCGGCATGCGGAAATCAGTCTTGATAAATGCCGGAAACTGCACTAATATACTTAGGAACCGAAATATATAGCGGGTGTTTCCCTCTGGCGGACGGGGGAAGAAATACCATCTGTATAAAAGAATCATCTTATATGCTTGCTGCGGAAAGGAGTCAGAATGGAAGCGGGAAAAATGATCAACCGGATATCCAATCGTCTGCGGAGGAGATCCAGAAAGGCTCAGGAGACCATCGGGATTACCGGCTCCAAAGGAAACATATTGAATTATATTCTTCTTGAAAGTGAGAAACACAATGTGTACCAGAAGGATATAGAGAAGGAGTTCGGACTGCGGCCCTCCACAGCAACAGAGGTGCTGAAAAATCTGGAGGAGGAAAAACTGATTGTAAGGATTCAGGACGAAGAGGACGGCAGATATAAAAAGATTGTATTTACTGATAAGGCAGAGAAGATCCGCAGCGTTCTGCGCGGTGAAATCGAACAGACAGAAGAGCTGCTGCTTAAGGGGATTACCCCGGAGGAACAGAAGATCTTCATGAAAATTACGGCAAAGATGCTTGAAAATTTACAACAGGAGGAATAAAAATGGATGAACATGAACTGATGGGGAAAATGAAAATATCAAAGGCTGTGGCAAAAATGGCTGTCCCCAGCGTAATCAGCAGCCTTGTTACAGTCGTCTACAATATGGCGGATACATTTTTCGTAGGACAGACCGGCGATTCCCTGCAGGTGGCGGCGGTCAGTCTGACCAATCCGATTTTCATACTGATGATGGCATTTGCCAATATGCTTGGCATGGGAGGCAGCGCAGTGCTGTCCGTGGCGCTGGGAGAAAAGAATGATCTGCGGGCAAAGAAAACTTCTTCTTTTGTAACGTATGCGTCTCTGATTATCGGAATTATTTTTGCAGCGGTTCTGATTATTTTTATGAACCCTATACTGACATTATTCGGGGCGAACGAACAGACCTATGAATTTGCCAGGGGATATACGTTCCATATTTCCTACGGCGCGCCCTTTATTATCTGGTCCGCTGCCGCAAGTTTTATTGTCCGGGCAGAAGGTGCCAGCAGGGAAGCAATGATCGGAAGTATGATTGGAACCATTGCAAATATTGTGCTGGATCCGATCTTTATTTCCGTGCTGGATCAGGGAACAGCGGGCGCTGCCATTGCGACGACCATCGGAAATGTTCTGGCAAGTGCATATTATCTGTGGTATTTCCTGAAAAAGAGCAGGGTGCTCTCTATAAACTGGAAACACTTTACAGTAGGGGAAGGAATTCTGAAACGGACCTGTTCTTCCGGACTGCCCACGGCGATCTTTTCCGCGCTTATGAGCGTGTCCACGATTGTACTCAACCAGCTTCTGGTTGTATATGGAAATGATCCGGTTGCTGCCATCGGTATTGTATTTAAGGCAAATATGTTTATTACCTTTCTGCAGATGGGACTGGCAAACGGGGTTCAGCCCCTTCTGGGATATAACTACGGTTCCGGGGATATGGAACGGTTTCAGGGTGTGGAACGGTATACGAAAAAGTGCTGCATTGTAGCGGGAGTCATAGCGACGGTTCTGTATTTTGTTCTCCGGGAACCGATTATCCGGCTCTTTATCAGTGATGAAGGCGTAGTTTCCTACGGTGTGGAAATGCTTGTGGCCTATATGCTGTCCGGCCCGGTAATCGGCATTCTGTTCGTGAATATGAACTGTATGCAGTCCGTGGGACATGCGTTCCCGGCAACTGTTTTATCTGTACTGCGGCAGGGAATCCTTCTGATCCCCCTTCTGTATCTTCTGCGTGCTCTGTTTGGACTGAACGGAGTGATTCTGGGACAGTCAGTGACGGATTATATCGCGGTTGTGCTCTCGATTTTTCTGTGGCGGAGGATACGCAGCTCTCTGCCGTCCCGCCGGACCGGGCAGTGACCGGGGAAGGCCGGATTCCCGGGAAAAACAGCGCTTCGGGGCAAATGGAATATTGACAAACCGGAAGGTTTCCTGTACTCTATATAAGTATTATTTTCCAGTGAAAACAATGTGAGAGTACAGGACCAGGAGGAGATTATTTGAAACTTCTTATAATTGACGGACAGGGCGGAGGTCTTGGACGCCAGCTTGTAGCAGCTGTCAAGGAACAGTATCCGGAAATTGAGGTGCTGGCTGTGGGAACCAACAGCGCAGCCACAAATGCAATGCTTCGGGCCGGTGCGGACCGGGCGGCTACAGGAGAGAATTCGGTTATTGTCGCATCCGGACAGGCAGATGTGATTATGGGACCGCTGGGAATGGTGATAGCGGACTCCATGCTGGGAGAGATTACACCGCGGATGGCGCTTGCCGTAGGACAGAGCCGGGCAAAGCGGATTCTGATACCGGTCAGCCAGTGTGATAATATTGTGGTGGGTGCCCGGGATGTATCTATGGCGCAGAATGTCCAGAATGCAGTGGCCGTTCTTCAGACTCTTATATGACAGGAAAGTTCCGGCAGGAAGCCGGAGGAAGCGGCAGAAGCCGTGGAATGTAAGAGCTGGTGCAGATGTCCGAAACGGCGGATCCTGTGTAAATGCTGCAGCTGGAAAAACCCGGATGCGTCCGGATGGAAAGAAATATCGATATGAAAAAGATATCAGGAAGGTATCTGCTTTCAGCAGAAGGCAGATCCCTTCTTTTTTTGCGGCCCGGGTGCCGCAAAAAAAGAAGATCATGGATTATTGATCCGGCTGTCCGTAAAAGACAGCGGACAGAAAAGAATACAGAAAAGAATCAGGGAGAGAAGAATATGACACTGGAGGAATTTTTTCAGCAGACGCCTGCGGCCGCGGTTGCATTTTCCGGAGGAACAGATTCGGCATTTCTGCTCTGGGCAGCGAAACAAAGCGGCTGTAATGTCTGTGCCTATTATATTAAAACTGTTTTTCAGCCTGCGTTTGAACTGGAGGACGCCAGACGGCTGGCAGAGGAACTCGCTGTTCCGATGAAGGTGATAGAGGCAGATATCCTGTCCTGTTCCGAGGCTGCCGCCAATGGGCCGGAGCGCTGCTATTACTGTAAGCGGACTCTTTTTACCCTGCTGCGCCAGGCAGCGGAGAAAGACGGCTACACCCTTCTCCTGGACGGGACCAATGCTTCGGATCAGGCGGAAGACCGGCCGGGGATGAAAGCGCTGCGTGAGCTGGAAGTCCGTTCTCCTCTGCGGGAATGCGGGATTACAAAGCAAGAAGTCCGGCGCCTGTCAGAAGAGGCGGGACTGTTCACCTGGGATAAACCGGCCTATGCCTGTCTGGCTACCAGAGTCCCCACCGGCACGGCAATTACGCCGGAGGCTCTGCAATGTGTGGAACAGGCGGAAACAATCCTGTCACAAATGGGATTTCAGGATTTCCGGGTAAGACTTCTGGAAAGGGGAGCCCGTATTCAGATGACGGAGGAACAGATGCAGAAGGCTCTGGAGAAACGGAAAGAGATTACAGCGGCACTGAGGCCCCTGTTTTCAGCAGTTATGCTGGATCTTGAGGCGCGCAGTGCATCCCGGTAAAAGATCGGAATAATCAGCGGAAAGCAAGTACAAGGAGGAAAAGTTTGAAACAAAGAAATAGAGGTAAACCGCCAAAAAAGTGTATAGCAA
>ERZ1643247.2030-NODE-2030-length-16838-cov-7.394864_pt1 | contig 16838 bp, 15 predicted proteins | sample MGYA00579264_ERZ1643247 | MGnify/ENA primary metagenome ERZ1643247 (study PRJEB29033, sample SAMEA4952262) | chicken gut metagenome | biome: Broiler Chicken; feature: Gastrointestinal Tract; material: Caecum | place: Ireland | collected 2018 | study: Broiler... | reverse complement strand
GCTCAACCATGGGGATTAATCATTATACTATTAATGAGAAAGTGTCAAAGACCCGGCTGGGGTATCACCCGCGGGATCTGAGGGTAACGATCCGGGATATGGTTGCGGAGATGCAGGGCGCATAACCAGAATTTGCATGAAAAGGGTGATTTCAAAGAGAATATTTATTTACGCTTTTGGTTTCCGGTGGTATAATGTTCATACTGATTACATGATTGAAGGAGTTTTTTGGTATGGAACTGACAACTATTCGGGAGATATTTAAGAACAGAGAGGATTACCTGGATCAGAAGGTGACAGTTGGGGGCTGGCTCCGCAGTATCCGCGATTCAAAGACATTCGGTTTTATCGTGCTGAGCGACGGATCTTATTTCCAGACGCTTCAGGTGGTTTATCATGATAAGATGGATAATTTTGCTGAGATTTCCAGACTGAACGTGGGGGCGGCAGTGATTGTAACGGGAACTCTTGTGGCAACGCCTCAGGCAAAGCAGCCTTTTGAGATTCAGGCAGATACTGTTGAAGTAGAAGGGGCATCTGCACCGGATTATCCGCTTCAGAAAAAGCGCCACAGCTTTGAATTTTTAAGAACGATTTCTCATCTCAGACCGAGAACGAATACATTTCAGGCTGTGTTCCGCGTAAGATCACTGGCTGCGTATGCCATCCATAAGTTCTTCCAGGAGAGAGGATTTGTGTATGTGCACACACCGCTGATCACCGGAAGTGACTGCGAGGGCGCGGGTGAGATGTTCCGTGTAACGACTATGGATCTGGCAAATGTTCCGAAAAATGCAGATGGAACTGTAGATTACAGCAAGGATTTCTTCGGAAAGGAGACAAGTCTTACCGTCAGCGGACAGCTCAACGGCGAGACTTATGCACAGGCTTTCCGCAGTATTTATACGTTTGGTCCTACATTCCGCGCAGAGAATTCCAATACTACCCGCCATGCGGCTGAGTTCTGGATGATTGAGCCGGAGATTGCTTTTGCAGATCTGGAGGATGATATGGATCTGGCGGAGGATATGCTCAAGTATATTATTAATTACGTACTGGAGAATGCGCCGGAGGAAATGAATTTCTTTAATTCTTTTGTGGACAAGGGACTGCTGGAACGTCTTCACAATGTGGCAAATTCAGATTTTGCCCGTGTGACTTATACGGAAGCGGTTGACATCCTGGCAAAGAATAATGACAAGTTTGAATATAAGGTCTCCTGGGGATGCGATCTTCAGACAGAACATGAGCGTTACCTGACAGAACAGGTATACAAGCGTCCTGTATTTGTTACAGATTATCCGAAGGAAATCAAAGCGTTTTATATGAAACAAAATGATGACGGAAAAACGGTGGCTGCAGTTGACTGTCTTGTGCCGGGAATCGGCGAGATCATTGGCGGAAGCCAGAGGGAAGATAATTATGACAAACTGCTGAGCCGGATGAAAGAACTGGGGCTGAAAGAGGAAGATTACGGATTCTATCTGGATCTGAGAAAGTACGGTTCTACCCGGCATGCCGGTTTTGGCCTTGGATTTGAAAGATGCGTGATGTATCTTACGGGAATGGCTAATATCCGTGATGTCATCCCCTTCCCCAGAACTGTTAATAACTGCGAATTATAAAATGCGAAAGGACGCGCACAGATATGCGGCGTCCTTTTCTAGTACAGCGGATAATAATAATCAGCCGTTTATTTTTTACTGTAATGACAGACGGAAGCTTCCGCCTGAGGAAGCCGGGAATCAGCCGGCCGCGGCGGAAGCTCTCCGGGGGACGAAAAGACAGGAGATCAGTTATGAGATTTATCCACATTGCCGATGTGCATCTGGGCGCCTGCCCGGATGCGGGAAAGGCATATACGGAACAGAGACCGGAGGAAATATGGAATACGTTTGAACATATCATCAGGATCTGTCAGGCAGAGCAGACAGATCTTCTTCTGATTGCAGGAGATCTGTTTCACAGACAGCCGCTTCTGAGAGAGCTTAAAGAAGTAGATTATCTGTTTTCCACACTGACGCACACGAAGGTGGTGCTGATTGCAGGAAACCACGATTATATCCGGCGGGATTCCTATTACCGGACGTTTCGGTGGCACGATAATGTATATCCCCTTTTTGGCAGGGAGATCCGCTGCGTGGAATTCGACGGGCTGCAGACTGCTGTTTACGGCCTCAGCTATTACAGCAGAGAAATCACAGAACCGCTGTATCACAGAGCGGCGCCGGAAGGCAGGCAGCGGTATGAGATTTTGCTTGCCCACGGCGGAGATGAGAAACATATTCCGATTAACTGGGAAGAACTGGAACGTTCCGGATTTTCCTATACTGCGCTGGGACATATCCATAAACCGCAGGCTGTGCGCAGAAACCGGATCGTTTATGCCGGAGCGCTGGAACCTGTGGACCGTAATGACACCGGGCCTCACGGGTACGTGAAAGGAGAGCTTACGGGAAAAGGAAACCGCATCAGCTGGATTCCCTGTGCGTCCCGGGAGTACATCCATCTGGGGGTTCTGGTGGATGAGAGAGATACCGCAGGCAGTGTGAAACAAAAGATAAGAAAACTTACAAATGAATATGGAAATGAAAATATTTACAAAATAAAGCTGAAGGGCGAAAGAGACCGTGATATTCTCCTGGATTCACTGAACCCGGACGATCTGGGAAATATCCTGGAAGTTACGGATGAGACACGGCCGGCATATGATTTTGACAGGCTGTACAGGGAGAACGCCGACAATCTGATCGGCCGGTATATTGAAAGTTTTGCCGGCTGCAGCCGGGACAGCGAGGCGTACCAGGCACTGTGTGAAGGAGTAGACGCATTGCTTGCAAACCGCAGATAGATGCAGAAATTCTGCGCATAGTTGGAAAGGAGCAAAGCGGACAAAGCAGTGTCCGCTGCATGACAGAACATATGGTAATTACAGAGCTGTATATAAAAAATTTCGGCATGCTGTCTGAAAAACATATTCGTTTTACAGATGGCGTGCAGGTCATATACGGGGAAAATGAGTCGGGAAAATCTACGCTTCACGGATTTATCCGGGCTATGTTTTTCGGGCTGGAACGGGGACGGGGAAAAGCGGCGCTGAAAGATGATTTTACCCGCTATGAGCCCTGGGATAATCCGGGAAATTATGCCGGAGTTCTGTGGTTCCTGTGCGGGGGAAAACAGTTCCGGCTGGAGCGGAATTTTGACCGTTATACAAAGCGGACTTCCCTGGTCTGCGAGACAGACGGCGAAGAACTGTCTGTGGAGCACGGAGATCTGGAGATGCTGCTGGGCGGAATGACAGCGTCCCTCTATGACAGTACTGTTTCCATCGGACAGCTTGCCGCTGCGCCGGGCCAGGAACTTTCCAGAGCGCTGGAAAATTATGCTGTCAGTTTCTGCGAGACGGGAGGAGCGGATATTGATGTAAACGGAGCCCTGAAATGCCTGAAGGAAAGGCAGAGGGAGGCGGAAAAAGCCTTGCAGAAAGAGAAGGAGCGCCGGGAAGAAAAACGGCGGAAGCTGCTCCAGGAATGTGCCTATCTTGAACAGGATATGACGGCGCTGCAGGAGGAATACCGCGGAAAAGAAACGATTCTTGCCGGTCTGCAGGCAGAAACCGGCATAGAGGAGAAAGCGCCGGAGGATCATAGGATAGCGGAAGAGCAGAAGCGGCCAAAGAGGCGGGAAGATTCCGCAATCCCGGGCCGGGCGGAGGAGCCGGGCAGAGCCGGAAAATTTCTTGCCGGAGGGGCTGCCGGTGTGTGCGTTGGTTTACTGGGGAGCATCTGGAGCCAGGTTATGAGCCGCTGGCAGCAGACAGGATCAGGCAGTGCATTTCTGATTTTATCCGGAGTAATTCTGCTGATTGGCACAGGGCTTCTGGCAGCAGGCGGGTATATTTTCTTTACAACAGACAGAAAGAAATATAAATATGACGAAAATAAGATTTATATTTCTGACGGGGACGCCAGTGATAACCAGAAGACAGATCCGGGGCAGTCTGCTCAGGAAAGTAAAGAGCCGGGGAAGCAGGAGAGAAATCACCAGAACGGTGAAAAAATCCGCCGGATCCGGTGGGAGATGGAGCGGATCCGGGCGGAATGGAAGGAAAAAGAGATCCGCTGCAGCAACCTGCGTGAGCAGAGCCGGGAAGAAGAGCCCGGTGATACGGAAAAAAGGCTGGCCGGACGCTGCCGGGCGCTGCAGACTGCCATGGAACAGATCAGACTGGCTGCCGACCGTCTTGGCAGGCAGACAGCAGGCAGTCTGAATAAAAGAGCAACGGAGATATTTGCCGCGCTTACAGATGGCAGATACGGAAGCATGGAGATTGGCGGGAAACTGCAGATCTCTGTCTGGGACGGCAGCCGGCGTATCCCGGCAGAACGTCTGAGCAGAGGAACGCTGGAACAGATCTATTTTTCTGTCCGCATGGCAGCGGCAGAAATTCTCCAGGAGGAACCCATGCCCGTTATTCTGGATGAAACATTTGTATTTTATGATGAGAAAAGACTGAAATCTGCATTAAAATGGTTGAGGGGACAGAACAGACAGGTTATAATATTATCCTGCAATAGAAGAGAAAAAGAAATTTTGAAACAATTCTGAAAAAACAGGCGAAAGAGGGCGGCCCCTTTTCAGAAGAGGCTGTTCCCTTTGGGGAGGAAGATAAATTATGAAGATAACACTGCCAAGAAAGGTGCTGATGATTATCAATAATCTCCAGCTCCATGGATATGAAGCGTTTGCAGTGGGCGGGTGCGTCAGAGATTCCATTCTGGCCAGAAGACCGGAAGACTGGGATATTACCACATCGGCAAAACCGGAGGAGATTAAGAAGCTGTTCCGCAGGACGGTGGATACAGGAATTGAACATGGCACGGTTACGGTACTCATCGGAAAGGATAGTTTTGAAGTTACGACTTACCGGGTTGACGGGGCGTACGAAGATGGAAGACATCCGAAGGAGGTGCGTTTTACCAGCCGTCTGGAGGAGGATCTGCAGAGACGGGATTTTACAATCAATGCCATGGCATACAATGACGAGGTGCGTCTGGTTGACGTATTTGGAGGAATGCAGGATCTCAACCATCATCTGATCCGCTGCGTAGGCGACCCCAGGGAGCGGTTTTCAGAAGATGCGCTCCGCATACTGAGAGCGGTCCGCTTTTCCGCACAGCTGAATTTCCCGATTGAGCCGGAGACGGCTGAAGCGATAAAGGAGCTGGCGCCTACGCTGGAGAAGATCAGCGCAGAGAGAATTCAGGCAGAGCTGGTGAAGCTGCTTGTCTCGCCCCATCCGGAGCGCATCCGGGATGCATATGAACTGGGAATTACGAAAGTGATTCTGCCGGAGTGGGATGCTATGGCAGGGGTTGAGCAGAATACGCCTCATCACAGATATGATGTGGCCGAGCACACGATCCGCGCCATGAAATATGTAAAGAGAGATAAAATTCTGCGGCTTACCATGCTGTTTCATGATATGGGCAAGCCATCCACAAAGACTACGGATGAAAATGGAAGAGATCATTTTAAAGGCCATGCTCTTGTAAGCGAGGAAATTGCCAGAAAGGTGCTGCGCAGGCTGAAATTTGACAATGAGACAGTAAAGAAAGTAACCCGGCTGGTATGCTACCATGACTACCGTATGGAGGCCACGCCGAGAAATGTGCGCCGTGCTATGAACCGGATCGGTGTGGAACTGTTTCCCTATTACCTGGCCGTGCGCATGGCGGATGCAAAGGCACAGAGCCCTTACCGGAGAAGGGAAAAGATTGAAAATATTGTAGCGATACGCAAGCTGTATCAGGAAGCGCTTCTTGAGGAGAACTGTGTTACCCTGCGGCAGCTGGCGGTAGGCGGAAGGGATCTGATGGATCTGGGGATGACGCCGGGAAGGGAGATCGGAAGCATGCTCAGTGAACTTCTGGAATATGTTATCGATGACCCGAAGAGAAATGAAAAAGAAATTCTGTGCGCTTATGTAAAAGAAAAGCTTGGTTTGTAAGCATACTTAAGCTGCCCCCTTCATAGATTAGAAAGGACCAGAATATACCGGGACAGGGGGCAGCTATGAGAGAGTACGAACTGGAAGTGCTGGAGAGATATGAAATAGGAGTGAAGGGCACCCGGCGGATCAGGGGTGCGTTTTTTTGCGATACAGAAGAAGGGGCGATGCTGCTGAAAGAGACGAATATATCAGAGAAGCGCGCCCTTTCAATGTATTTTGCAGAGAGCCGTCTTGAGTCGGCGGGAATGTCGGTTGACACGCCGGTATTTACGAAGGATGGAGAGATCCTGGCCGTGTCCCGTGACGGAACAAAATATATGATGAAAAAGTGGTATACCGGCAGGGAATGTGACATGAAAAGAGAAGCAGAGCTTGCGAGGGCGGCGGCGAATCTTGCGATTCTTCATTCAAAGCTGAATCAGCAGGAAACCGGATCTCTGACCGGAGAAGATACGGGGCTGACTGTCAGGCGCAGCCCGCTGGAAGAGATCCGGCGCCATAACAGGGAGCTGAAAAAAGTCAGGACATTTATCCGGCGGAGGGTTGCGAAAAATGAGTTTGAATATCTCTTTTTAAACAGCTTTGATAAAATGTACAGTATGGCAGAGACGGTGGAGAGACGGCTGGAAGAGTCCGGCTGTATGAAACTGTATGAGCGCAGTGTGGAGGAAGGGCGCCTGACTCACGGAGATTATAACTATCACAATCTCCTTATTCTTCCGGGAGGCATCGGTATTACCGGTTTTGAACATATGAGTATAAATATTCAGGTGCATGATTTATATTATTTTATAAGAAAAGCAATGGAAAAGTTTCATTGGAAAGAAAATACCGGAAAAATTATTCTGGAAGCGTATGAGAGGGAACGCAGACTGGGCAATGCGGAAAGGATGTATATCGGCCTGTGTCTTGCATATCCGGAAAAATTCTGGAAGACGGCCAGCAGCTATTATCATTCCAATAAAGCCTGGCTGCCGGAAAAAAGTGTGGAGAAACTGGAAACCGTTGTACAGCAGTGGGATGAGAAATATCGGTTCCTGAAAAATATATTTGCTCTTGATCTGGCCTGATGAATACAGCAGGGCAGAACGGAATGACAGAAGGCGGGAGAAGACGGTCCGGCTTTCGGAAAAATGCCTGCCGGGGGCTGCCGGGAAAAAGACCGGCAGCCGGAAGATACGGTTTCTGATACCGGAATTGCCGGCCATTATGTAAAACGGCGGAAAAGCCGGAAAAACGCGGAAAAATCTTGACAAAGCGGGATTGAACCGTTATAACAGTACATAAAGGCGGAAACATGTGGACGAGATTACATGCCCCTTTAAATAAGAATAAAATTGTATGTGGATACAATCAAGAGGAGGAATTAACTCATGAACAAAACAGAATTAGTAGCAGCAGTAGCTGAGAGAGCCGAGATTTCTAAGAAAGATTCTGAGAAAGCGCTGAAAGCGTTTGTCGATGTTGTAACAGAGCAGCTGAAGGCTGACGACAAGGTTCAGCTTGTTGGCTTCGGAACATTTGAAGTAAGCAAGAGAGCTGCAAGAGAAGGAAGAAATCCGCAGACAGGAAAGACAATGAAGATTGCTGCCTGCAAAGCTCCAAAGTTCAAAGCAGGAAAAGCTTTAAAGGATGCGATCAACTAGTCTGCTTTTTCCATGAGTAGATGAATCAGACAATTTGTTTATTGAGAGGACAGGCACTTGCGATGCGAAGAACATTGTAAGTGCTTTTTCTGACTCTGCCATACAGGGAGGTGAAAAGATGCGTCTGGATAAATTTCTGAAAGTTTCCAGGCTGATTAAGCGCAGAACAGTGGCAAACGAGGCCTGTGACGCGGGACGTGTCGCTGTGAACGGCAAACCGGCGAAGGCATCTGTCAGCGTAAAGGAAGGCGACGTGATTGAAATCCAGTTCGGTAATAAATCGGTGAAGGCGGAAGTTCTGAAGATTCAGGAGACCACAAAAAAAGAGGAAGCGAAAGATATGTTCCGTTATCTCTGATGAAAATAAGCACTGGAAATAAGATGTGATTTTCCGGGGAAGGCATAAGCCGGAACAACCTGTCATATACATAGAAACAGGTGCAGAGAAGCACCGGGGAGGTGCGTATATGGAGGAACAGCGGATTGCAAAGTCACACAAGCTTGTGGTGAACAACAGGAAAACAAGCACAGTTACCGGGGTTCTGGATGTGCTTTCTTTCGATCTGAATGAGATCCTGCTGGAAACAGAGCAGGGGATGCTTATGGTTAAGGGAACAGATCTTCATGTCAACAGACTGAGCGTGGAAAAGGGAGAAGTGGATCTGTCGGGGAATATTGACAGTGTGGCTTACTCCAGTGTGAGTCAGACCGGCAGGCAGAGTGAAAGCTTTCTTTCCCGCCTGTTCAAATAGGAGCCGGGTATGATCGGAATCGGCAGGGAGGCTTTGATTTTTCTGTATGCAGGCCTGGGCGGTATGTCTGTGCTTTTTGCATACTGTGTGCTGATCTGTTTCCGACGGATTGTGAAACACAGCACTGCTCTGATCGGACTTGAGGACATCCTGTTCTGGCTTGGCGCCAGCGGCTTTATTTTTAAACAGATGTATGACACTACATATGGGAGTGTAAGATGGTTTTTTGCACTTGGACTTGTATGCGGAGCGGCGGCAGGTTTCGGGCTGATCCGCCTTGCGGAAAAAATAAAAGTAAAGTTTGAGAAAAACCTTGAAAAGAACAGGAAAAACAGATAGAATGTTTTCTAACGGGGAGTAAAAGCATTTATTATTAGTAAGTGGGTGAGTTTAAATGACTAAAAGAAAAGGGACAGGCAGACAGCGCGGCAGGAGAAAGAATTCCAGATTTGGCCGGTACAGAAGAAGCATATTGATGATCTGTTCGGTTCTTGTGGTTCTGTCAGGTGTGCTTGCAGTTAATTCTTTACGGCTTCAGGCCAGAAACGCTGAGTATAAGGAGCAGGAAGAAGAGCTCCGTTCCCAGATTGGCGATGAGAAAAAGCGTGCGGAAGAGATAGAAGAATTTAAAGAGTATGTCAAGACGGATGAATACGTCAAAGAGACGGCGGAAGAGAAGCTGGATCTTGTAGATCCGAACGAGATTATTTTCAAGGCAGCAGAATAAAGAGACAGGACGGGCGCGGATGCCCGCGGGAAAAGAAATGAATATTACCAATGAAGACTCCAGGAGAAATTCTCCTGGAGTCTTTGGTTTCTGAAGGGAGATTTACGGAGATATGAGTGACGGACAGGCGCTCCACAGCAGTCCTTACGTGGAGCAGATTGAAAAATATGCCAATTCACTGAAACAGCTGTCGCAGACATTTCTCGGACTGGAGGAAAAGAGGCAGGCGTTTTCGGATGAAGAGATCGAGGGAATGTTTTCCCGTGTCCGCGAAAAGGTATGCGGAAAATGTGAAAAATGCGGCTGGTGCTGGGGAGAAAACTTTGTCCATACGTACCAGATGGGGTATGAGATCCTTTCGGCAGTCGATCACTATGGGAATGAACTGAATACAGAAACAAAGAGAAAGCTGATGCAGCGGTGCATCATGGCGCCCAGATTTCTGCGGGAAATGCTGGAAGGATTCCATGACGCCCGGCAGAATATGATCTGGGTTAACCGGATGGCCAGGAGCCGGGAAGGGTGTGCGATTCAGATGGATACTTTTGCGGATATGATACAGAGTACAACCAGAGAGCTGGAAAACAGTATTTTCACGGACGAACGTCTGGAGAAAAAGATAGGAGCGGCCCTGAGGAAAAAGGGGATCCGGATGCTGTACACGCATTTTTTTATGACCCGGGAGGGCAGGTATGAAATTCATGTCACAGCCAGAACGATAAAAAACCAGAAGGTTTCCACCCGGGAATTTGTTAAAGCGGTGTCGGAAGCGGCAGGCCGCAGGCTGATCCTGCAGAGCGGAACGGCCCAGGTCATCGGTAATCATTATATGACGGTGGTGTGTCAGGAAGGGCCCGCTTATTATACACTGCAGGGTGCGGCCAGAATCGGAAAAGGGTGCAGTCAGATATCCGGAGATAATTTTGCCATGATGGAGCTACCGGGAGGCAGACAGGCCGCGGCCCTTTCCGATGGTATGGGATCCGGCGAAGAAGCATGCCGGGAGAGTACGCTGGTGATTGAACTTCTGGAAGAACTTCTGGAGGCGGGATTTCCGGAGAAAACCGCGATTCAGATGATTAATACAACACTTGTAATGGGACGGGAGGAGATCCACTATTCAACTGTGGATATGACAGTATTTGATCTTTATACCGGAGAATGCGAGATTATCAAAGCGGGCGCCTCGTCCACATTTATCAAAAAGAAAGATGAAGTAGAACATCTCAGTTCTACCAGCCTTCCTATCGGCGTAATGAATTCCATTGAGATCGACTCTGTAAAGCGGAAACTGTCTGACGGGGATTTTGTGATTATGGTGACAGACGGGGTGCTGGACGCACTGCCGGTGGGAGAACAGGATCTGCTTCTGGAGACGATTATTCAGGGCAGCGCCATTACCAATCCAAAGGAAATGGCCCACCATGTTCTGGAACAGGTGCTTGCATGGACCGGCAGAGAGCCGGCCGATGATATGACAGTGCTGGCGGTGGGAATCTGGGAGTGCTGATGTGCGGACTTTACTTTTTTGCATGGATTGGGTATAGTTTACATATGATGAAAAAGATAGAAGAAAAGGCGGAAGCCCTGATCCGAAAATATAATATGATCGAAAAGGACGATGTGGTGATCGCAGGCGTATCGGGCGGTGCAGATTCGGTATGCCTGCTTTTTGTGCTCTGTGCACTGAAAGAAAAGTACGGATTTTCTGTCCGGGTCTGCCATGTCAACCATGGACTCCGGGGAGCGGATGCAGATGCAGATGAACAGTTTGTGGAAGAACTGTGCCGAAAGCTGAAGGTTCCCTGCCGGGTTTTTCACAGGAATGTGGAATTAATTGCCAGAAAAAGGAAACAATCTACTGAGGAAGCCGGGCGTACCGTACGCCGGGAGGCCTTTGAAACCATGTGCCGGGAAGAGGGAGGAACCAGAATTGCCTCTGCTCACCACAGCAATGACAATGCAGAAACGATACTGCTGAATCTGGCCCGGGGAACAGGGCTTAAAGGATTGTGCGGCATCAGACCGGTATACGGGAAATGGATCCGTCCGCTGCTTGGCGTGTCCAGAGAGGAAATAGAATCCGCTCTTGTGCAGGAGAAAATTCCCTGGCGGCAGGATCTGAGCAATGAAGAAGATGTGTATACAAGAAACCGGATCCGCCATCACATTCTTCCGGCTCTTCAGGAACAGGTCAATCCGGAGACAGCCCGGCATCTGAATGAACTGTCCTGCCAGGCGCAGGAGATCTGGGATTACGTGGAGCGGGGAGTGGATGAGGCCTGGGAACGCTGCATTGTGAGTCCGCCGGGAAAAACAGAGGCGTTTACCGTTCGCGAACTTCCTTTTCGCAAAGAGATGCCGGCGGTTCAGAAACAGCTTCTTCACAGAAGCATATGCCGGGCGGCAGGCAGAAGCAGGGATGTGGAGGCGGTTCATGTGTCCGCGCTTCTGGATCTCTTCGGCCGGCAGCCGGGCAGGCAGATCAGTCTTCCTTACGGAGTGACGGCATACCGGACCTATGACGGTGTTGCCCTGGAGAAAACCGTGCCGGAAGAGACGAAACGTGAAAATGCAGCGGGAGAAGAGGAGGACCTATGCATTCCCCTGCGGATACCGGGAGAAACCCGAGTGCCGGGGACATCCTTTCGCATATTATGCCGGGTCCGGGAGCGGGGAGAGAATGAGCCGGATCTTTACAGCGGAATGGAAAAAGGGCAGGCCGGGATCCTGCAAAAAAGTTACACGAAATGCTTTGACTATGATATAATAAAATATACCGCTTCTGTAAGAAAAAGACATGCAGGAGATTATCTTGTCATCAACAGGGACGGGGGAAGACAGAAACTGAAATCATTTTTTATTAACCGGAAAGTACCCCGCCGGGACCGGGATCAGATGTTCCTGATTGCGGACGGAAGTCACATAATGTGGATCCCGGGCATGCGGATGAGTGCATATTATCAGATCGGCAAAGAAACAAGGAGAATTCTTGAGATAACGATAACGGAGGAGAAAACGAATGGCAGAGACAATCAGAGTTCTGATCCCGGAGGAAAAGGTGGATCAGAGAATCAAGGAACTGGGAGAGCAGATCAGTGAGGATTATGCGGGAAAACAGATTCATCTGATCTGTATCCTTAAAGGCGGCGTATTTTTCATGTGTGAACTGGCAAAGAGGATCACCGTGCCGGTATCCATGGATTTTATGTGCGTAGGAAGCTACGGAGACGGGACAAAGTCCAGCGGAGTTGTGCGTATTGCGAAAGATCTGGACGAATCCATCGAGGATAAGGAAGTCCTTATTGTGGAAGATATTGTGGATTCCGGAAATACGCTGTATTATCTGATGGATGTGCTTAAGAAGAGAAAGCCTGCGGGAATGCGTCTGTGCACGCTCCTGGACAAACCGGACCGCAGAGTAAAAGATGTGAAAGCGGATTATCTGGGATTTGAGATACCGGATGAATTTGTAGTGGGATACGGTCTTGACTATGCCCAGAAATACAGAAACCTTCCCTACATTGGAGTTGTGGAAGGAGTGGAATAGGAAGGAGTTAGACAGCATTGAATAACAGCAGAAAATACAGAGGTGCAAGCGGACCGGCGATTATCATGTTTATCGTTATTGTGGCTGCTGTACTCTGGATGGCGAGCCAGCTGCAGATGCATCAGCAGGAGATGACATGGAGCGAGTTTGTCTCGGAAGCGGAAAACGACAATGTGACAGATATCTATATAAAACAGAGCAGATCAGTGCCTACAGGTACGGTTACTCTTGAACTGAAAGATGATAATTCAACCAGAAAAGTCAATGTATCCAACGTGGAAGATGTAGAGGATTTCTGTGAGGAACACGGACTGGTTTATCAGGTGGAGCCGGTTCCCCAGGAGTCTGTTCTCAGTTCGGTGGTGCTCCCTGTGCTTATTACAATGGGCGGAATTGCACTGCTCTTTTTCCTCATGAACCGGCAGGGCGGAGGAGCCAATGCAAAGGCCATGAACTTTGGAAAAAGCCGCGCGAAGATGTCCGGCCAGAATGAGATCAAAGTCACGTTTGCAGATGTGGCGGGGCTGAAAGAGGAGAAAGAGGAACTGGAAGAGATCGTGGATTTTCTCAAGTCTCCGAAAAAATATGTTCAGGTGGGAGCAAGGATTCCTAAAGGCGTTCTTCTGGAAGGCCCTCCGGGAACCGGTAAAACTCTGCTTGCAAAGGCGGTTGCAGGAGAGGCGGGGGTACCGTTTTTCAGTATTTCCGGTTCTGACTTTGTGGAAATGTTTGTGGGTGTGGGCGCGTCCCGTGTAAGAGATCTGTTCCAGGACGCCAAGAAAAATGCGCCCTGTATTATATTTATTGACGAGATTGACGCTGTGGCGAGACGAAGAGGCAGCGGCCTTGGCGGCGGACACGACGAGAGGGAGCAGACACTTAATCAGCTCCTTGTAGAGATGGACGGCTTCGGAGTCAACGAAGGAATTATTGTCATGGCGGCAACCAACCGGAAAGATATCCTTGACCCGGCTATTCTGCGTCCGGGACGTTTTGACCGGAATGTAATCGTGGGACGTCCGGATGTGGGCGGAAGAGAAGAGATTCTCAAGGTACATGCAAAAAATAAACCGCTTGGAGATGATGTGGATCTGAAACAGATTGCCCAGACTACATCCGGATTTACCGGAGCGGACCTGGAAAATCTGCTCAATGAGGCGGCAATCCTTGCAGCCAAGGACAACCGGATCTATATTCAGCAGCAGGATATCCGTCATGCCTTTGTAAAGGTGGGGATCGGTCCGGAGAAAAAGAGCCGTATCGTATCAGAGAAAGAACGGAGAATCACTGCTTACCATGAGTCCGGCCATGCAATTCTTTTCCATGTGCTGCCTGATGTGGGACCGGTATACAGTGTTTCCATTATTCCCACGGGCGGAGCAGGGGGATATACAATGCCCCTTCCTGAGCGGGATGACATGTTTAATACAAAAGGTCATATGCTTCAGGAGATTACGGTCGCTCTGGGAGGCCGTGTGGCAGAGGAAGAGATTTTTGATGATATTACGACCGGGGCATCCCAGGATATCAAGCAGGCAACTGCAATTGCCAAATCCATGATTACGAAGTTCGGTATGTCCGAGAAACTGGGACTGATTAATTATGACAATGACAGCGACGAAGTGTTTATCGGACGGGACTTCGGCCATACGTCAAGAGGATACGGAGAAAAAGTGGCCGGAACCATTGATGAAGAAGTAAAGAGAATCATAGATGAGTGCTACGCAAAGGCACGTGCGATTATAAAAGAGTATCACGGTGTTCTGGACGCATGTGCGCAGCTTTTACTGGAAAAAGAAAAGATAACGAGGAGTGAATTTGAAGCACTGTTCGAGAACTGTGGAGCGGATGCGTGATCAGCATCCGCTCCTTATGCCGTTAAGAAAAACTGCGGCAGGCGAGCAGAAAAGCAGCGAAGCAGATGCCGGCCGGCATCTGCATTGCCTGAATGTGAGGAGGCTGAAAGATATGAACAGAGAGGCGCTGTTTTGTGACGGAACGGGAGATTATGTAATCCCTCCGGAGCCGAAAGAGAACGAGAAAATTGTCCTGAGGTTCCGGACAGCCCACAATGATGTGGAAGAAGTGAATATTCTGACCGGAGGCAGAAATTATGCGATGTGGAAGACGCATTGTCAGGGTGAATTTGACTATTATGAAATTGTCTGTCAGCTTGGCAGCGAGCCTTTTGAATATACCTTCGAGATAAAGAAGGGCCAGCAGATCTGTTATTTTAACCGCTGCGGCGTGTGCGACCACGAAGAACCCTACTATGCCTTTAAGATTGTCCCCGGATTCTCAACTCCGGAGTGGGCGAAGGGCGCTGTAATGTACCAGATTTTTGTGGACCGCTTTTACAACGGAGATCCGGACAATGATGTGGAGGACCGGGAGTATATTTATATCGGGGCGCCCAGCACTAAAATAAAAGACTGGAATCAGCTGCCGGCAGAGATGGATATTCACAATTTCTATGGCGGGGATCTTAAAGGAGTCATGGAGAAACTGGACTATCTGCAGGAACTGGGGGTCGAGGTTGTGTATTTCAATCCGCTGTTTGTTTCGCCGTCCAATCATAAGTACGACATTCAGGACTATGATTATATAGATCCTCATTACGGAAAAATCGTAGCAGACGGGGGAGAGACTCTTCCGGAGGGCGCAACGGACAACATAGGGGCGACAAAGTACCAGAAGCGTACGGGGGATATCCGGAATCTGGAAGCAAGCAACAGGCTTTTTGCGGAGCTGGTGGAGGAGATGCACAAAAGAGGTATGCGGGTGATTATAGATGGAGTATTTAATCACTGCGGTTCTTTTAATAAATGGATGGACCGGGAGAGAATCTATGAGCAGCAGCCGGAATATCCCAAAGGTGCATATGTCAGCAAGGACAGCCCGTACAGGGATTATTTCCATTTCTTTGATGAGAGAGACGAGGCGTGGCCTTATAACGGCAGCTATGACGGATGGTGGGGACATGATACACTCCCGAAGCTGTCCTATGAAGATTCTCCGGAACTCGAGCAATATATAATGGACATAGGAAAGAAATGGGTTTCTTCGCCCTACAATGTAGACGGCTGGCGTCTTGACGTGGCAGCTGATCTTGGGTGCAGTAATGAGTATAATCATATGTTCTGGAAGCGATTCCGGAAAGAAGTGAAAAGCGCTAATCCGGATGCATTGATTCTGGCAGAACATTATGGGGATCCGGTGGACTGGCTGCAGGGAGACGAGTGGGACAGTGTTATGAATTACGACGCCTTCATGGAGCCTCTGACCTGGTTCCTTACCGGAATGGAAAAGCACAGTGACGAACGGAGAACAGATCTGTGGGGCAACCCGGATAACTTCGTAGGAACTATGCGCCACTTTATGGCAAGCATGCTTACCCCGTCCCTTCAGGTTGCCATGAATCAGCTTTCAAACCACGATCACTCCCGCTTCCTTACCCGCACCAATCATATTGTGGGCAGGGCTCACCAGGTAGGAGTAAAAGCGGCAGAAGAAGGCATTAATCATGCAGTGATGCGCATTGCCGTGGTGGTTCAGATGACATGGGTAGGCGCTCCGACGATTTATTACGGGGATGAGGCGGGTCTGTGCGGATTTACCGATCCGGACAACAGAAGAACTTATCCTTGGGGCAATGAAAATAAAGAACTCCTGGAATTCCACAAAGAGATGATCCGTATCCACAAAACGGAAAAACCGCTGCGGAAAGGTTCGATCAAGCTTCTCAAAGCAGAGAAAAACTTCCTTGCCTATGCCAGATTCCAGGGAGATGAACAGATTGTTGTTATTCTGAACAACAGCAAAGAGCTGATGCAGCATGTAACAGTTCCGGTCTGGTATGCTGGCGTGCCAAAGGAAGGAAGGATGAGGCAGCTCATCTACTCCTATGAGGAAGGATATACGCTGGATTACAGCGAGTATATTGTGGAAGACGGGGAGATTACCCTGAATATCGGAAGACATTCCGTAATCGTACTCAAACCCGCAGAAACCACAGAGCCATTCGCAAACTGAAATTCGGATTTGCCGAAATGAACTTAGATTAAGAAATAACGGAAAATATTCGGAAGTTCTGAATAGAATGGGACGGAGATATGGGATGTGGGATCCTTATTCCGTTCCGGAATCT
>ERZ1643247.2028-NODE-2028-length-16841-cov-5.614441_pt1 | contig 16841 bp, 13 predicted proteins | sample MGYA00579264_ERZ1643247 | MGnify/ENA primary metagenome ERZ1643247 (study PRJEB29033, sample SAMEA4952262) | chicken gut metagenome | biome: Broiler Chicken; feature: Gastrointestinal Tract; material: Caecum | place: Ireland | collected 2018 | study: Broiler... | reverse complement strand
GAGAGGATGCGACAGTAAGAGGGAAGCAGGATCAAAGAAAATCTCTGTAAAAACAGTATGATTTCATGGATAAGCCTTCTATATGTTTCTGTGATATTTCGCAAAATCATATCGGATACTATATGATTTTGCATTAGGCAGTTTGGTTCTATTAGACTGTTCGGTTTCCAGCAGTCGCACTTCTTGCGCTGACTTCTGCTAGAGCGATCCATTTGTAAGGGCAAACATTTTCTCATACGGCAAATACTTTATTATCTTTCTTACTGCATATGCGATACTTTTGGATGCCAAGGGTTATTTTATGAGTAAACGATCCAGGCATCAAAGTAAAAAAACGTGCGGATCAGCGTTTCTATTCAAGCTGTCTGCACGTTCCCTGTTCCATAAAAAAATTTACACGATGATACGTCTGCTGTATCTAAAAAAGCGGATGACGGGAATCGAACCCGCCTCTAAAGCTTGGGAAGCTTTCATTCTACCAATGAACTACATCCGCAAAGTACATTAACTATTATAACCAGAAGTGTGCAATCTGTAAAGCCCTAATTTTTTTACAAATTTTTTGTCAATTTCCTATGTTTTTTCAGGCTGTCTTTTTTTTCGTCGGGCATACTAAGTGCAGATGATTTTTATAAAAAAGAGAGGAATGGGAAATGGATAAATTTGTAATCAAACCCGGTGACGCACTGCATGGCAGCGTGGTGGTCAGCGGGGCAAAAAATGCGGTGTTGCCAATACTTGCGGCTTGTCTGTTGACGGAAGAATCCTGCGAAATCCAAAATGTGCCGGCGCTAACGGATGTGGAAGAAATGATTACGCTGCTGGAAGGATTCGGCGCTGCGGTTTCTTTTGACCGAACCGGCGAAGTAATGAATATACAGGCAGGACAGCTAAATAGTATGCAGGCAGATGTGGAAGCTGCGGGGAAAATGCGTGCATCTTTTTTAACGGCGGGACCCTTGCTGGCGCGATACAGACAAGTTCGGATTCCATTGCCGGGAGGATGTCAGATTGGGACGCGACCGGTAGATTTGCATATCAAAGGATTTTTGCTTTTAGGCGCGTCACAAAAGCAGGAGTATGGTATGGTGGAGTTATGGAGTAAAAGCGAATTGCGAGGGAAAAATGTATATTTGGACTTTCCTAGTGTGGGTGCAACGGAAAATATTATGATGGCGGCTACGCTGGCGAGGGGCACAACAGTGATTGAAAATGCAGCGGCAGAACCGGAGATTTGTGATTTGGCTGACTTTTTGCGTAAAATGGGTGCGGATGTTCAGGGAGATGGAACAGATACGATTGTGATTCATGGAAAGAAAAAACTTCATGGTGCGGTGCATCGTGTGATACCTGATCGGATCGAAGCAGGGACGTTTATGGTGGCGGCTGCGATTACGGGTGGAGATGTTTTATTGGAGCAGGTGCAGACAGAGCATTTGAAGCCGGTGATTGCGAAACTGGCAGAATGCAATGTCAAAACAGAACAGACGGAACAGGGACTGCGGATATATCGAAAAGGGCGTTTGCGTCCCATGCATCTGAAGACAATGCCATTTCCTGGGTTTCCGACGGATATGCAAGCATTATTCATGAGTTTGGCAGCTGTAGCGAAAGGAACCAGCGTAATTACAGAAACCGTATTTGAGAATCGATTTTTGCATGCAGGAGAATTACGGCGGATGGGGGCAGATATTAAAATTGACAGCCGATGTGCGGTTATTGAAGGCGTAGATACGCTGACAGGAGCGAGTGTGCGCGCTACAGATCTGCGGGCAGGTGCAGCATTGATTTTATCTGCGCTGGCAGCAAAGGGAGATACGGAAATCAGCGATATTTATCATATTGAACGAGGATATTATCATATTGAGGAAAAACTGCGAAATTTAGGAGCAGATATCCGCAGAGAAAACAGTTAAAGGGATATTGTTTACAGTTTGTTTACAATTTGTTCATGGAAAAGCGGAAAAAGGGTGCTATACTGTTCGACAGACATACAGTTAGTACCCTAACATATTAGGAGGTGCAGCGATGGAAAAAGAATTTTCTTTTTATTTAGATTGGAAGAACTTAAATAATTTGATGCGCCGCAAATGTGCAGACTGTGCAGGAGATATGGAGCTGGGAGATTTGACGGCTATGCAGATTTTCTTTCTGGATTTTTTGTACCGGAATCAGAATCAGCAGATTTTTCAGCGGGATTTGGAATCAGAATTTCAAATTCGTCGTTCCACTGTAACAGGCATTTTGCAAGGCATGGAAAAAAAGGGCTTGGTGCTGCGTATGTCGGTGGAGGAGGATGCCCGCTTGAAGCGAATTGTATTGACAGAACAGGCGATGCAGCTGCATCAGGCAGTCACGTCGGCACTGCATCAGGCGGAGGAAGAGGCACTGGAAGGATTGACAAAAGAGGAACGGGATTGTTTGATCAGATTATTGGAGAAAATACGGAACAATCTTTCCAAATGTCAGGCAGATACATAATGGAAATGGGAAAAAAGGAGAGGAGCGCTTATGGAAAACAACCGCAAGCCGCTGATTTATTATTGGCTGATCGCGATTGCTGTGATGGCACTGATCAATTTGTTTGTACTACCGTTTTTTAGCGGACAACAGGTGCAGGAGGTTGGGTATAACGTATTTTTGGATGAATTGGAAGCCCAAAATATTGATCAGGTAGAAGTCAATGAAGATGTCATTTATTATTCCTTGAAAGAAGAACCAAGTCAGGATACCACCGTACAGTTATGGTCATCTCAGGATAAGATACTGTATCGTACGGTTCGGATGCAGGATGCGATGTTAGTGGATCGCTTATATGAAGCGGGAGCGAATTTCACTGCCATCACACCCAAAGAAGTTTCACCTTGGATTAGTACGCTGGTGATGTTTTTCCTGTTTTTCCTGCTGTGGCGGCTGGTCTTTGACCGGATGATGAAGAAGTCGGGATTTGGCGGAAATGCAATGGCTTTTGGAAAATCCAATGCCAAGATTTATGTGAAGGCACAAACCGGAAAAACGTTTCAAGATGTTGCAGGACAAGATGAAGCAAAAGAAGCATTGCGTGAAATTGTAGATTTTTTGCATCATCCACAGAAGTATACGAATGTCGGCGCGAAAATGCCAAAGGGTGCGTTGTTGGTAGGACCTCCCGGGACAGGGAAAACGTTGTTGGCACAGGCGGTGGCAGGAGAAGCTAACGTGCCGTTTTTCTCTATCTCCGGATCGGAATTTGTAGAGATGTTTGTGGGCATGGGAGCAGCAAAGGTTCGGGATTTGTTCAAACAAGCAAACGAAAAGGCTCCCTGCATTGTGTTTATTGATGAAATTGATACCATCGGGAAAAAAAGAGATGGGAACGGTATGGGAGGCAATGATGAACGGGAACAGACATTGAATCAGTTGTTGACCGAAATGGATGGTTTTGACGCGGCAAAAGGTGTTGTAATTTTGGCTGCGACTAACCGCCCGGAATCGCTGGATAAAGCGTTGCTGCGACCAGGACGATTTGACCGCAGAATTCCCGTAGAGCTGCCGGATTTACAGGGCAGAGAGGCAATTTTGAAGGTGCATGCCGCTAAGATTAAGATGGCGGATGGGATTGATTTTGGTGCAATAGCCAGAGCCACCAGCGGCGCTTCTGGTGCAGAGCTTGCCAATATTGTCAATGAAGGCGCGCTGCGCGCAGTTCGCTTGGGCAGAGATCGTGTTACTCAGACGGATTTAGAAGAAAGTGTGGAAGTGATCCTGGCAGGATACCAGAGAAAGGGTGCCGTCATTTCCAAAGAAGAAAAAGCCATTATTGCATATCATGAAGTAGGGCATGCACTGATAGCGGCATTACAGAAAAACTCTGCTCCGGTGCATAAGATTACAATTATTCCCAGAACTTCTGGTGCCTTAGGATATACTATGCAGGTGGATGAAGGCGAAAAGTTCCTAATGAGTCAGGAAGAAGCTTTTAATAAGATTGCTACATTGACCGGCGGTCGGGTGGCGGAAGAGATTCAATTCCATTCCATCACAACTGGCGCTTCCAACGACATCGAGCAGGCAACAAAGATGGCGCGGGCGATGATCACTCGCTATGGTATGAGCGATGAATTCGGTATGGTGGCATTGGAAACGGTGAACAATCCCTATTTGGGCGGAGATACTTCTTTGGCTTGCTCCAATGAAACCGCAACGAAAATTGATGCTGCTGTCATTCAGATGGTGAAAGAAGCACATGATAAAGCGTATGCGATTATTCAAGGAAATAAAGACAAGCTGGATGAGATTGCGGCATATCTGTTGGAAAAAGAGACGATTACCGGAGAGGAATTTATGGAAATCCTCAACCGCGAGCCGGAAGAGAGGAAGGAATAACAACGAATAAAAAATGTTTCTGTTTTCTGGGATCGGATGGGCGAATCAGATGACGGAAACAAGCAGTCGCGGAAACTCTGGAATACAAAAGAGCAAAACGCGGCTGTTTTTTGTGGGGAGAAAATATACTGGCACAAAAAATGCGCAGGGACATAGTATAAGGTGAACCACAAAATTGGAAAAGAGGGGAAAGCAGATGTATCGCAATCCAAATAACGGATATTGCCGTCCAGGCTGCGCAAACAACGGCAATTCTATGATACGCATGGGATCGGGAAATTACGGTTGCGGCAACGGATGTCATACAGGCGGCGGGCAAAGCAACTGCGCAAACGATTCCTGTAATACGAATTGGAATGGCTGCGGTCCAAACTGGAATCCAGGGAATCCTTGGAACCCTTGCCGCCCCGGCTGCGGCTGTGGACCGGATCATTTTCCGGGATGTTATGTTATCATCATCACAGGGGTAACCGGACCGACGGGGCCGGCTGGTGCACCCGGTATCACTGGTGCAACGGGACCGACTGGTGCCACAGGTTTGACCGGCGCTCCTGGTGTAACGGGGGTCACCGGTGCAACGGGACCGACCGGTGTACAAGGATTAACCGGCGCAACGGGCGCAACGGGATCGACTGGCGCCCAAGGGCTGACCGGCGCACAGGGTGTGACTGGCGCAACGGGTGCAACAGGAGCTACTGGTGCCACAGGTTTGACAGGGGTTACCGGCGCAACGGGACCCACTGGACCGACGGGACCGACTGGTGGAGCAACAGGAGCAACCGGACCGACTGGTGTAACCGGCGCAACGGGCGCAACGGGACCGACCGGCTCGCAAGGACCGACGGGTGCAACGGGAGCAACCGGGGGCACGGGCGCGACGGGCGCAACGGGTATTGCCGGACTGAGCATTACTGGACCGACAGGACCGACGGGCGCAACGGGAGCAACCGGAGGCACGGGTGCGACGGGCGCAACGGGTATTGCCGGATTGAGTATTACTGGACCGACAGGACCAACCGGAACAGGAGCAACCGGACCGACTGGTGTAACCGGCGCAACGGGAGCGACAGGAGAAACAGGACCAACTGGTCCAACCGGTACCGGCGCAACGGGAGCGACAGGAGAAACGGGACCAACCGGACCAACAGGAGAAACCGGACCAACGGGTGCAACGGGAACCGGGGCAACGGGTGAAACTGGTCCAACCGGTGCTACCGGCGCAACAGGAGAAACAGGACCGACGGGACCGACCGGAACGGGGGCGACAGGAGCGACGGGAGAAACCGGACCCACTGGTGCAACCGGACCGACCGGTGCAACAGGACCAACCGGTGAAACCGGACCGACCGGACCGACGGGACCTTAATGTTAATACAATGCGTATTGCGTTGATATGATCTGTATGGCATGTGCGGTATTTTGTTTGGCAGAATGCCGCACATGCGGATAAAAAAGAAAGAAGCAAAAGCGAGAAAGCAGTAAGTAAAATATGTTTTTTCCGTTCTGCGAAATTACAAGAATTTATGTTTTGTTATCACCTATGCGGAGATTATGTTTGGAAACAGATGCCAGAAAAAACGCACGAATTTTTAATACATGAGAAATTCGTGCGTTTTTCTTGTTGTGTTTGGAGATATCTTTGGCTTTTGCGGAAGAAACAACCAACTGTGTTGTGTGTATCAGAGAAAGAATTGGCAGACGTTCTGTATATGTGCCGTCCCATGTTTGTAGGATCCAGCAGGTGGTTTTGTGGTACGCGTAACGATGCAAAAAGTATCAAGACAAAGCCATATAAAATATTGCTTGGAAAGAGATATGGTCATCTGGAACATCGAATAGGATTGTTCGCATTATTTTCCACAGGATTCCAGGTATGCGATTCCAGTTGCCACAATTTGAATCTGTACCGTCAGGTACAGAGCAGTCAGCTGATGCTCATGATATTGCGCTGTAATTTCCATGACACCGCCGGTTTGTTTTAGCTGTAATGTCAAAGAGGATTGTTGTTGCAGTGCCAGAGCGGCGCCTACGGCAGTTGTGCCGCTGCCACATCCGTGTTCCCAAATTAGGCTGACGCCCTTGACGCATACGAGAGGTTCCAGTGTCATGGTATCTGCATCAAAGAGTAAAATTCCGAAAGCTTCAGAGGGAATATCCCATTGTGCTGCTGCCAGCTCCGCCATCTGCTTTGCTTGCTCTCCCCACAGTGCCTTTGGCACAATGATATGATGAATCCCGGGCAGTTCTACAGTCTGTAATGCATAAGAGCGACCGTTGAGCCAATAGGTTTTGGTTGTGACACGTTGCGGCAAAGGCATGGATAATGTTCCCAGATAACCCTGTGCCTGTTTGGTGATACGACAGGAAACCGGCGCGTCTGCACCGGAAACTTCTAAATGGATTTCTGCTTGTTCTCCGGGATTTGGATGTTCTTTGGAAAACAGCCAACATGCTAAAGAAAGGGTGGCGTTTCCACAAAATTCTCCTGCCATCATTTGCAGCCGGGCTGCTGCTTGTGGATGGCGTGCTGGTTCGATAAAGCCTGCCTGTTCTGCGCCGACATGGTCCGTGGCAATTAGTCGTTTGCCAATGGCAAGCTGCCTGTTACGAGGGACAGGTGTTTCCACCAGAAGTGTCATATTGCCGTTGGGACTGAGTTTGATAAATGATAGTTCCATGTTGCCAATGCCTCCTCTATCATTGTTGAAACCGGCTGAGAAATGCTTTGGTACGTTCCTGTTTGGGATGATTGATCAATTCCAACGGTTCGCCTTCCTCAACGATCACACCGCCGTCCATAAAAATAATATGGTTGGACACATCACGGGCAAAACTCATTTCGTGTGTAACGATGACCATGGTCATATGCTCACTTGCCAGCTCTTTGATGACACGCAGGATTTCTCCGGTCAATTCCGGGTCGAGAGCGGAAGTAGGCTCGTCAAAGAATAATATTTTAGGGCGCATCGCAAGGGCACGGGCAATGGAAACGCGTTGTTGCTGTCCGCCTGATAGCTGATAGGGATAAGCGTCTTCTTTTCCAGAAAGCCCCATTTTTTGCAGCAATTGTTTTGCTTCTGCAAAAACCTCTTCTTTTGGGCGCTTGCCGATGAGCAGCGGCGCTTCGGTAATGTTTTTCCATACTGTATAGTGAGGGAAGAGATTGAAGTTTTGAAATACCAAACCAAAATGCTGCTTGATTTTATGGAGTGCCGCTTTATCACTGTATACGGATTTTCCTTCCATGTCTGCCTTTGCGGCATATTCTCCCAGATAAATCAAATCTCCGCCGTCCATGGTTTCCAGCAGCGTGGCGCAGCGCAACAGCGTGGATTTGCCAGAGCCGGAAGGACCAATGATACTGACTACCTGACCTTCTTCCACCGAAAGGGAAATATCTTTCAGAACTTCGTTTTCTCCGAATTTTTTATTGCAATGATTGATTTCCAATAGTTTCATGGCTGCCTCCTTAACGGTAATAATTCATTTTCTTTTCGATGCGATCCATAATAAATGCAACCACGTCGTTAAAGATGAAGTAGAATACGCCAGCCACAATCAAGGGCATGATGGTGGTTTGTGCGGCAGAAATTTGCTTTGCGATCGTAAACATTTCCTGATAGCTGATGACAAAAGCTAAGGAAGTATCTTTTACCAAGGTGATGGCTTCGTTGGTAACGGGGGGCAGAATGCGTTTGCACATCTGCGGAAAAATGATACGGAAAAAGGTTTGTGTTTTGCTGTACCCCAGTACTGTTGCAGCTTCATACTGACCAACGGGAATGGATTCGATGCCAGAACGGTAAATTTCCGCAAAATAAGCCGCATAGTTAATGGAGAAGCCGATGATAACGGCGGTAAAACGGTATTCTAAGGAAAGGCTCATACCAAAGAGGTAGTAAGGACCATAGAAAATGGCAAACAGCTGCAGCATCAGCGGGGTACCGCGGACAATGGCGATGAATCCTTTGAAAATACATTGTATGGGTTTGAATACTGCCAAAGCTTTGCGGCATTTGCCAACCGGAACGTCTTTTGGCGCTAAGCGGCGCAAAGGCGCCCATTTGGACATGCGTCCAAAGGTGATCAACAACCCCAATGGCATGGAGAACACCAGAGTCAAAACGAAAATGGCAATGGACGAAGTTAGTCCTCCCAAAAGTTGTTGTACAATATGAAGCAGGGATTGAAAATCCATAAATGTCATCCTTTCTTTTTGTGTTCCGCGCTCACATAAGAAAACAGAAAGAGGTTCTGTTTGTTTGCTTATGTCAACCTCCCTTTGTCAGTGCGGCTGAGCGCTTTGCAAAGGGCAGTCTGTACAGGGAAGAAGCGTGCAGGCAGCAGCCTGCACGCTTAATTGTGTTGGAATCCCATTCTTATTTTCCAAGGCAAACCATTTGATCCAAGTTATAGTCTGCGTAGTTCGCAACAATGGTATCAAAGGTACCGTCTGCTACCATTTCGTCCAAAGTTGCCTGTACCTGATCCCGCAGTTCTTCATTGCCCAGTTTGAAAGCAATTGCGTATTGTTCGGTGGACAGCGGTTCTTCCAGCTGGCGGAAGATGTCGCTGCGGTTGGTCAGCTGATACTGTGCAACGCCAATGTCAACGGCAATCGCGTCCACTGCGCCGCTTTCCAGACTCATGAATGCAGTGTTATAATCGGGTGTCTGTTCCAAAGAAGCAAACGTAGCAGTCAGCGCCAGATTTTCTTCGTTGTCTTCTTCATTGGTCAGTGCAGTCAATGCGGAAGAACCTGCCTGTGTAATGACTACTTTGCCTGCCAGATCTGCCTCGGTCTGGATATCAGAATCCGCGCGCACCACAAAGACGATGCTGTTGTCTACATAAGGTTCGGAGAAAGTGTATTCACTTTCCCTGCCGGTCATGGTAAAGCCGTTCCATAAACAGTCAACGGTACCGCTGTTCAGCTCCATATCTTTCGAGCTCCAGTCAATGGGCTGCTTAATCAATTCCCAGCCGTTGCGATCGCAAACTTCCTGGGCAAGATCCAGGTCGAAGCCTACATATTCACCGGCTTCGTTTTTATAGCCGTAAGGAGGATATTCTGCATCGAACCCTACGGTAAATGTAGTGCGTTCTGTGGTTTCGGCAGTGGTGTCAGTATCTGCGGGAGTTTCGGAAGAACCGCCGCCACAACCGGCAAGCACGCCTGCGCTCAGTGCCAAAGTCAAAAACATAGCAAGATATTTTTTCATCGTACAACCTCTCCTTTTTCCTGTTGGATGTGTTTTTGCGGAAGTGTTCCGCTGAATTCTTTATCATTTTATCACGTTATCATAGTAAAGTAAATCCGTAAATCTGGTTAATTTTTATCGATATTACAGTAATATAGTTGGTAAAGATGAATAAGAAAAAAACAACCTTTTTATTTTATTATGATATATGGTATGCATGTAAGAAGCAATGGAGTACGCTTGAGCAAGGACGAATCATTGTGAAAAGTAAGCTTTTGTATCCAGAATTATCAAGTATGGCAAAGGGCTTATAGATAAAAAGTGCAATCGCATAATAAAATTAGCCGAGAGAACGGCAATACTGTGTTGTTCTCTCGGCTGGTGGTTAGTGAAATAGAGTATAAAGTGGTATATAGTGATCTATATTAGCAACGAAAAACAGGCATTAAGCTTCTTTGGCTTCGATGCTGGTTACATCGCCGCTACTGTCCAGCTTCAGTTCAATTTCAAAATCATCACCATCTTCTTCAAAGCGATCCCGCAGTTCTTGATAGTCATCTACATCACCGCTAATATCGTCTTCTTCATCAAAGTCGTCGGATAGATAATATTTTTCTCCGTCTACTTTGATCCAACTGGAACTGATATCGTCCAAGTCGCCTTCTACATTTCGTTTGCTGGATGCGTATTCCGCTTTGATTTTAGTAACTTTGGTGTTGGAGCTGTTGAAGGTCAGTTTTACATCAAAATTTTCTCCGTCATTAAACTCATCGATGAAGTCATCCAGATCATAATCATCACCGTCAACTTCTATATCGACGCTATTTGACAGTTCGTAGGTGAAGTTGGAATCGTCCACACGAATTTTGATTTCATCTTCTGTAATGTTGCGAAGTTCTCCTTCGTCTGCTTCTGTATTGGTAGCTTCAATTTTGGATACTTCTTTATTTTTGAATGACAATTTTGCACTGTATTTGTAATCTTTGTATTTGTCTTTCAATTCGTCAAAGTCTGCGCTCTTTCCGTTGATTTTGATATCAACGTCATCGGTATCATCTGGCAGGTCATAGGTATGAGAGTCACCGTCTTTATCTTTGATACGGATTTCGCTGTTTGTGATACGGTCAATGATCCCTTCAGATGCGCCCATACTTTCCTCAATGGCAACAATGTCAGTTACTTCGTCATATCGGTCGATGGTCAGGGCAACGCGATAAGAAGTATCTTCATAGTTATCCTTTAAGTAATCAATGTCTCTGGTTTTGCCGTCGACTTTTACATTGACATCAGAAGCAAAATCATAGGTGTAATCTTTCCCGTTGGCTTCAATGGTTAATTTGCGCGAAGTAACGTCCGTCAAAATACCGTTTTCATCATCTTCCGCGTAATTTACGGTGATTTTGGTTACAACTCCTTTGCTGTCTGTCGTCAAAGTTACGTTGTAATCCGTATCACTGTAATATTTTTTCAAATCACTGAACGAAAGATCTGTCAATTCATCCGTTACGTCTACATCGTCGTCTACGTCGTATTGATAGGATTTCCCATCGGACTTAATGGTTAAGGAACTGTCGCTCAATTTGGTCAGCAGACCGGTTTTCGGATCATCGCTAACTGCAGTGGCATAGATCTTGGTTACTTCATTGTCTGAATTAAAATACAGCGTTACGCTTAAGTCGTCGCCGTCATCCATGGCGCTGACCAGTTTCGAAGGGGAAGAGGACTTCTCGTTTAGGTAAACGGAAACATTGCTTGCCAGACTAAAAGATTTTTCTTTGGAACCGTCTTTGACAATCACTTTGGTAGAAGTGATGTCCTCCAAATCATAGGTTTCTTTGGAATCAATGCCGTTGGCAGACTTCGTCACGGTGATGGTCTTGATATTGCCGTTGGCATATGTCAGGGAGACGGTATCGCCAGAGCCAATGTCGCTGAAATCAATTTCGGAACCGTCATAATATGCTTTTGCAGTGCCTTTGACACCAAACAGATTTAGACCAGAGCCGGTGGATGTTCTGACGCTACAGAACAGATTTCCGTTTTCCAGTACGGAGCTGGCAACCACAGTACCTGTCGCACTGCCGTTGGAAGGTGTTGTGGTGGTTGTATCACCAGATTGTGAAGTATCACTTGTCAGCTGCTTATAGGTTTTTACAGAAAGCACTGCCATTTCCGAGCGGTTGATATTGACATCGGGATTGAATTTGTTGTAATCGTCACCTACCATAATTTTTTTGCTGTTGAGCAGAGCCAAATACGGTGCAGCGGATTTGGAAATAGAAGCATTGTCCGCATAAGACAGTGTCGCATCCATATCCACAGTGTATACTTTTCCTAATGCCTTACCAAACAGTACGCCTACATCTTCCCGGTTCGCGGGTTGCTGTGTAGAACCGTTCATAAATTTAGTCAGGTCGCTGGTAACCAAAAAGCCTTTTTCCAAAGAATAGGCAACTGCGTTATATGCCCAAGAAGGAATTCGATAAGCCTCCATAATGGGCTGCCATTTCGTCACAACGGAACTGGAAACATCTTCTTTGTAATATGTTTTCATGATGGAATAAATTAACTGCGTGGCTTCGCAGTAGGTTACATTGTTGCGCGGCTTACAGTATTTCTTTCCATCTTCCGAATAGCCGCTCATCAGCCCCAAAGAAGCCGCTTGATCAATAAAAGTTGCGGCGCCGGGCCAAGGGACTTGATTGATGTCTGCAAATGTGGAACCATAGGCAGAAATGCCGGTGCTGCCGACCAGTAAGGCGGCAGTCGTTGCCAAAGCAAGGAACCGTTTCATATCAAAAACCTCCTGTTCTGTTTCGGTAATCCATTTGTTTTTCTCATTTTGTGTCTTTGATGTTAGAGATAAGGATATATTTTCCTAACAATACTATACCATGAAATGACCGAAAAACCTTTTCAAATTTCTTAATTTTTTATAAATTTGTGTGAAATATTTCGGCAAATGTTGCAATGTTTGACACTTATTCCCATTTGAGTGTCATTCCCACACCGACTTCTTGTACTGGAGAGAGCGTATGCAGAGCTGCACGCACAGCAAAAGAAGTACAATGACAGGGATAGAGGGCAGGAATCCTTTCTTCTGCCAAAAGAGCAATGGTTTTTTGACTGCGCTCATCCAGCGAGAATAAATGAAGTCCACCGATCAATCCTGCAATGTGAGAAACCCCTGTTACTTGTTTTGCATAACGGATGATATTACAAATACCGGCATGGGAGCAGCCAGTAATGAGATACAATCCGTCGTTTCCGACATAAGCCAAAGCGGTATCATCCATGAGAAAATCCGGTTCGGTCAGCCCGTCCGCCAGATAGGTTTCTCCAATAGCAACCGGCGGTTCAAAGGCAACCGTTCTTGGAATCTCACCCAGAAATAGCAAGCGCTCTGTCAGCCAGAGAGGCTGTTTGGTGAGAGTCAGTTTCATATGATGGGATAACACATCCAAAGGCAAAGGCATGCCAATATCCATACCGCCCAGATGTTTGGGAGAAAGCGCATGAGGATGTGCAATCAGCCGCGGTGTGCGGTTGGTCATATGGGAAAGAAGTGCACGCAGACCTCCGGTATGGTCGTTGTGCCCGTGGGAGAGAATGACAGCGTCGGCAGCAGTCACATCAATATTCATATCCTGTGCATTATGTAAAAATGCATCGGAGTAACCAGCATCAAACAGAAATTGCTTTCCGTCGGCGCGAATCCAATAAGAAACCGCTGGTTCGCCTAAATAATATACATCTATTTCTGTATGATTGTCCATTAAAACGGTTAGTTCCATGTGATTCCTCCTTATCTTCGGATTTCTCTTTTATTATACTGGATACTGCCAAGAAATACAATGTTTGCCGGTCATGGAACTTTTTTACATTTTGACGAAAGGAAAAGGTGATTGGTTCCATAGTATTGAGATTTTTCATGCAAAAAGAAATGACATAAGGAAAGAAAACAAAGAAATTGCGGTATGGATACCATTGGAAGAGGTTAGCAGGTTAGCGAATGGACACAAGTGCGTGATGCAAGAGGAAGTAGATAGGGATTTTTGCTGCTTAGATGCAAATCATAAATCAAAAAAGAAAAAGAGTATGCGGTAAGGAATTCCATCTATGCGATATGGCCATCAGGATATAGAAAGCAGAGAGATTTTAAGCAAGCTGGAAGAATATGTCATAGTAAATCGATGTTTTGTGAAAGGGGGCGTTATAAAAATATAAAAACGAAAGTTAGTTCAGTAGAAATGGTCTTTTCCAGTCTGTCAGTCTGTATGGAAAGCTTCGGAAGAGATTCCTTGATGGAACAGTTGCAGCTTTCTAGTAAACCAGTAAAATTCGGCGCTTTTGCAAAGGAGTCTGTTTTGGTTGTAAAGATAGAATTGAAACTTTCAGACCCCGAAGAACACAGATTTTTAGAGATAAAAGAAAAAGCATCATACACTGGTATGATGCTTTCTTACTTGCGGAGACAGGATTTGAACCTGCGACCTCCGGGTTATGAGCCCGACGAGCTACCGGACTGCTCTACTCCGCGGCATTCTTATCTCAAAGAACAATATAGCATAAATAAAAAATATTGTCAATAGGTTTTCTATGCATTTTAAACGCCGTCTTTATACAGTGTTTCCAGGCGTTCTTTGCATGCAGCCCAATTTGGCATCCATTTGGTCAACAGAGCATAAAAGGCTTTGTTATGGTTTGGATAACAAAAATGCGCCAGTTCGTGCAGAATCACTTGCCGAATACAGTCTCGATCGGCTTTCATCAGCTGTAGATTCAAACGGATACTTTTTTGTTCTACTGTGCAGCTGCCCCAGATACTACGCATATTGCGGATCTGCATTTGTGGAAACGGAACACCGTAAGGCTGTGCCAGTGGATAGACTTCCTCTAATAGCTCTGTGAATATGGTTTTTGCCTGAATTCGCAACCAATCCAAGTATTCGGCACGCAGCCCCTGAGAGTCTGTCTGCATCGTAGACATCCGAATGGTTTGGGCACCCACAGAAATTTGGCGTTGACCTTCCTGTATCTGCAGAAGATATGGTTCCCCTAGAAAGTACAAGGTTTTGCCGTGATACATGGCGCCGGAGGGCTGTGTCTGGCGTATTTTTTCGACTTCTGCCAAGTGTGTAATAATCCAGAGCGCTTTGGACTGGACAAATTCTTCAATCACAGAAAATGGCACATGCTTTGCTGCGGAAACCATTACCTGGCTGTATTTATTCACCCGCAGATTGATATATTTCACATTTTTGCGAATTAGTTGATATTCAATTGTCACGCCTTCATAGGAAATGGAATGCGTTTCCATCTGCAAGACTCCTTTAAATCTTCCTTTATTATGATTTCCTGTTTTCCAGAAAATAACCGATATTTATTTTACATGTGCCGACAAAAAATGTCCAGCACAAACCAATATTTTTTGACAAGGATTGTAAAAACGCGCGTTGCTAAGAAAACGCGCGTTTGGGGTCAGGAAAACAATGTGAAGACCATCCTGCAAAATGATAGAAAGGGTAAGGCGCATGGCTTTGATGTGAGAGAGGAGGCTTTTTTATCAAAACGCGCTGAGCATGGGTTATGGTTGTTTTGGTACAACCGGGATCCAGACTTCAAAGATAGCATTTGCAGGATCGGCGTTATGATAAACTTCGATATCAACGCCGTTGCCGTATTGGTAGCCAGAAGACGGGAGCCATTCTGTGAAAATACGCTTTTCCAATGCCTGAATGGCTTCTGGCATAGCGCCTTGCCCATCGAACACAGCCCAAGTGGTGGGCGGTAGCGTGAAAGAAGACATTGGTGGGGCGGCATCTTGTTCAGAGAAGATACCGATCCAATAGCGCCAGTTCTCTCCACGGCAGTCGGAAATGCCAAGAACTGGCTGATTCGTTGCTTTTTGTGACAATAAAGTGGAAAGGAAACCGTTTTGGGAAACGGTTTTCCAGAACTGCGGTATAGTCTGGAAATTTTGCTCTATTATTTGTTGCAGTGGGGTATCAATGCCCAGTATGTGTAATTCTGGCTTTTGTTCAATGCGATAATTCATAGGGAACACTCCTTGTATGGTAATTTGAAACCGTATCGGAGGGAATGCTTTCAAAATGGCACCTGTTTGTTTTGCTTCGGAAGGAGAGATGCCGTGAACGCTTTGAAATGCGCGAGTGAATGCAGTGGGAGATTGATATCCATATTTTAATGCGACATCGATTACCCTTTCTCCTTTCTCCAGCAGATCAAAAGCGGCAAGGGTCATTTTGCGGCGGCGAATATATTCGGAAAGGGGCAGCCCTGCCAGATAGGAAAACATGCGCTGAAAGTGATATGTGGAGCAGCAGGCAGTGCGGGCGGCGCCTTCCCAGCTTTTACCATTGGCAATGTTTTGCTCCAACACGTCCAGTGCTTGATTCCAGATTTCCCATGCATACATATTGGATCCCTCCAGTCTAACGGTTACAAGCAGATTATCTCATGGAACGGGTGGGTGTGTCCTCTCAGTTTGTGTTTCTTTTTCAGAGCGTTTTGATACTTTTTTTCAAATAATAGGCGACTTTATAGTAAGGAATGGGAAATCCCATTTCTGCCAGTTGGCGCGCTATTTTACGAGGACCCTGCCCAGCTTGGTGCCGTTCCAAAATAAACTGTGCGGTTTGCTCCGTAATGGTATTCTCAACTTCTGGTGTTTCGGCATCCGTCTTTGTTTCCGGGTGCTCCGAAACCTCAAAGGGAATGTGCTCCATATCTACGACAGTTGTGATTTCCATTTTTTCTCCAATATCTTCGATCAAAGGAGAAGAAGTGTCTATGCTGTAATTGATCACATCACGCATCTGGCGGATATTGCGGGGATAAACGGCATTCAATATCGCGTGCTTGGCTTCTGGTGTAAAAATAACATGATACCGGATATGGTGGGCTTCCCAGACAGCATCCTCATATCTGCGCACAAAATGGCGAAACAGATTTTCTTTTTCCGCCAAAGAACGTTTCCGTAAGGCAGGCAGATGCATTTCGTATTGTCCAAGGCGCTGATACAATTCAGGCAGAAATACTTCATGCAGATTTTTGGTAGAAGCGGCGATAACAATGACATTAATGTCAATTTCCTTGGTATCTCCGATGCGTCGGATTTTTCCAGACTCAATGGCTTTCAGCAATAAGTTTTGATAGTTTTCAATGGTGTGCGCCTCGTCCAGAAACAGAATTCCGCCGTTTGCCTGTTCGAATAGTCCTTTTTTCTTTTTGGATCCAGTGTACGCGCCCTCC
>ERZ1643247.2027-NODE-2027-length-16857-cov-10.579038_pt1 | contig 16857 bp, 5 predicted proteins | sample MGYA00579264_ERZ1643247 | MGnify/ENA primary metagenome ERZ1643247 (study PRJEB29033, sample SAMEA4952262) | chicken gut metagenome | biome: Broiler Chicken; feature: Gastrointestinal Tract; material: Caecum | place: Ireland | collected 2018 | study: Broiler... | reverse complement strand
TATGCCGGCAGTTTTTAACCGCATTTCCGCCGATTTTTGTTAAATTAAGATAAAAACGCAATACTTTTGTGCAAAAATTGCTATTGCTATTTTTTTTGTTCAGAGTTAACATATATAATATAGAATAACACAATTTTGGGAGGAATGATGAGAACTGTAATCAATATCAACAAGAATTGGAAATTCATAAAGGCCAACGCGGCGCCCGAACAGGCGGAGACCGCAGAAGGCGTGAAACTCGACCTGCCCTACACCTGGAACGGCAAGGACGGCCAGGACGGCGGCAACGACTACTATCGCGGCACGTGTCTGTTCGTAAAACGGTTTCCCGCGCCCGAGCTTGAAAAAGACGGAAGGCTTTACCTTGAATTCAAGGGCGTGAACTCCTCCGCCCGCGTGATTTTCAACGGGCAGGAAGTGGCCTCGCACGACGGCGGCTACTCCACCTTCCGCTGCGACGTGACGGAATTTTTGAACAAGGACAACCTGCTGCTCGTGTATGTTGACAACTCCAAGACCGAGAAGGTATATCCGCAGACGGCCGACTTTACATTTTACGGCGGAATATACCGCGACGTAAATCTTGTATGCGTGGGCAAAAACCACTTCGACCTCGACTTTTACGGAGCGCCCGGCATTGCCATAACCCCCACCGTGAAAGACGGCGAATGCGTGGTAAAAACGGACGCATACGTTACCGGCGAAGGCGAAGTAAGGATAAGCATCCTCGACGGCGACGGAAATACCGTTGCCGAGGGCAAAAACGGCGAAGCGATAAAGATTGAAAACGCCAGGCTTTGGGACGGCATTGACGACCCCTACCTCTACTCGGCAAAAGCAGAACTTATATGCGGCGGCAAGGTGTGCGACGTTCTGCAGAAGAAGTTCGGGTTCAGGAGCTTTGCGATCGACCCCAAAAAGGGCTTCATATTAAACGGCAGGAGCTATCCCCTGCGCGGCGTGTGCAGGCACCAGGACAGGCGCGACGTGGGCAACGCTTTAACGCGCGAGATGCACGAAGAGGACATAGCCATAATAAAGGAGATAGGCGCCAATACGCTGCGCCTTGCACACTACCAGCACGACGATTACTTTTATGACCTCTGCGACGAGGCCGGCCTTGTGGTTTGGGCAGAGATACCCTATATCTCCCGCCACATGCCGGAGGCGAACGACAACGCCGTGTCGCAGATGAAAGAGCTCATTTATCAGCAATACAACCATGCTTGCATAGTTATGTGGGGCGTTTCAAACGAGATAACCATGTATCACAAGCACAAGAAGGACATGCTTGCCTTCCACAAGAAACTGAACGACCTCGTTCACAAGACAGACCCCACCCGCCTTACGACGCTTGCGGTGTTTGCGATGGCCGGTCCCATGAACAAGACGGCGCACATAACCGACGTGGTGGCCTGGAACCTGTACCTCGGCTGGTATGTGCCCGGCTTCTTCCTCAATGACCTGTGGATATCGCTCTTCCATACCCTATACCCCAAACGCCCGCTCGGGTATTCAGAGTACGGCGCGGAATGCATGCCGCATCTCCACTCGAAACATCCCAGAAGGGGCGACAACAGCGAAGAATACCAGGCTTCGTACCACGAGTTCATGCTGCGTTGTTTTAACAGACATCCCTATATGTGGGGCACATATGTGTGGAACATGTTCGACTTTGCCGCCGACGCCAGAAACCAGGGCGGCGAACCCGGCATGAACCATAAGGGGCTTGTGACGTTTGACAGAAAGATAAAGAAAGACAGCTTTTATGCCTACAAGGCATACTGGAGCAAACAACCCTTCGTATATATAGCCGGCAAGCGCTTTGCCAACCGCACCGGCGGCACGACCACCGTTAAGGTTTACACCAACTGCGGCGGCGTTGACCTCTATTGCAACGATAAAAAACTGAGCGGAAAGACGAAGGACGGGCGCGTGTTCGTATATAAGGTCAAACTTGCCGACGTGAACAACCTGCGCGCCGTCAGCGGCGACTGCGTGGACGAATGCGTTATACGCAAGGTGGATAAGCCCGACGAGAGCTACCGCCTGCACGTGCACTCCGAAACGCAGAGCTGGCAGAAATAAGCAAAGTTTCAGGAATAATTTCGTACGACAGACATAAAGTCTGCGTCATTCCCCTCTATACTTGCCGCGGGGCAAAATTGCCCCGCGGCAATATTTTTTTCGGACTTAATACTGTACGAAAAAAGGCGCGGCGGCGCCGTTTACGGCGCCGCCGCGCAAAAAGCTGCAATATTTATTTTATAATACATTTATTTATTGAGCTTTGAAACGCCGGACTTTACGGCCGCTTCCGCCACCGCCTTCGCGACGGCCTCGTGCGCAGCCTTATTCCACGCCTCAGGCAGAATGTACTCGCGCGAGAGTTTGTCTGCAGGAACAAAGTCGGCTATGGCATTCGCCGCCGCTATCATCATCTCGGTATTGACGGTATTTGCACGCACGTCGAGCGCTCCGCGGAACACGCCGGGGAATACGAGCACGTTGTTTATCTGGTTGTTGTATTCGGAAGAGCCCGTCCCGACTATGAACGCACCCGCCTCCTTTGCATCGACGGGATTAATCTCGGGCACAGGGTTGGCGCAGGTGAAGAGTATTGCCTTATCCGCCATGGATGCGACCATCTCTTTGGTGACGCAGTTTGCCACCGAAACGCCGATAAACACGTCGGCGCCCTTCAATGCATCGGCGAGGGAGCCGTGCCTGCGGGAGAGGTTGGTGAGCTTTACTATTTCCTGCTTTGCGGAGTTGAGGCCATCGTCGCCCTCGCACAGCATGCCCGTCCTGCCGCACATGATTATATCCTTCACGCCGTAGGCGAGCAAAAATTTTGCTATGGCTATGCCTGCGGCGCCGGGGCCGTTTATTACCACCTTTATCTCATCCGCACGCTTTCCGGCGAGCTTGAGGGCGTTCCTGAGAGCCGCCGTCATGACAATCGCCGTGCCGTGCTGGTCATCGTGGAATACGGGGATGTCGAGCTCGGCTTTAAGCCTGGTTTCGACCTCGAAGCAACGAGGAGCGGAGATATCTTCGAGATTTATTCCTCCGAACGAGCCCGAAATTAAACTGATCGTCTTTATTATCTCTTCGGGATCCTTAGACTTTATGCATATGGGGAAGGCGTCGACGTCGCCGAATGCCTTGAAAAGCGCGCACTTGCCCTCCATTACGGGCATTCCCGCTTCAGGGCCGATGTCCCCCAAACCCAAAACAGCGGTACCGTCGGTTATGACAGCCACGGTGTTCCAGCGCCTGGTCAGATCGAAGCTCTTTTCAACGTCGGCATTTATGGCCATACAAGGCTCGGCCACGCCCGGGGTGTATGCGAGAGAGAGCTCCTCCCTGCACGATACGGGCACGCGCACTTTTGTTTCTATCTTGCCGCGCCACTCGGCATGTTTTTTAAGCGATTCCTTCCTGTAATTCATTTTTATTTCCTCCGATGGTAGTTCGATTACATTTACATTATAAACTTGTTGTGCTATAATGTAAAATAATAATAAGGTATAACCATTATAACTTATACGCATGATAATTTTTTGGCGGTGAGGGCAGTGAACTACGAATATTACAAAATATTTTACTATGTGGGCAAGCACAAAAACATAACGAAGGCGGCTGCCGAGATATACTCCAGCCAACCCGCGGTGACGCGCGCCATTCAGAATCTGGAGCGGGAGCTGGGGTGCAGGCTGTTCACGCGCAACAAGTCCGGCGTAGAATTTACCTACGAAGGAAAGACGCTGTACGAATACGTCAGCGCGGCATACAGCCAGCTTACGAAGGGCGAAGACGAGGTGCGGCGCACGATAGACGCCGAGACGGGCACGATATACATTGGCGCATCGGTAACGTCGCTGTACGAATTTTTATTTGACTGTCTGAATATTTTCAGAAGCAGGCGCCCGCATGTGAAACTAAAGATAAGCACGGGCTCCAACAACAGCACTATAGAAAAACTGAGGAGCGGAGCCATTGACCTTGCCTTTGTTTCCACGCCGTGTTTGCCGGACAAGGCGCTGAACTTTGTTCAAGTGCGCTCGTTCTTCGACGTGCTGATCGCGGGCAACGGCTTTTCCCGTCTCAGAGACAGACGGTTTGACCTCAAGGATATAGCCGGTTATCCTTATGTAGGACTGAGGCAGAGCATGCAGCTTAGGCAATTTCTGGACGACGTGTTCGCTCAGAACAAACTTACAGTTTCTCCCGACATAGAAGCCGACGGCGCCGACCTTCTGGTGCCGCTTATAAGCCACAACTTCGGCATAGGTTTCGTGCCCGAATCTATGGCAGCGGCGGCCATAGAGCGCGGCGAGGTGTTCCGCGTGCCGCTGGACTTTGAAATGCCCGCGCGGCACATATGCATGGTGACAGATCCGCGCCACCCGCAGACGAACGCCTCGCGCGAGCTGAACAGAATGATATCCGAGAGTATGGCCGAGCGTCAATAGATTCATCCGGATCCGAACAACGCCTGCCGTGTTAAAGACATCGGCATCAATGCCCGCACTTTCGGAGCCTCAAGAATTAACACCCGGCCGGACATATGAACGCAAAAACAACTATAAAAAAACATAAAAGGCATGCGCCGCGGCAAATTTTGCCGCGGCGCATATGTATTCAGACGCATATACTGCACACAGGCGGACTCGACAAGCCCCCCCCGTTTACATCAATTTGTATTATTTGTCCTGCTTCCCGTTCAAAAAAGTCTCTTTATAGCGCGCCATGCACTTGCGTATTATCTGTATCGCCTCATACTTATGATTGATCTCCTTTACCGTGGTGGACTTATGCTCGAGCATCTTATACACCTCGAAGAAGTGCATCATCTCCTCGAATATGTGCTTAGGCAGCTCCTTTATGTCGTAATAGTGCTTATAGTTGGGGTCGTTCACGGGCACGGCGATTATCTTTTCGTCGAGCTCGCCGCTGTCGGTCATCGTTATGACGCCTATAGGCATGCAGGTGACGAGCGTCATGGGATAGATGGACTCGTTGCAAAGGACGAGCACGTCGAGCGGGTCGCCGTCGTCGGCGAGGGTGCGCGGGATAAAGCCGTAGTTTGAAGGGTACACGGTGGACGTGTACAACACCCTGTCCATGCGCAGCAGTCCCGTCTCCTTGTCGAGTTCATACTTGACTTTGCAGCCCTTGGGGATCTCGACTAACGCCTCGAACCTGTTTTCGGCTATGCGCTCCTCCCTTATGTCGTGCCAGATATTCATTTGTACCTCCGTAAATTCCCCCTCTGCCGAATATACCCGCAAAACGAGGGCAAAATCCGTAGAGAATGTAATATTTCATACCTATATATTAGCACATAAAACACATTTGTAAAATAACAAATAGATATGATATACATATAAAATATGCATGATAAATTCTCCCGGCGAAACTGTGAGGCTTATAAATTTTTTATCATCGCTGAGCTTTTCCACAGCTTCTATAGCGTTGTCGACGGCATTGCCGAAAAAAGCGTACATATCGCCCGCCTCCATTTTGGGAAGAATTGCGCCGTCGGCAACACAGGTGAACTCTATGCCCTTGTTGCAGCACGCGAGACTCTTTTCCATGAGGACGATATCCGGCTCGGGGTTTCCGGTATGCACCGTACAGTCGTACCGCGCAATGAGCGTCTTCATCTCATCGAGCGCCGAACGGTCAAAAGTGCCCGCCTTCTCAAATTCGGCTATCTTATATTTCAAGTCGTGGCATTTTTTGTTGAGATTTTCGATATTTTCCTTTGAAACAGCGTACTATTTGGCGGCATAATCCAAAAGCTCTTCCAGCCGTTTTTTGTCACCCTTTAAGATGGATACCCTGAACACCGCATACTGGCAGCACAGGCTGATAAATGCGCAGGCAAGCAATGCCGAATAGAACACGCGCAGGCCTCTGTCCCCTTCGATGTCGTCCGAAAACGAGGACACGCCTATGCACACTGCGAGCGCACGGAAAAATTTCCCGAAACAAAGGGATGCTCACGGCGTACGGCCCGACAAAAAACTGCCGTTTTTGACATTACACCACAACTGTTACAAATTATCAATACAGAAAACACATACATTTTCTGTTGCCGTTAAATTACCGCAAACCGCACAATCTAAGCATGAAAAAGCAACGGGCTGCCGCTTTCACGGCAGCCCGTTGCTTTTATCGGGTTTATAAGGTATTGTAAAGGATTAAACCTTATTTTTTATTTGCCTGCAAATGCCTTTTACTGCGAATCGGCGCCTTTATTGCCGCTTTCTTCTGCAGCCTCCGCACTGCCTTCCTCCGCGGCTTCAACGCCTGCTTCAGCACCTTCGGCATTGTCACCGGCTGTAACCCCGGCATCGCCTTCTTCGGCACATTCCGCATCACCCGCCGCTGCAGCCTCCGCATTGCCTTCGAACGCTGCGGCCTTTTTTAATTTGACCGCAAGAACGATATCTATGGCTATAACTACTGCCAGCGCAATCCCCAGCCCGACGCATATCCATATCTGCGCTGTCGACGTTATTAGAGGAGATGCAGCAAGGAGCGCAAAGCCGTATGCGCCGTCGTTTGCGGGAGTGCCGCCCTCAGGGTCGTCGTCCGACTTATTGTTGCGCCGCTTTGCAAGCAACACCGCAAGCACAACGAGCGCTATTATCGCCAGGATGAGCAATACGGAGAGCAGGATTATAAGCCACAAGTAGTTTACATCCACCGTGAACGTGAAGAGCACGGGATCTGTAGTGCCGTCTGCCCAGACATAGTTATCGGGATCGGCGAGAGTTACGGAGACGATGTATTCTCCGGCAGCATCCTGCACGTTGCCGACGATGTTCATAAGTTCCTCGTCAAAGCCCTCGGGCATATATGTGAGAGGATCGCCGTTTTCCATGAAGTAGCTGTCGTCTGCGGCGGGCTTTTCAAGCGCCATGCGCGAGATGCTCCAGGTGAGCGTTACCTCCCTTTCGCCCGTTGAGAACGCATAGCTTATGCCGTCTTTTAAAGTGAACGTTACGGTGTATGTGCCGGCATTGATGGCCGAAAGTCCCATTCCGCCGTCCGTAACGATTTCGCAGTCGGCAGTTATGTCCATTATTGCGGTATCGGCGCCGCTTATGGCATTGAACTGTTCGCTGCCGTCAAATACCGAGCTTGTGAAGTCAAGTTCGGGGACTGCCACCACAGCGCTCACTATTTCAAAACGGACGCCCTCGGATACGCAGCCTTCATAGTTGGCTGTCGCATCCACCATGGCGCGGACGTAATATACGCCGACTGCTGTGGGAGCTGTGAGGGAATACTCGGAGAAATCTTCGTCAGCCGAGAAAACGTAATACACGGTGCCGTGCAGCGCTACCGAACCGGTGGGCACTATCTCGTCGCCGTAGGCGTATACATCTTCCACTTCGGGAGGGGTAACGCTGTTGCCCGCGCGCGTTATGCGGAATATAGCCGTTGCCGTGCCGTCGCCATTCTCCCAACGATAGTTATAGGGATCGGTGAGGGTGAGCGTTACTTCATATTCGCCGACATTTATCCAGTCATCGCCCTGCTCAACGCTGTAGCGCGAATTTGAAGCAAGGTCTGACGTGAGAGGATTGCCCGTATACGTCTTTGAGCCTGCGTCCGGAACTGCTACTGTTGCGCGTTCTATGACCATGACTGCGGTATTCCCTCCCACCACCGTATAGTTGGTACCGGAGATGGTCGCACGCACGGTGTAACTGCCTGCCTGCGTGGGAACGGCGGTGCTGTTGCTGTATACGGTGCCGTCGTTTGCGGTGCCGCTGTAAGTTATGCTTACAGCAACGCCTTCAGCGCCCACTACCGTGGCGGTCGCGGGAGTTATCACGCCGCCGTATGTGCCGCCGCCGGGATTGATGTTTATCCTTACCTGCGCCGCACGGATATGGAATACCGCCGTGGCGTTTCCGAGCAGGTAGTTGACGCTTGCCGCGTCCCCGGCCATGAATGTTGCCGTGAACGTGTAACCGGACGCATTGACGTTTATAAATTCATCTGCAGAGGTAAGCGTTACTTCAAGTTCATGCTCGTTGCCGAACACGTCGGTGTAAGTTGCCGTAACGCTGCCGCTCTGGTCGTAGCCGGTATATGTGAAGTCGTCTTCGCACCAGTCTGCGCTGACCGCCAGCCTGCTGATAACAAATTCAACCGTCGTGCTTGCCGGAACGTAATAGTTGGAGCTTGAAGTTGAGAACGTTACCGTGAGGGTGTATGTGCCCGCATTCGTCGCGCTGCCTACTTCATAGCCGAGCGTGATCCCGTCTAATCCTGCGGGCAGGTTGCCGGCCACAGGCGACTGGGGCTGACCTGTGTATTCAACTGCAGTATTTCTCCAGGTTATGCCCGATATATCGTAATCCGCCTTCTCGACCACAAACTCAAGTTCAGTTTCAAGGCCGGCGAAATTACTGTTTCCTTCAACGGTTGCGACTACAAGATAGCTGCCTGCAGGCGTCAATCTGTCGGGCGTGATCTCATCGCCGCGAACGCCGCCTTCATACTCATAATAAGTAAACTCGACTTCGCCGAATTTTGCCTCGGCAGAAGGCGCACCGGGCGTCTGACCGTAAGTCCAGCCCTCTATCGAAAGCTCTTCAGTCCACCCGTTTTCGCCCTGCGATATCGTCCAGGTGAATACGATGTCGTTTGAAGTGCCGATCTGTTCGCCGTCCGCCCATACATAGTTGTGCGTATCCAGAAGCGATACGGTTATCGTATATTCGGCCGCGTCACTCTCCGTTATGGTCCAGCCGCCGCTGTATACAAGCGTGCTTTCAGAATCGATCTCCATGAGCGAGGTATTTACGCCGCTCACCGACGCGGTGTGCGCCTCACCGTCGTAAGGCACGTCTTCGCCGCTGAATACGGGCGCCGTTACCTGCGCGGGTGTGATCGTAAACTGAGCCGAACCTTCGCCGCCGACATAGTTTTCCGTACCGGCAATTGTGGCGACTACCCAGTAGGTGCCTGCGTCTGTAGGCTGACCTGTGAGCGGTTCGCCGCGCTCGCCGTTATTATCTGCATACCACGTGAGCTGCTCGGTGCCCTCGCCGAACGCGGCGCCCACAATAACTTCGAGCGCGTTGCCGTATACCGTGCCGCCGCCCGTAACCGTTACGGTGACGGCGTTTTCTGTGGCTTGCGTTATCTCCCAAGTGAGCGTAAGCGTATCTTCGCCGCCCGTCCATACATAGTTGTGCGAATCGTTGAGCGTTATGGTGATTTCATATACGCCGACAACTGTAGCGCGGAGCTCGAGTCCGCTCTCCACCGTCGTTGCGGTGAGCGAACCGATATCTATCGCCATGGCGGAACTTATATATCCGCTCAGAAGGTTGGTCTGCTCGGTGCCGTCGTAAACGGACGTTTCATATTCAAGTTCTGGCAACTCCACCTCTGCGCGAACGATCTCGAACATAACATACCCGGAAGTTGCGCCTGAATAATTATCCGTCGCTGCGACAGCCGCGCGAACATAATACACTCCCACTTCTGTAGGAACCGCAGCCGTGTAACCGCTGTTCGGATCGGCCGAGTACACATAATAAGGTTGCGCGAACGTCACTGTCTGACCGCCTGACAACACCGTTGAGCCGCTCGGGCTTACAGTGTCGCCGTAGGTGTACTGCTGACCCGACGAAGGAACCACGGGCGCCGTTACGCTGATTTCGGCGCGGGTGATCTGGAATATCGCCGTGGCGGTATCGCCGCTTGCGCTCTCCCAGCGGTAATTGCTGGAGTCGGTAAGCGTGAACACTATTTCGTAAGAACCGGCATCTATCCAGTCGTCGCCCTGCTCGAAGGTATAGAGAGCATTGTCAGCTATATCCGCCGTCTGTGCGCTGCCGTTGTAGGGTTTTGAATCGATATCGGGCAGCGGTACATACGCGCGGGCTATTATCATAGTCGCGACGTCTATGCCGCTTATGTAATAGTTGGTGTTGCCTCCGACGGTCACGCGCACGGTATAAGTACCTGCCTGCGTAGGAGCTGATTCGCTGTTCACATACTCCGTGCCGTCGTTGGCTCTGCCAGTATAAGTTATGGCGAGCGTTACGCCATCGGGCGTGCCGCCAACCACCTCTGCGGTCGCCTCGGTTATTTCACCGCCGAACGTGCCGCCGCCGGGGGTGATTTCAACCTCTATACCGAGGCCTTCGACCATGAACACGCCCGGAATGAACGTGACGCTGTAGTTTGCGTTTGCTGATATGCCGCCTATCGTGTAGGGGCCTGCGGCTACCGCCTCGCCCGAGGTGATATACAGCGTTATTTCAAGGTCGTCGTTATAAACTTTACCTGCGGTGACATCATACATACTGTCGTCAAGCTCGCCCGAGAGGTCGCTGCCTGTGTATGTAGCCGACTGATTGCCTATAGTCACCGTCACCTCTGCCGGCAGGATATGGAATACGGCCGAAGCGTCTTCGGGCAGCACGTAGTTGGTAACGCCTTCGGGCATTGCTGCCGTAAAGGTGTAGCCGTCTTCGTTCACATATATGAACTCGCCGCCGCTGACACTGATTTCAAGCGGCTGTTCGTCGCCGTTTATATCGGTGTAAGTTGCCGCAACGTAACCGCTCTGATTTTCGCCGTTGTAAGTGAAGTTATCTTCACACCAATCAACCTCCACAACCTTAGCGGTTATTTCAAATTCAACAGTGCCGTCAGAAGGTACGTTATAGTTGGGGCTTGAAGTCAAGAACGTTACTTTAAGGGTATATGTGCCCGCGTCAGTCCTCTCTTCGACCTCATAGCCGAGCGTGATCCCGTCTAAGCCTGCGGGCAGATTTACCGCTATGGGCGACTGGGGCTGACCCGTGTATTCAACAGTTGTGTTACCCCAGATTATTGCTTCGATATCGCTCTGCGAATAATCGGCCTTGAGGATCTCGAAGTCATAATAACCGGTCTCTGCAAGCGCGCCGTAGTTGCCATCTGCACTTGCATCAACTTTTGCGGTCACATAGTAGGTGCCTGCATTTGTGAGATATCCGGGCGCTTCGACTATTACATAGCTGCCGTCAACAAACTGATAATAGGTGAACACTACTTCGCCATAGGCGGGCACAGCCACGGGGAGATTGGGCAGCTCGCCGTAGGTCCAGTCAACTATCGAAAGTTCTTCGGTCCAGCTGTTTACGGCTCCCGCTATCGTCCACGTGAGGAACACAACGCCGTTTTCATCGGCCGTCACATCTCCGGCCCATGTGTAGTTGCTGTTTGTGAGCGAAATGCCTATATCATAGCTTCCCGCATTCACTGCAGAGAACGTGCGCGACTGTCCGTCGGCCGAGGCGCTTAAGCCGTCGCTCATGGAGCTTATCGCCATGATGCTGAGATCGAGGCCGTTATCTATGCCGAGAGTAACGCTGAGGGCATCACCGGTGTAGTTCCAGGTGCCCGACGGCATTACGGGCGCATCTACAGTCGCCTGATATATGGTAAACTGCTCCGTCGCCCAGAGGGAACCGTAGTCTGTGGTGCCTTCCACCACGGCAACGACCCAATAGGTGCCCGCGTTCTGGGGAACCACATGAGTGAGATTGTTATAGTTACCCTCTGCAGGCTCGCTTGCGCCCGCTGCGGTGAAATAGAACTCCACTTCACCGTATACGGCGTCGGCCTCGGGGTAATTTATGCCGTCGTCATACTCGCCGTAGGTCCACTCCGTTATGCTGAGAGTTACTTCCCACCCGTTCTCTTCGGAAGTGATGCTCCAGCTTACAAAGAAGCTCCTTATGCCGTCATTGCTTTCATCGTCGTCGTTATCGTATATCGACCACTTATAGTTTGCACCGTTTTCGTCATCGAGAGTCACGGTAACGCCGTAAGTGCCTACGCTTGTGGCCGACATAGTGGCCGTATGTTCGCCCGCATTATTTGTAAAAGTAAAATCTACGGTGCTGCTGTCGGGACCCGTGCCGCTTGCCTCGCCTATCTGCATGAAGCTCTGATAATTCAAAGTGCTTGTTTTGAGATTACCGTCAAACACTTCGGAATTGGGCGACCACGCCAGGGAAACTGCCTTCTGTTCAACTTCAAAGCTGTAAATTACAACAAGGTCTTCTGTCAGATCCGCGCCATAGCCGTAGTTATCGGTGGCGGGGACGGTTACGCGCGCATAGTATACGCCCGCATTCGTCGCAGAGCTGAATTCGCCCTCGAAAGGTACGAGGCAATCTTCGTCGGTAAAGTATTCAACCGTTATGCCGTATTGCCCTTCGCCCTCCGTTATGGTGAAGTTCCCGTTATTTGCAAGCTCTGCCACGGGGGACGTGCGGTTGCCCATAAGATCGGCGTCGCCGTATATCCACGCATAGCTCTCGTTGCCGGTATCCGCCCACGCAAACTCTGTATCCCATACAAGCTCAGCCTTTTTGATATGGAAATCTGCGGTTACGCTTGCAAGGCTGTAGTTATTATCAAGCTCGTCGCCGGCGAACGTTGCGGTGAAACTGTAATCCGCGCCGCCGTTTACGTCTGTAAACTCTCCGCCATTTGTGAGCGCCGTGTCAAGCGTAACTTCAACATTGCCGTCATGTGCAGCAACATAATATGCGGTGACGCTGCCGCTCTGGTCGGAGCCCGTGTAGGTGAAATCGTCGTCACACCATACGACCGAAACTTCGGCAGGGTTGATGGTCACTTCAAACTGGCCGTAGTAATCGGCGTGATTATCGGCCGTTATTTTGTAATATACGGTGTAGGCGATAACCGCATCGCCGTCACGCAGAACATTGCGGAGCACAAGGCTTTCGTTATACCCTTCGCCCGTTTCGCTGCCGTCGGTAAAGCTGTAAGTCCATGTTGCGTCTGTTCCGTCAACCGTTGAAGCGGAAATATCCGCAACAGCTTCGTCAAACCGCGAAGCGCCGCTGTATTCGAATACTTTATCCGAAACAGAAACTTGCGTGATGCCTGCGGCCGTGATCACAAACGCGCCGTTAAACGTACCGTCGGCAAAAGTTACGGAATAGTTATCGTTATCCCATGACGCCGTTACGTCATAACTGCCGACATTTGTTGCGCCCGCGGTACCGTTTATTGTGATAACAATGCCGAGGTCGTCGGGGGTACCGCCCTGTGAATACATATCGCCGCTTACGGTGTAGTCGGCATCTTTCTCGCCAACGAGCGTATTGAACGTTTCACCCGTATACACCTGCGAAGGTATTTGAAGAGCAACTTTAACGGAGGCCGCCTCCATGGTGTAAGAATTGGTAGCAACTAAGGGCAATTCATAGTTGGAACTGCCGCCGTCGCCGTCGGCAAAAGATACCCTGAACGTATAATTGCCTGCATTTACAAATGTTGCGAAGTCGCTGTCATCTACAACGGGCGATACTTCAAGGGCTATATCATCCGCCTCAAAGCTGTCGTATGTGGCGGTTACCGTCTGTTCCGTACCGTTATAGGTGAAATCATTCTCCGCCCAGTCGATGGTTATCGTATGCGGAATTATCGTTACGTTAAACGTTCTCGTAATATCGCCGTGATTGGGCGCTGTTACTCTGTAATGCACGGTGTAATAGGTGTAATTACCATCCTCGCCGCGCAGAACATCTTTCAGCAGAACATTTTCATCGTCTATGCCGTAGTAGTTAATTCCGTCGAGACTGAAAGTCCATGTGGTTTCCTGATTGTTTACGGTCATTGCACTGTATTCTGTTGCAACCCGATGCGTTTCGCCGTCGTATTCCGTTCCGTACTGCCCGCCGTAAGCACTCACGCTTACATTTGTGATTGTCGCCGGTGTAATATAGAAAGTATTTACCGACTGGCTGGCATTTACGCTATAGTTCTCGTTGTCAGATTCTATAGTAACTCTGTAAGTTCCCACATCGGTAGGCACAACATTTTCACCTAATCCGATCCATGCTTCTGTTTCGGCATCCCATTTTTCATAGGAATATTCGAAAGAAACATTGGGTGTGGCGGTAGTTGCCCCAACGGGCTTTTCTTCGCCGGTATAAACGGGATCGGGAGGCGTCACCACGATGCTTATAGTTGTAACCGCTACCTGGTACAGGCCATAATCGTCGTATGTTTCGCCGATAAACGTTATAGCATAATTAGCGGCAATACCCGTATTATCGTCGTTGCCGATTATGTAATAGGTACCGCGTGCCAATTCGTTGCTGGGCGTTATGACACTACCCGTACCATCGCTTTCAGAATTTACCGAAAGATAACCAAGGAAATTGCTCTCGCTGTGCCCGTTATAGAATGAGCCTCCGGTCAACGCGAGAGAGAGTGTTCCGGGTTCATCGCCATAATCTACATCGATATCTGCAATCTGCAGCGTTATTTCGCGCTGGTTTACGGTGAGAAGGCTGCCGCTGTATTCACCGCCGTCTTCAGTACCCTGCGTATACGTTATGGTGTAGTTTGCAAGATATTCGCCGTCTGTATTATCGGTAATGGTAAGCAGGTATGTGCCCGCGTTATCGCCCGCTTCATAACTATGGCTTATCGTGAAGGTTGTGCCCGCTTCAAGGCCTATGCTTTGTATCCTGTCTGTGCCCTGGAGCTCGTTTTCGCCCACGCCGATCTCATAATTTGCATCTGAGGGTGCATTTTCGCCATACGTCGTACTTCCCGTAACGGTGACATTCAAAGTCGCCTTGCCGATAGTAACGGTGAAGCTGCCAGAAGCGTCGTTATGGTTACCGTCGGGATCGCTTACCTTATAATATACGGTATATGTGTCGGCGTTCTTGAGCTCAACGCTGTCTGAATAAGTTCGGTCATCAGTGCTGAACTGCCACGTTACAGTTTTATCATCTTCTGCATCTGCAGTATTTGCAGTTGCATCAAACGCGTCACTGAACTGATTTATACCCGTATAAATAAGATTATCAGAAGGAGTTACATTTACTTCAATTGAAGCAGGCGTAACCTCGTAAAGACGATTACTTACCTCATAGATAATTACATAACAGCCCTCCATTTTATTTGTGAGAACAATAGGGTAATTACCTACGGACGTATTTGTATCGATATTTGCCGAAAGACTGAATACCTCACCCTGCGTATCGCCTGTATAGAGCGGCGTATCTTCACTTACAGTTGCAGAGAGTGCAGCTAATGTTTCGGCGATATCGTCGGCATCGCCGTACACACTATCTACAGGATTTATTGTAACGCTTATCCTCCTTGCGGAAACCGAAAGAGTGCCGTTATTTATATCCACGCTGTAGTTGGCGAGGATATCGGCATAATCTTCCACCACGGTGGCAGTTATTGCATAATCGTTTTGAGAGCCGGTGATATAGGTTACGCCGTCTATTACCTCTGTTGCAACATTTGCAGAAAGCGTGTAGAATTCCGCGGGATCGCCGTCGGTCGTCACAAACTGCGCGTCAGAATCGTCTGTGCTGTTGCCGGAGTAATTCCACGAGAATGCAGGAAGCTCATCGCCGTATTCAACGCTTCCGTCGCCGCCAACGCTGCCAATGGTTATCTCAACCGTGCGCTGCTGCATTGTGTATCCATGCGTCAATGTTTTAGGCAGCTTATAGTCGCTTGCAGCATAGTCGCCTTCTACAAGAGCGGTGGCGGTAAACGTATACCCGCCTGCGTTTATAAAATCCCTGTCCGGAGTGGTGACAAGTCTTATAGTACCGTCATCGCCTTTGCCTGTAAACGAGGCAAGCTGCAACGGGGATTCACTTGGAGCCTGGTTTTCACCGTTATAAGTGAAAGTTGTACCGTCCCAGTTGAGTTCACCTGAAGTTATCGTGTAAGGAGCTATGTCAAACGAACCTGTCACAGTGTTATCGGAAAGATTACCCTCTGTGCCCGTAACGCTGACTATCTGATAATTGCTGTTTACGGTTATCGAATAGGTATAGCTGCCCGCATGGATAACCTCATCGCTTGCGCTACCGTCGAATGTATAGGCTGTAGTAAACTGAGGCGCGTAATTGCCTTCAAGAGGTGCGTAACCGTTCGCCTGCCTCGCTTCGACGGCCGCGTCCTGATTTTCGCCGCTGTATTCATAGCCGTCGGGCGTAGTTATGGCAACGCTTATCGGGCGGGGGGTTACTGTCCAGGTGCCGCAATAGTCGTTTTCATCATCAGCGGTGTAGCCGCCAAAATCTTCGCCGTTTACGCCGTTTATGGTGTAGTTTGTGAGCGCCCCGTTCTCCGTGGAAACACCGGCGATGTAGGTGCGGTAAATACCTACATTATCGGTTTCAGAGGCATCGGTTCCCACGGAGACGGAAATGCCGTCATCGACGAAAGGCGCACTGCCATCGGCATAATCCCATTGCGGGTTGGGATCTTCGCCGTATACAGAGGTACCGCCCTCCGCCACAATGGTGACAGCAAGACGCTCTATAGTGTAAGTATTAGTGTGAGCTGTTAATTCATAATTGCCGAGGATATCGGCTGATACATTACTGCCAAAACTTGCCTCGAGGGTATAATACTCCCCTTCCGCATTGGCATTTTTAAATTCACCGCCGCCCTGTACGCTTACGGCGAGAGAAATATTTTGGCCGTCATCGCCCAATAAATTTACAGACGCGGTGACTACAGGATCATGGTTTTCATCATCGAGGAGCTGATCCGAGCCGTTGTATGTAATAGTACCGGGCGTACTCCAGATAACTTCTACTTCCGCCCGTGTTATAGTCACGGTGAAAGATCCGCTATAATCTTCATGGTTTTCAACGCCGGTTATGCGGAAATAATAGGTATATGTATCCGCTTTGCGCACTTCGGGAATGCCGGTCTGCCATCCGTCGGTACCGGTTGTTCTGTATTCAACTGTATACTTACCCGCATCAAGCGAAGTTTCGCCGCAGGTTGTGCCGT
>ERZ1643247.2026-NODE-2026-length-16858-cov-6.876570_pt1 | contig 16858 bp, 17 predicted proteins | sample MGYA00579264_ERZ1643247 | MGnify/ENA primary metagenome ERZ1643247 (study PRJEB29033, sample SAMEA4952262) | chicken gut metagenome | biome: Broiler Chicken; feature: Gastrointestinal Tract; material: Caecum | place: Ireland | collected 2018 | study: Broiler... | reverse complement strand
ATCCTGCTTTTAGCTGATTCTCAGGTTCCGTTTATTTTTCTTAACTCATGGAACGGAATCAGAATTCCCTGTTCCCGTCTTCTGAATCCGTCTTATAAAAACTTCTTTGTCTTCTGATTTTCTTTTCTGTTGCCGGAAATTTCCTTTGACAAATCCGAATTTCACGCCTCATCAATCGCTTTTCCGATATCGTGGCGCATATATTTGTTTTTAAACTGCACCCACTCGGTTGCCGCGTATGCGTTTGCTCTTGCTTCTTTCAGATCTTTGCCTTTTGCGGTTATGCCGAGCACGCGTCCGCCGTTTGTCACGATTGCGTCACCGTCAAATTTTGTTCCGGCGTGGAAGCAGTAATATCCTTCATGTTTCTTGAATTCATCCAGCCCGGATATGGGGAATCCTTTGTCGTATTTTACCGGATATCCCTCGGACGCCAGTACGACGCAGACTGCTGCGTTGTCTTCAAACTGCAGGTCAATCTGATCCAGTGTGCCGTCAATGCATGCCTCCACTACGTCGATAATGTCGTTTTTCATACGCGGCAGCACTACCTGTGCCTCCGGGTCGCCAAAGCGGGCATTGTACTCCAGTACTTTCGGTCCGTCCTCTGTCAGCATCAGGCCGAAGAAGATTACGCCCTTAAAAGGACGGCCTTCCGCTGCCATAGCGTCAACGGTGGGCTGGTAGATATATTTCTCGCAGAAGTCTTCCACATCTTTCGTATAGAAGGGGCTGGGCGAAAAGGTTCCCATACCTCCGGTGTTAAGTCCTGTGTCTCCGTCCCCCGCACGCTTGTGGTCCTGCGCGCTTGTCATTGTCTTGATGGTTTTACCATCAACAAAAGACAGAACAGACACTTCACGGCCGGTCATAAATTCTTCGATTACCATCTCATTTCCGGCGGAGCCGAATTTCTTATCCAGCATAATGGTCTTTACGCCCTCTTCTGCCTCCTGCAGGTTTTTGCAGATCAGAACGCCTTTTCCAAGAGCAAGTCCGTCAGCTTTAAGGACAATGGGGAATTTTGCTGTCTGAAGATATTCCAGGGCTTTGTCCGGATCGGTAAAGTTTTCATATGCTGCTGTAGGGATGTTGTATTTTTTCATCAGATCTTTGGAAAATGCTTTGGAGCCTTCCAGAATCGCCGCGTTTTTCCGCGGTCCGAAAGTACGGATGCCTGCCGCCTCCAGTACGTCTACAAGACCGCCCACCAGAGGATCATCCATTCCTACGATACACAGATCAATCTCTTTTTCTTTTGCAAATGCGGCCAGCTTGTCAAACTCCATTGCTCCGATGTCCACACACTCTGCATACTCTGCGATTCCCGCATTGCCGGGCGCGCAGTAAATCTTGTCCGCCTTCGGGCTTTTTGCCACACTTGCAGCGATGGCATGCTCTCTTCCGCCGCTTCCAACTATCAGTACCTTCATAAAGCATCCTCCTTTTTACTGAAAAATGCGTCTGCTCTGTCCACAGACGCATCGTTTTTCCGCATTGTCCATGCGTTCTCTGTCATATGTTATACCGGTTATAATCTATTCCTCAATAACCGTCCGGTTATCCACAACCTTCACTTTTCCGTTGGCGATCAGATCAATGGCTCTGGGAAGGATCTTCCACTCTGCCTGCTCCATCACCCGTCTCTGCAGAACTTCCGGAGTATCTCCCTGCTGTACTTCCACTGCTTTCTGTAAAATGATGGGGCCGGTATCGGTTCCCTCATCTACAAAATGCACCGTAGCTCCCACTACCTTTACTCCCCGGGCAAGGGCCGCCTCATGAACCTTCAGTCCATAGTAGCCTTTTCCGCAGAAGGAAGGGATCAGGGAGGGATGAATATTGATCATCCGGTTCCGGTAGCGCTCGATCATGGCCGGAGGAATCACTACAAGAAATCCTGCCAGAACAATCAGATCCGGCGAAAACGCATCGACCGCCTCCAGAAGCTTTTCATTAAACTCCTCCCTGGAAGCAAAATCCTTCGGGGAAATGCAGCTGGCCGGAATCCCGTTCTCCCGGGCACGCTCCAGCGCGTAGGCATTTTTATTATTGCTGATCACTCCTGCAATTTCCGTGTTTGTGATCTGTCCGTTTTTCACACTGTCGATAATCGCCTGGAGGTTTGTTCCGCCTCCGGATACCATTACAACAATCTTCATAGGGCCGTCCTGTCTTAACATAAGTCCACACCCTTTTCTCCGGCTTCAATCCGTCCCACCACATAAGGAGACTCGCCGGCTACCCGGATGGCTTCCATGGTCCGGTCCGCGTCCGCCGCGTCGACAGCCAGAACCATGCCCAGCCCCATATTATATGTATTGTACATCATATATTCTTCAATATTGCCTTCCTCAGCAAGCATACCGAAGATCGGCGGAACCGGATAGCTGTCCTTCTCAATCACTGCCCGTGTGCCTTCCTTCAGCATACGGGGCACATTTTCATAAAATCCGCCGCCTGTAATATGGCTGCAGGCCTTTACAGTAATACCGGCCGCTTTTATACTTTTGAGAGCCTTTACATAAATCTTTGTGGGAGCAAGAAGAGCCTCGCCCAGGGTACAGCCCAGCTTGTCATAATATGTCTCCAGAGACTCCCGGCTCATATCAAATACTTTTCTTACAAGAGAAAATCCGTTGCTGTGTACGCCGGAGGAAGCCATGCCGATCAGTACATCTCCCGGTTTCAGATTTTCTCCGGTAATCATATCCTTCTTATCGCAGACTCCTACCGCAAACCCGGCCAGATCATATTCATCCTCGGCCATCAGTCCGGGATGCTCTGCTGTCTCTCCGCCGATCAGAGCCGCATCGGACTGGAGGCATCCTTCTGCCACGCCTTTTACGATCTCCGCGATCTTCTCAGGCTCATTTTTCCCGCATGCAATATAATCCAGGAAAAACAGCGGCTCCCCGCCTGCACATGCAATATCGTTTACACACATGGCCACCGCGTCAATTCCGATGGTATCGTGTTTGTCCAGCACCATGGCCAGTTTTACCTTTGTGCCGCATCCGTCGGTTCCGGACAGAAGCACAGGCTCCTCCATCTCTTTGATCTTCGCCAGAGAGAAAGCGCCGGAAAAACCGCCCAGACCTCCCAGGACCTCCGGGCGCATGGTTTTCTTTACATGCTCTTTCATCAGTTCCACCGATCTGTAGCCGGCTTCTATATCAACACCTGCGTTTTTATAATCCATTGTGTTTTCTCCTTTTATTTTCCGCTGAGATACTCCTCATATCCTACTTCTTTGAGCTTGTCTGCCTTTGCCTGTACAGTATCTTTCATTTCTTCTGAATACGCTTTCAGTTTTCCGAGAATCTCATCATCAGATACTGCAAGAATTTTCGCCGCAAGAATCGCAGCATTCATTCCGCCGTCAATGGCAACTGTCGCAACCGGGATTCCCGGCGGCATCTGTACGATTGAATAAAGTGCGTCCATACCGTCCAGGTTCTTTCCTGACATCGGCACTCCGATCACCGGCATGGGGAACAGTGCGGCGCACATGCCCGGAAGATGGGCAGCCATTCCCGCTCCTGCGATAATCACCTTGATTCCCCGGCTTTCTGCTGATTTTGCCCAGTCAAAAAACACATCCGGCATACGGTGTGCGGAGATGATCGTCATCTCGTAATCAATTCCGAATTTTTCAAGCATGGAGGCAGCTTTGCTCATCACTTTCAGATCCGAGTCACTGCCCATTACAATTCCTACTTTTGGCATTTTATGTCCTCCTCCAATGGTTTGTTTAAAACTTCAGTTCCCGGTAAGACAAACTTTCCGTCTTTTAATAGTATAATGGCTTTCCCTTCTTTTGTCACTACACTTATTTCTTCTAACTCATCATAAGGAAGGGTTATATCTGTGTGACAGTGGAAGTAGGCTTTTGATACATCTTCTTTTCTCAGAATGGAAACAGAATTATCTTTCGCAATGATTTCCTTTCCGTTCGGATTGTATACCCGGATGTCTTCGCTCCAGGAATAGCAGGTGTCGCCTACCGCGAAATGCGGACCGATTTTTTCCGCAATCAGAATCGGCATTTTGTCTTCAATCCCATACTTTCTGGCGGCCACGTAAGCGGTAGTATTTGTTCCGATGGCGAACTCGCCAAGAGGCAGTGTATCATGATTTTTCAGTACATTATCGTAAATATACTTCCGGTTTTCCTCTTCACTTTCAAAGTTTCCGCAGGTATAGTCCGTAATTCTGCCTTCTTTAAAAGTCAGTTTCAGATCCCGGAACTGCAGTCCTTCCAGATAAACACGGCTTACGTGGAGCACACCTTCCGTTCCTTCCAGACAGGGTGAAGTGAACACCTCTCCCACCGGTATGTTAACGTCCGCCACACAGTTTTCAAACAGGGTCTCTTTTTCCGGATCGTTCATTTTTCTTAAATTCACCCGGATATCGGTCTGATTTTCCCCTTTGCCCAGCACCTGTACATAATCCCCCTGGTCCAGAGCGTCGATAAGGGTCTGCTGAACCTTTGTATAAAGGGCCGCATCCAGCGTATTGATCCGGATAACTTCATTAAAGATCTCCGGATACTGTTCCCCGATCTCCGGCACCGGCCAGGCGATAATGGTAAAACTGCGTTCCTCGCCCTTAATATACTGGTTTGTCAGCTGGCTGGAACGGCTGTCATATTCCAGCGCAAGGCTGCGCTGGGATTCCGTATATACCGGCGCCGCCTCATTTGTCTCCGGAGAAAATGGCTTTTCTCCGAAGGTTTCCATGCATGCCGGCCCCGCCAATCCCGCGGCCAGTTCCTTGTTTTTCTCATAGACGGTTTTGGCCACTTCCAGTCTGCGCTCAATATACCGTTTATCCAGAAACAGCGCCTGGTCCTGCCGGTGATCGTACTCATACTGCTGACTGGCAATGGCGCCGTGATAACCGATCTTATACTGTTCCCGCTTTGTAATTACACTGGACGCCGCCCGGTAGATCACCGGTTTCAGTCCCATTGCCCTGAAATTCTCAATGGCCAGCCGGATGACTTTCTCAAATCCCAGCGTATAGCGGATATTGACCGTTGACTTGATGGACAGATCCTTACCGGTGTTGATAAAACCGATCCGGTATCCTTCCGTATAAACGTCGGCCATTTTTTTCAGTGTCTCCTCCGGCAGCGAGCGCAGATGGCGGGCCGTGCCCAGCTCATTTTCCGTAATGTACTCTCCGAACCGGTAAAGATAATCGTCGGTTTCCAGATCCGCATTCTCTATGATATCAACCGCGAAGGAACACTCCGGATTGATCTGCTCTTCCATCCGGTCCGCCAGGAACACATCGCAGTAGTCGCTGGCATACCAGTACAGAATATCCCGGATCTCTTTTGGAGACGGCTCCTCTGTATTTTCAAAACAGTTGTACACCTCGATAAAAAGCTCATAGAGAATCGTCAGATAATCCATCCGGTTCTCAAAAGCATAGGGGATGCCGCTTCGCATCTCCGCGCAGAGCATGCTCAGAAGCTGTCCCATTTCCAGGCCCAGCTTCTCCGCCGCATAGGCCGGGTTGGCGTAATTCTTTTTGTAATGATCTCCCAGCAGGGCGCTGTACAGAATCTCATTCAGGCTCTGCTTCTGCTTCAGACTGTACCGTTCCCAGCTGCCGTCCGCAATTTTCCTTCTTACATTTTCCAGTTCAAGAAGAAAAATCGTAACATCCTGGAAATAAATCAGATACTTCTCCGGAACCGTCTCCTCAGCCACCATCGCCCTCAGACGGTCCACCGCAAGGGTATGCCTCTCCCTGCATGCTTCATTTCTCTGTTCTAATAATTCTTCTCTGCTCATCCATTCAAGCCTCCTATAAAGACCGCCAGAAATGCAAGCAGCACAACTGCATTTACCGGCAGCCCGATTTTACATGTAAGATAATTTTTTTCCCGTTCCCGAAAGCCCCGCACTGCTGAGCGGAGTCCGCATATCAGGACAATAATGGCAGTTACTGCGGCTCCGCCCACAATTGGAGCGGCCATTCCTCTAGTCAGATACGCATATCCAATACACCCTGCAAGAATAAGAAATCCTGCTCCCGCACAGCAGCAGGATACAACTCCCAGACGCGAATGTTTATAATGTCCCTGCCCGTATTTTCTTGTCCCCCGCTTCTTTCTCTCTTTCTCCCTGCGCTTTTTTTCAGCGCTTTTTCCGTTTCCGAACATGATATCTTCTCCTTATAACATTGCATATTGCAAATAATATATATCCAAATATCCCGCCAATGGTATTCAGCAGAATATCATCCACATCAAAACTTCCGACTCTTGTGGCGAGCTGTACAAGCTCCACGCAGAGGCTCAGGCCGAAACTGAAAAACAAAGTCTTAAAGAATCCGCGCCTTTCCGCTGCCATTGAAATAAAAAATCCGTAGGGTACAAAAATAAGAATGTTCCCGAGCAGGTTAGCAAACACTGCGAACATTCCAAGCTGTTCCCTGTATGTAATAAAACGGCGGATTTCCCTGAATAACTCCAGATTATACCGGTATTCCTCCACTGTGCCTGTCCGGCCGTACCATTCGGCCAGGAACAGGAAGTAAACCAGAAAAAAAATATATAAAACAAACAGGACTTTACCCAATGCCCTGACAATTCTTGCATTTCTTGTGCTCAATTCCATACTCCTCAAAAAGGCACGGCATTCCTGCCGGATCCGCAGCGCTTTCCCGCGAAAACAGGCTCCTGACGAATGCCGCCTCTCTCAAAAGGGGACTGACCCCTTTTGAGAAGTGTCTGTCCCCCGCTAAAATGTAATATTCTTTTTATTTTTCAGCAGAGCCGCGCCGTTCACAATGGAAAGAATTCCTGCCGCCAGCCCTACAGCCAGGATAATAATCCCAAGAACCAGGCTGCCTGTACCGCTTTTTTTCATCGCAAGATAAGCTTTTTCCATAAAACGCGCCTCCCTATCTGACTCCATATGTTTCATAGTATGCGTCAATCGCAGCTTTTAATGTATCGTCGATTACAACTTTTCCGTGGTACGGCTTATTGTAAAGATGCTCTACAACCTCCTCCATCGTCACAATCGCCGCTGTATCAAATCCATATAAATCTCTGATCTCATCCAGCGCGCACTTTTCGCCGCCTTTTCCCACTTCCATGCGGTTCAGGGAAACCATAAGACCTACAATCGTTACATCTGCCGCACCTCGTACTTTCGGCACGGTCTCTTCCATAGATTTGCCGGATGTAGTCACGTCCTCAATCATGATCACCCGGTCGCCGTCTTTCAATTTGCTGCCCAGGAAACTGCCCTTGTCAGCTCCGTGGTCTTTCTCTTCCTTCCGGTCTGAGCAGTAGCGGACTTCTTTTCCGTACAGCTCGCTGTATGCGATGGCTGTCACTACTCCCAGAGGAATGCCCTTGTATGCAGGTCCGAATAATACATCAAAATCATCTCCATATTTATCGTGAATTGCCTTAGCATAATATTCGCCCAGCTTCTTTAACTGGGAACCTGTTACATAAGCTCCGGCATTCATAAAAAACGGGGACTTTCTTCCACTCTTTAATGTAAATTCCCCGAATTTGAGTACATCGCTGTCCACCATAAATTCAATAAACTCCTGCTTGTACTGTTCCATTTCTTTCAAACCTCCTGATTTTATGCCGGCGGCTGCTCCGCCTGATTCCCGTCAAGCGCACACACATTTGCCGGCACTACGCCTTTTCCTGTATGCGCTTAACGTTTTTATCTGTATAAAAGTATGTCTTTAAATTTTTCCTCAATTTTACCATAAGTTCCCTGTATTTTCAATTAAGGAATCCCGGTATATAAGCAAGTGTCGATCCGCCGCGGTCATACACACTGATTTTGTATGAAAAGGAGCGGCAATGCCGAAGTCCATAAAACCCCTGCAGATAATACTGCAGGGGTTCTGGTGGGTCCTGTTTTCTCATGGTTTGCGCACAAAAATCATATTGCTGCGTACCGGACTGATCTTGACCACGTCTCCCGTCTGCGGTGCGTGAATCATCTGCCCGTTTCCTATATAGATGCCGCAGTGCGTTACCGTCGTACAGATATCGCCGGGCTGCGGATTGCTTACCTGAGGCCAGGTAATAAAGTCATATGTTGTATACGTATGTACATACTGTCCTGAAAGGCAATAGCTTACAAGTCCTGAACAGTCAAAGCTGTTCGGGCCGGCTGCGCCCCATTCATATGGAAGGTCCAGCTTTGAGTAAGCGCGGTCTACAATCGCATTTCCCGTAGACGAATCATAGGAAGGCGTACTGCTGCTTCCGCCCGATGAGCTGCCGCCGCCGCCGGATGAGCTGCCCCCTCCGGATGAACTGCCGCCGGATGAACTGCCGCCGGATGAACTGCCGCCGCTGTTTGAGGTATTTCCGCTGCCTGCGGATCCTCCGCTGCCGGCTGCCGTTCCGCCGCCTGAGCCGCTGCTGCCCGAGCCGCCATTTCCGGACGTTCCGCTGTTGTCCTGCTCAGCTGCTTCCTGCTGAGCCTGGGCCTGGGCTGCCGCCTGCTGCCTGGCCGCTTCCGCCGCCTGGCGTTCCTGCTCTTCCTGATACTTCTTTGCTGCATTCTGAATCATCTCATCCAGATTGGAAATATCATCCTTTTTGGAAGAAATCGTTGTATTCAGCTGTTCCTGCTGGGTCTCATACTCAGCCTCAAGACTTTCCAGGTTTTTCATCTCCGTATTAAGAGTATCCTGGAGATCTTCTATCTCTGTTATCGTATCTGCATACTCCTGCAGCTGATTTCTGTCATATTCATGTACCCGCTGGGCATATTCGGCCTGCGCCAGCATACTGGTAATATCTCCGGAAGAAAAAATCTTCTCCAGCTCCGCAGTACTTCCTCCGCTTTCGTACATATATTTGATACGGAGCTTCATGGATTCATACTGCACATCCTTCTTTTTTTCTGCCGCGGTCAGATCTTTCTCCGCCTTGCTGATCTCCTGTCCTGTGGAAATCAGTTTGTCTTCCAGTTCCGCCGCTTTTGATATCAGCGCGTTCAGCTCTTCCTGCAGGCTGCTCAGTTCATCCTGGGCATCCACTTTTTTGTTCTCGAGATTATCCTTCTGATTCTGAATATCCTTCAGCGTATCAGGCGCCGCAGATACAGGGGTTACTGTCACTGTACATGCAAGCAGCGCGGCAATGCATGCACGGCGCATCCTTTTTAACTTCATTTTCTCACCTGCCCTTATTCTCCATTTACACGTTCCACTTATACGCATAATACAACAGAAAAAAATTTTTTTCAACAAAATTTCCGGACCTGGAGTTTTTTGGCAGTTTTCTGTTTCTCTCATTTTACGCAGCCGGTCATATCCTTTACGGATTCAAAGCCGTATTTCTGCATATAGGCCTCAATGCCTTCCGCCACTTCCACAGCTGCCGTCGGATTGTAGAAATTTGCGGTGCCCACAGATACGGCGCTGGCTCCTGCCAGGATCATTTCTATGGCGTCTTCGGCCGTGGCAATTCCTCCCATACCGATAATGGGAAGCCGGACCGCATTTGCCGCTTCATATACCATGCGCACAGCAATGGGATGAATCGCCGGGCCGGACACGCCCCCGGTCTTATTTGCCAGAAGGAATGTTCTTCTGTGGATATCAATTTTCATTCCGGTTATGGTATTAATCAGAGAAATTGCGTCCGCTCCTCCTGCTTCCACGGCTCTGGCCATCTCCGCGATACTTGTCACATTGGGGCTCAGTTTCATGATTACCGGCTGTTTTGCGTACTTTTTCACCGCTTTGGTGATCTCTTCTGCCGCTTTCGGATTCTGACCGAAAGCAATTCCGCCTTCCTTTACATTCGGACAGGAAATGTTGATTTCCAGCATATCCACATCCTCGTCGGCCAGCCGCTCTACCACTTCGCAGTAATCCTCTGTGGATTTTCCACAGACATTCACAATAATCTTTGTATCGTATTTTTTCAGAAAGGGAATATCTCTTCTGCAGAACAGATCAATTCCCGGATTCTGAAGTCCCACCGCATTCATCATGCCGGAACAGGTCTCCGCCACCCGGGGCGTAGGATTGCCTTCCCAGGGAATATTCGCCACTCCCTTTGTTGTCACTGCTCCAAGTCTGTTAAGGTCAACAAATTCTGAAAATTCTTCTCCCGATCCGAAAGTACCGGAAGCTACGGTTACCGGATTCTTCCATTCTACACCTGCAATATTTACCTTCATATTCATCAGAGTTCCACCTCCGTTGACAGAAATACCGGACCGTCTTTGCAGATCCGCTTATTCTTTACATTGCTGTGATGATCTTTCTCTTTTGTGCGGCATACACAGGCAAGACATGCACCTATGCCGCAGGCCATGCGTTCCTCCAGAGAAAGATAGCACTCGATTTCATTTTCCGCAGCATATGTCTGCAGAGCGCGGAGCATCGGAGTCGGGCCGCAGGCATAAATTACATCTGCCCTGAGGCCATTTTCCCGTATGGCATCCATAACATTTCCTCTGGTTCCCACGCTTCCGTCTTCTGTAGCAATAAACAGTTCTCCGTTCTGCTCGAACTCGTTTCTGAGAAATGTCTCTTTGTCACGGTAGCCTGCCACAATCTGCTTTTTTTCACATTTCAGCTGCTTTGCCAGTTCGAGAATCGGCGGCACGCCGATCCCGCCTCCGATCAGAAAAACACGTTTGCCTTCCGCCCGCTCCAGGGGAAAGCCATTGCCCAGAGGTCCGATAACCGGAATTCTGCCTCCTGCCTTCATCTGTGAAAAAAGCTCTGTCCCCGTGCCCGGGCCGGTAACCCGGTAGACAACCCGCAGCGCTTCCCTTTCTCTGTCAATCTCACAGATACTGATGGGACGGGGAAGCAGCCTGCTTCCATCATTTGTATACATGGAAATAAACTGTCCCGGCTTTGCCTGGCTGGCCGCCTCCGTCTTCAGCCATAAACTGAAAATACCGGAAGCAATCTCTTCCTGAGAAAGAATCCTTGCATTTTCCTTTTTTCTGTTTGTCATATTCTCTCCTTTTTCTGACAATTCTTCCCAAAGGGGACAGACCCCTTTGAAAAAGGGTCCGTCCCCTTTGGCTGATATTATCAGAATATTCTAATTTTTTATTTTGCTTCCAGTGCTCCGCTGATATCTGCAATCATATCTTTTACTGCCGCCCGGGATGCCTCGCCAAAGTTCTCTGCTCCGTATTTTGCATATGCTTCCTGCTTGTAGGCAGCGATAATTCCTCTGGATGAATTTACGATTGCGCCCAGCCCGTCTTCGTTGAAGAAATGAACCAGGTCTTTTCCTCTTCCGCCCTGCGCGCCGTATCCGGGCACCAGGATATAGGCTTTCGGCATAATCTTTCTGAGCACTTTTCCCATTTCCGGATAGGTTGCTCCTACAACTGCGCCGATATAGCTGTATTCATCTCCCATACAGTCCGCGCCCCACTGAGCGACCTTTTCCCCAACCAGTTCATACAGAGGCCGGCCGTCAATCAGGCGGTCCTGAAATTCTCCGCTGGAAGGATTGGAGGTCTTTACGAGGATAAAGAGTCCCTTTTTCTCCTCTTTGCAGACATCTATAAACGGATTTACACCGTCAGAACCAAGATAAGGATTTACCGTAGCAAAATCTTCATCAAACGGAACATACTCTTTGCTGCCCACTTTTACCTTTCCAAGATGCCCTGCCGCGTAAGCCGCTGAAGTAGAACCGATATCTCCTCTTTTAATATCTCCGATCACAACCAGATCCCTGGACTTGCAATAATCTACCGTCTTTTTAAATGCCGCAACTCCCGGCACGCCGAACTGTTCGTACATAGCGATCTGCGGTTTTACAGCCGGGATCAGATCATAAGTATGGTCTACAATTTCTTTGTTAAACTGCCAGATGGCCTCCGCAGCTCCCTCCAGAGTCTCACCGAATTCTGCGTATGCCTTATCCTGGATATGCTGAGGAATATAATTCAGCATCGGATCCAGCCCGACAACAATAGGAGCGCCGGTCTTTTTAATCTTTTCCACCAGTTTATTAATCATATCGTTTCCTCCGTTTTCCCAAAGGGGCGGGACCCTTCATCAAAAGGGTCCCGCCCCTTTGCCTCATATTTTCAGAATTGTTTTATTTTTCGAATATATCATATCATATCTTTTCCTCTTAGTAAAACAAAGATGAATGAAATCCTTTAATGCAGTGTACGGCAGAATGCCTGACCTGTATACCGGACCGGCGCCGGAGTTCCCCTTCCTGCAGAACAAAACATCCGGCCTTGCCGCTTCAGAAATATGCAGCAAAGCCGGATGTTTCAGAGAAGTATCTCAGCCAGTCCTCCCGGAGCCAGCAAGGTAAACGGATATACCGGTATATTCCGCAGCACCCCATATAAAACCACCAGGATCAGGACAGCTACAAGCAGTCTGACACTGATCTTTTTATCAATATGATTTCCTCCTGTAATAACCCAGTCTGTTATCCGTGCGGCAAAATAGATACCGATAAAAGGAAGCAATATAACAAACACCGGGTTATAACAGAACGCTTCTGCAAAATGGAACTGAAGCAGCGCTCTGCATGCTCTTCCTGTGCCGCAGCCCGGACAGTAAAGTCCGGTAAATTCATATACCGCGCACGAAAGTGGGAAGGGAAACGCAGGATGAAAATGGTAGAATAAAGCTACAGCTGCCAGAACCAGTATGGCACAAAGCACAACCGTAATCCGGTATTTCCTGTCCTTTTTTATCTTCGGCCTCATCGGTCAATCTCCCTCCCGTCTTCTTCGGATCAATGAGCAAGGTATCTTATTACATCAAATATTCCGCCATAATAGCTGTCTGTCACTGCCGCTGTTAAAACAAGAAGAAACGCACAGACATCCAGAATCAGACCTACGGCAAATGCAGCAATAATCCAGATCGTTGCCGTCTTTGCCGCTTGTTTTGCTTCCCCCGGTCTTCCTTCGGTTATCATACTGTTGATTTTAGCCGAATAAACAATACCTGCTATTCCAAGAGGAAGGCAGCAGCAAAGGGTGGATATAATGGAAAGGATCAGATATGGCACCCAATTTACTGTTTCCTCCTGCACTCCGGGCTGATACGGCTGCTGATATACAGGAGGAGCCTGATAAGGCCGTCCCTCCTGTCCCGGCATTCCTGACGGATCTGCCGCTCTCCCAGGGCCGGCTGCATAAGACTGCTGATTATACTGCCGGCTTCTCCACGGTTCTGATGTCTCCTGGGTCTGCCGGGGATCCGATGTTTCTTCCTGTGTCTGCTGCCCGCCGGCTGTTTCAGAAGCAGAGCTGTCCGGAGTCTGATCATTCTGCCCTTCCGTTTGGGAAGAGGCAGCAATCGTTTGTTCCCCGGGCTGCTCCTCTGCTCCGGTACAGACCGGTTCCGGATATCCGCTCTGCTTAGCCCCGCAGTACGGGCAGAAATTTGTCCCATCCGGAATTTCCTGATAACAATTTATACAATTCATTATATATTCCTCGCTTCCCTGCTTTTGTCTCAGTCCATCATACCATTCTTCTGCTGAAACCGTAATATTTTTTTCGCATTCTTTACCGGGTTTCCCCTTTTTGATCCTTCTCGCTTAAGACTGTTCTTTGCGCTTTCCCAGTCTGATCTTCTCCAGCTCTTCCGCGTCTTTCTCCTGTAGATAGTCAAACAGGTAATTTCTCACACTGCTCTGCCTGAGATGTTTCCCTCTAAGCTCCTTCAGGGCAAGTTCTACTTCTTCTTTCAGGCCCCCGGCCGAAAGCCTGTGGGCCCCGTGTCCCAGGATAATCACCTGCTCCAGCGCATCAGAAGTAGCAACGGTCACCTCATGATGCCGGGCCATTTTCCGCACCGTTTTTTCTATATACTGGTCCGCTGTTTCCGCTTCCCTCGTATACACTACATAAATATTGTGATACTTCATTACTTCACCGGGGTTTCCTTCCACCTTGTATGCGTCAAACACGAGAATCAGCGTGCACTTTCTGTATCCCTGATAATTGCACAGAATATCCATCAGCCTGCCTCTGGCTCCGGCAACATCCGCGTCAGCCAGTTCCTTTAATTCTTCCCAGGCAAAAATAATATTGTAGCCGTCTACAAGAAGGTACTCCTGGCCGTCCGTTTTCTTCTTTCCCTGACGGGCCCAGCGCTCCCGGATTCTCCTGTCTTCTGCTTCCTGAGGGCTTTGCCGGTCCGCTCTGTACCCTTCTGGGTTTTTTTCTCCGGATGAAGCCCGGACTGTAACCGCACCCCGGCTCTGTTTTTTCTTCACCGGATCCGGCGTGGGCACATAGATCGCGTCCAGCTCTTCCCGGGTAAGTTCGATTCTGGATCCGGTATACCGCTGAACTACAGGCTGATAGGTTTCTTCTACTTTTTCTCCCCGGTCATAGGCGTTCTCGATATGCATATATTCTTCCACCTGATCCCAGGGTACCACATATCCTGCTCCATGGGCGCAGAACACAGAGTCCGCCGGATTTTCCACATCCGCCTCCGGATCATACCCCAGAGCTGCCACCACCTCTTCCTGGTTGTGGCAGATGTCATACCCTTTTAGCGTACAGAACATTCTGCCCCGCCCTCCTGTATAAGAAGCAAACTCTGTCTGATATCCTCCCATAGCAGACACCGGAACGCTTCCGCACAGAACCGCCCGGGTTTCCTCTGTCCGGGGCGGATCAAAGGTTCCATACATTCTCTGAATATCTGTCATCGCCCTTCCCACACACTCCGCAGGCATCTCCATTCGGAATGAATAGTAAGGTTCCAGCAGCACGCTCTGCGCCTTCATCAGGCCCTGGCGCACCGCCCGATAGGTCGCCTGGCGGAAATCTCCGCCTTCCGTATGTTTCTGATGCGATCTTCCCGCCAGAAGGGTGATCTTCATATCCGTAATCCGGGAACCGGTCAGAACTCCTCTGTGAGGCTTTTCTTCCAGATGGGTCAGAATCAGGCGCTGCCAGTTCCGATCCAGCACATCTTCGCTGCAGTCCGTTGCAAACTGGAGGCCCGATCCCCGCTCTCCCGGCTCCAGCAGAAGGTGTACTTCCGCATAATGCCGAAGCGGTTCATAATGCCCCACGCCTTCCACCGGCTCCTGAATTGTCTCTTTATAGACAATCTTCCCTTCTCCGAACTGCACCGCCACTTTGTACCGCTCTTTAATAATACTGCGGAGAATTCCGGTCTGCACCTCTCCCATCAGACGCACGGATATTTCACCGGTTTCCTCTTCCCATATAATATTCAGTTCCGGCTCCTCTTCCTCCAGTCTGCGCAGATTGATCAGCATCTGATGCACGTCACAGTCATCCGGAAGTTCCAGAGAATACGTCAGCACCGGCTCCAGAATCGGAAGCTCTGACGCTTCTTCCGCTCCCAGCCCCTGTCCGGGCTTTGTCTGCTCCGGCCCGGTCACCGCACAGACCTGTCCTGCATATACCTCCTGAGGAGTCTCGAATTTTTCCCCGGAATAAAGCCGGATCTGATTGATCTTCTCCCCGGTATCCGCAAGCACATCTTTTACCCGCAGACTCCCCCCGGTTACTTTCAGATAAGTCAGCCGGTTCCCCTGGCTGTCCCGGGCAATCTTGTACACCTTTGCCCCGAACTTCTCCGGATAATGAATCTCAGGCGCAAGCTGTACAATCCCGTCCAGAAGCGCTTCTATCCCCTCCGCGCGAAGGGCGGAGCCAAACCAGCAGGGGAAAATCTTCCTTTCCGCAGCTGCCTTTCTCAGAGTATCCGTGCAGATGCGTCCTGTTTCCAGATACTCCTCCATCATGCCTTCCTCACAGACCGCCAGATTCTCCAGTTCCTCGGAAGACGCCTGTTCCATTGGAAGAATCCGTGTAAAGTCAATGCATCCTTCGCCAAAGCGATCTTTCAGTTCTCTCAGAACCGCCTCCCGGTCCGCCCCGTCCTGATCCATTTTATTTATAAAAATAAATACAGGAATCCCGTACCGCTTCAGAAGTTTCCAGAGGGTCTCCGTATGTCCCTGGACTCCGTCCGCCGCGCTGATTACAAGAACCGCGCAGTCCAGCACCTGCAGCGTGCGCTCCATTTCCGCAGAAAAATCCACATGTCCCGGCGTATCGAGGAGGGTAATCTCTGTTCCCTTCCAGGCAAGTACTGCCTGTTTTGAGAAAATCGTAATCCCCCGCTGCCGTTCCAGCTCATAGGTATCCAGGAAAGCATTTCCGTAATCCACTCTTCCCATATCCCGGATGGCTCCGCTTAAATAAAGCATCCCTTCGGATAACGTGGTTTTTCCTGCGTCAACATGAGCAAGAAGCCCCAGATTTATATGTTTTGACGGTTTCTCCGCCGAACCGTTCCGTTTATAATCAGACGTATTTCCCATCGAAAATACCCCTTTCCGTCTATAATTATGCCTTCATAATCATAGCACAGAAAAGGGTATAAGTCGATAAATCATTATTTTCCACGATTGGCATGGACTGATCTGTTCTTTACTTTAACCGGTATCTACGTCCTTTGTTTTTTCCTTCCGCCTTTATTCTTCCTGATTTTACAAGTTCATTTACCAGGGCTCTTGCCCTCGACTCTTTTACACCAATCACTTCCGCCAGCTCACTCGTCTTATATTCCTGACCAAGAATCATATACGCCAGAATACGTTCCAATTGTTGCTCTGTCTTTTTTGTCACTTTCTTTTTATCGCCATTTTTTATCGCCGCTTTTTTATCGCCATTTTTTATCGCCGCTTTTTTTACAAAAGATAATTTCAAAATGGTTCTGTCGGGTCCATATTCTTCTATAACTTCCGGCTGTTCCCATCCCTGCTGTTCCCACACACTGTATATATCCGGCACGCCGCTTCCGGCTCTCTCACCAATACCGATCAGATTAA
>ERZ1643247.2025-NODE-2025-length-16859-cov-4.129195_pt1 | contig 16859 bp, 26 predicted proteins | sample MGYA00579264_ERZ1643247 | MGnify/ENA primary metagenome ERZ1643247 (study PRJEB29033, sample SAMEA4952262) | chicken gut metagenome | biome: Broiler Chicken; feature: Gastrointestinal Tract; material: Caecum | place: Ireland | collected 2018 | study: Broiler... | reverse complement strand
CAACTTAAATATATTATTTAATATTGTAACTATATTTTACTTTTACAATTTACTCATTCTATAATATGCATAATATCAAGTTACATAATTTGACTATTTATGTCAATTATGGTATAATGATTAGTAATCCAATTTTGAAAGGAATGACATCTATGAAAAAAATTCTCCCTATCATCGTACTCATCGCTGTCATCGTCTTCGGTTCTACGGTCTGGTTCTGCATTGCAAACTGGGCAAGTTACATCGAATTCCTCAGCGGAATGCGCGACGAGGTGCTATGGGCCATCGTCATCACGCAGGTTATCAAGTACTTAGGCTCTACGAAGTCTTCCAACAAATAGGAGAGAAACAGGAGGAAACATAGCTGATCGGGCACTTGCCTAACCAGCTATGTTTTTTATATTATTTTTTATCTTCCCTCATAACCATTGCTTTTGTGAAAGCTTGTCTTATTGGCCAAGAAACCATTTTATCATTATAATTAATAGTTTCTATATTTTTATATCTTTGCAAAATAGAATTTATTTCTGCAGTTAAATTAATATATAAAATTCCTTTAGTATTTTGCCTTTTTGCCATACTTTCTATTAGTTTTACCAATTGTTTTTCATGTTCTATATTTACGTTTTTATTATTTACTTTTCTAACAAATAATATTTTGTTGTCATTTATTAGGATATCATACTCTTCATTTTTTAAGTTTTTTTCATAAATACTTTTCATCTCATTCTTTAAATTTAAAAATAATTTATATTCATTCTCCATAGCATTTTTTGTTTTTGAACACTCCTAAAGTTCAAAACTTCCTCCTTGTATTTTAAATTGTCATCCTATTTATTGATTACTATAATAGGTATTTCCATTTCTTCCTTTGTTAATCCACAATGAGTTGATTTTTTTACAGGTTTTCCTTCTGCTAAAAAAGTTTCTAATCTAATAATACTACCTGCTACAGATAATGCAATATAGTTTCCTATAAAATCATCTATTTTTAAATGTTTTTTACCAAAACCTAAAAAGTGGTATTTATTTAGAAATTCATCTTTTGTCATTAGCCAAAATTCATCTTTAAATATTTTGTTAAATCTTTCTTCAAAGATTTTTTCCATGCCTTCTTTAACCCAGAATGTTAAGACTCTTGATTCCAATGATGCAGGCATAATCAAACATTCCTGAATTTCCGGATAATCAAGAAGAGTATAAGCTTTTTCTATATCTTTATGCCCATGGTCTGCTGTTATTATTACAATTGTATCATCTTCCATTTTATTGCACATATCTTGAATTTTACTTTCTGCTTCTATTAAAAATTCTTTTACTTCTTTTGATTCAACTCCGTATTTATGTAATAAGCCATCAGGATTATCTGAATATGCAAATATAAATTTTTTATCAGAATCATTACATATATCTTGAATATCCATTATTAATTCATCTAAATTATTTGCTCTTATACTTCTTTTGGCTCTTCTTTCTGCATATTCTGGTTCTAGTTCATATGCCTTAACATCTTTAGATGCTTTTTCTATTTGTTCAAAAATAGATTCGTAATTCACTATTGTTTTAAATACATCCATTAATGGATTCTTTATTGGCTCTCTCATGTAGGATTCATTATGTGAAAACATATCTACTGCTCGTCCATATTCTTTAAAATATTGTGACCAAGCAATCCATCCTGTTTCATATGGTGGCTTTCCAGAATAATATGTAGTTAATGCCGCAGTTGTTGTAGATGGATATACTGATGTTACACAATCTATTTGATTATTTTTTAAATAACCATTTGGTAAATCTTTGTTTAATATATGTTCACCTAATCCGTCCAATACTAAAAATATAACATTTTTGTAATCTTTTTGTTGTAAAATTTCGTCTATCTTCTTTGATGACTTATGATTTGTTTCTACATTATAATATTTCAATATTGATGTTATTGTACATAATATACAATTATCATAATTAGGCATTATTATATTTTCTTTTTTCATAATTATAGTTTTTCCTTCCTATTTTCTTATCCACATGAATTACTATTTTTTCTACTCTTTATTATTATTTTCCTCTACTATATCATTAATTTGTTTAAGTTTTTCTTCTAATAATTTTTTATCAATTAATTTTAATGTATATTGAGAAACCATGGTAGGCGACATACTTCTACTCATTGCATATTCAACCACTTGCTCATCTTTACTAGCACATAATATTACTCCAACACTTGGATTTTCATTTTCTTTTTTTCTCTTGCCTGTCTAATGCCTCTAAATAGAAATCCATTTTTGAAATAAATTCAGGACGAAATTTATCTATTTTTAATTCAAATGCTACTAAGCAACTCAAGGCTCTATTATAAAATAGTAAATTTATATAAAAATCTTCATTTCCAACTTGTACTCTATATTCTTCCCCAACATAGGTAAAGTCTTTTCCAATTTCCAATATAAAATCTTTCATATTAGAAATTATTGCTTTTTTCAAATCTTTTTCTGAATATTGGTTTGGCAAGTCTAAAAATTCTAAGCCATATGTGTCTAAAATTCTTGTATTAGGTTTGTCCAACTTATTTGTGTCACCAGCGGTGACACAAATGGATAATCTTTGTATGTTTCATAAAATTGTTTCATTCTATAGATTCCACGCTTATTAAATCCTCTCATAGTTGGGTATTTTCTTTTCATAAATTCTGCCAATTTTTCTACAATTTTATCTCCCCAATTATTATCATTAACTTTTTCACTGATATTGATAACATCATTAAAATATACTTCTAAATCATTGTTCAATTAAGCTTTCCTCCTCTTATAAAATTATTATTTTTTCTGCTTTTATAATATCTCGCGCTTTAATATTTTTCAATATATGACTTTCTTTAAAAAATGTTCATTATTTAAAAGTATTATTTTTTTAGCATAAAAGCGATTAGTTCCATTAAAAACCCCTTATTCAAGTCACTTATATTTACTTTAAATTTTATTGCATATGCTTCTCCAAATTTATTTTTGTACATATTGGATTTAATATTATATCTATAAAATCATTCATTTAATATTTCCTTTTAATTTCATTAATTTCTTGTTATATTATCACTTTCAAATTTAAATTTTCTTTATCCTTCTCAATCTTCTTCCTGTATCTATCTTCCTCTGGAATTTACCTATTTAACCGCACATTTTTGCATACCATGATATTACTCCATAAAGTATCTGATATAGTTATAATTTTTTTATTATTTTAACTTTTTTAAATCTTCTCCTATTATTTCAAGATAATCTTTCTCCGCTTGTGTCAAATGTGATTTCATATATTCATCATATTCTTTATGAGCTTTTTCTAATGCTTCCTCATGTGAAATAGTACCTGCTCCTTTTAAAATATCTTTATGAGTCATTGTCAAAAATCCATCCAATTCTCCTATCCAGTCTTTCATTGTCATTGGGTGCATAGTTAAAGCATTAATCTCAGCAACATCTAAATAGGCTGATACCATACGGTTTAACATATCTAACTCTTCTTTGCTTAAATAATTTTTAGCTATTTCTGTTTCTGATTTTGTTGGAATATCTCCTCTAAAACTTGTTAATCCAATATTTTCTTTTTTACTATCAACCTTATTATATATAATTTCTGCTGCAGTATTACCATGAACTGCATAATGCATTTTGTTCTGTACTGTTTTAAAGAATTCTTTTGTCTTTTCATCTTTTGCATCATAATCTATACTTGTTGCGTAAATATCTAAAATTTTTCTCCAAAACACTTTTTCAGAAGAACGTATATCTCTGATTTTTTCTAATAATTCCTCAAAATATGTTTCTCCACCATTATTTTTAAATCTTTTTATATTTAGGTTATATCCCTTAATTAAGTAATCTTTAATTAGTTTATTTGCCCAAATCCTAAATTGAGTGCCTCGAATTGATTTTGCTCACCCTATCTGATGACAGGTCAGTATTAAAAGAATTTTCAAGGTCTGATGAAATGGTTGGAATAAAAAACTTTTTTTTGGATTCTCCTATTTGACTATTTAAGAAATATATTTCAATGTTCTCTCCATCACCATAGATTTTTTCTATAAATAAGCCTAAAATATCTCTTTTAGTTTTTAAATCAAATGTATGGAATATGTCGAAAGAATTATCAATAACTTTTAGCAAATCTTTTGCTGTTTGCATTTCAGAATTATTATTAATCTTTGTTTTATTTTTTATATTTGCTATTTGTGTTTCTAAATTTTGTTTTTGTTCTTTTAATTCTCTCAACTTATAATTTACCATATCTATTAGATCAATGTCAATATACTGTAGTTTCTCTACTAATTTGTCAATTTCTTCTTTGTTTTTATTATATGCATTTTGTAAGAACTCTAATTCGCTATTAGAATTATCGTTATTCTTAATTGATGCTATTTTTTGAAGTTCTTTATATATTTCAGAATTAGGAACAAAAGTATTCTTCATTATTTCAAATACCTTGTTATCAATTTCACTTCCAACATTTAGGGATTGACACTTATGTCCTCGTGATTTTTCTTTTAAGTTACAACAGTATCTATAATAAGCATTTCCATCTTTATCTGCTTTTCCCATATTTTTCGTTCTCATAAGTGAATTACATCTTTTACACCTTAATAAACCTGTTACAATAGTATTAGTCTTTTTCAATATGGCTGCTCTATATTTCTTATCAGCATTTTTTTCAATAAGCATTTGAACAGCAACCCAATCTCTCCCGTCAATAATTCCTTGATGCAGACCAACTGCAATTATCCATTCTTCTATTGGTTTTTCTTTTCCCCCATACCCACTTGTTTTGTTGTATGTCAAAAAACCGTATTTGCCATTATTATTTTTTCTGTCATCATCTTCACGGTAAATAAATATTCCTTTTGAATTAAAATACTCCATTGTATCATTGTCGTTTTTAGCATATACTGGATTTGTAAGTATTTTTCTTATAGCACATATTCCAAAATATACCCCCTTTCTTGTTCTTATATTATTATTCATTAAATATGTCAGTAATTTTGACATTGATTTTAATTCTAAAAATTTAGCAAATATTAATTTAACCTTGCTTAATTCTTCATCATTTATAACAAGTTTAGATGCGACTTTACTTTTTTTAGATATACAGTCCTTATCTTCCTCACATACCTCTACTTTTTTATATCTTTCTGTGCTAAATCCGTAAAGGAGCTTCGCCTCCTAACCATGTACCTGTTTTTGATAATTCAAATAAGTTATCTCTAATTCTTTCTGCAATTACTTCTCTTTCTAATTGTGCAAATACAGATGCTATATACATCATAGCTCTTCCCATTGGTGTTTTAGTATCAAATTGCTCTTTTATTGAGATAAACGAAGTTTCTAATTCATTTAATTCATTCATTAAAGAAGAGAAATCTGCTATATTTCTACTAATTCTATCTAATCTGTAACAAATGAGAATATCATAAGGATATTTTCTTTCATCTTCTAAAAAATCTTTAAATCTTGGTCTATCTAAACTTCCTCCTGAAAAGCCTTCATCTTCATATATTACAATTTCTACATCATATATATCTTCTGGATAATTTCTTTTTATATATTCCTTTGCAAGTTCAATTTGGTTTCCTACTGAATCTCCTTTATCTGTATATTTTGATTTTCTTGAGTATATCGCAATTCTTATTTTTATTTTTTCGTTCATTTTTGCCTCCTTTTTTATGATTTTAAAAAAGGAGGCTTGTCTATTCAAATGTATAAAATTAACTGTTTTTTAATAATTGTAGAATTGACTTTAATATATTTTCTTTATCAGTTTTTGTTATTGGTAAACTCTGCACATATTCTTTTATTAAAATCGCTTTTACAAAGGCAAGATTATGTATATATGCATCACTTCCTTGATTATCTATTTTTATATTCATCTTCTATCATCTCACATAAATTATCTTTCTTTTCCTCTATTCTCTTTTCGTTTTGCTTTTACTTTCTCTTCCATTTCAAAAAAACTTCTCAAAATTCTATAATTAATTTTTCCAGTTTCTCCTAATGTTGTAAATCTATCTCCTATTGAAATTACATCAACATCATTTGCTAATGCTTTATCAATAAAAGAGAAATAATCTTTTCTATTATTTCCTAAATGTTTAAATTTAAGTAAAATCACAATATCTACCAACTTATTTTCAATTAATCTATTTATTTCCTTTATTTGTTCATTATCTTTTTTTATTTTACCAGTATAAAGATAAATATGTTGTAAATTCCATTCTTTGTTATTTGTTTGTTCTATAAAATTTTTAATATTTTTTATGGCATTTTCCCCTGTATTTATTCCCATATCCGAAAAAAAGCCATAGGCAATTACTCTTTTCATATTTACCTACCTTTCTTTATTATATTATCTGCTTGTTTCTCTATTTCTTCTGGTGAATATAATTCCATTAGCGTTAATATATATTCTCCAAACAATTTATTGCTTATCTCTAAATTTCCAGTGTTTTTCAAATACTCTTTTGCTACAATTCCATAAGATGAAACTTGTTTTCTAGTAATAAACTCTGTTTTTTCTTCTTTTTCTAACGCTAATTTTTCAAAATACTTCGCATCTTTAAGTGCTTTATTCAAATCTATACCTAATGCAATGATAATACCTATATCGATTTCTTTCATATCATTATTTCCAATGTGTCCAATATAATTTCTTATTCTTGATTTATCTATTACTCTTATCTGTTCTAACAAAATTAACGAATCTTTAGGTAATCCGTTACTTTTTTCATCTATAAAAATGTGTGTGGGTAATTTTGATTTAACTTTTACTTTACTTGTAATTGGTGCAATTATAACTGTTGGACTGTAAAGATTTCCTACATTATTTTGTAAAATAACAACTGGTCTAATTCCTGTTTGCTCGCTTCCTACTACATCTTCATTTAAAACTGCATAAAATATATCTCCTCTATTTATTTCCATTTTTTCTTTTTTCCTCCCATTCTTTTAAATATTTACTTTGTTCTTTGTTTTCATATTCTATTTCTTGTTTTGTTTTGCTTTTGCTACTTCCTAAAATAATAAGATATGTAAATATTGCAATAAGTATCATAATAAAAAGTATTATTTTCATTTTCTAAACTCCTTTTTTACTTAAGGCTATCTATTAAAAATTAAATAGATAGCCCTTTATTATTTCTATCTTTCTCCAAAAAATTCATTAAACGGCATTTAGCAAATGCTCCACAGGACTTTCACCTATCTGCTTTAACAGACTTGCTCTCAATGCGTGGGACGGTTTTATCTCGCTCGTGCTATGACTGAACAAGTGTATCATTATACCCACTATTCATTATCGCCTTATGAGCTGCTATACTCATATTTAAGTTAAGTAGGTTGTAAATCTACTTTTTAACTAGCTCCTAATAGTAGGAATGTATTTAATGAATTTGTATTCAATTTTCAAAGTTCTTATCTTATTTCAACTAAAACGAAACAAGTGAAAAAGTTTTAACCTCTTTCACTTGTTTCCTAACTAATCGTCAATTTTGCAAGGCAAATTTTAAAATTTTTTTAATTTTTTAAAAATTTTCGTATATTAACTATTCCTTTTCGTATAGTTTCACTTACAGCTTGGTGTGATGTTTTCTCTAATTTTGCAATTTCTTCTACAGTTTTATCTTCAAAATAGTATAGCTTTATTCTTCTTTTTTGAACTTCTGATAAACAATTAATTGCCTTTTTTAATTGCTTGTTTGTTGTATTAGTTTCTACTATTTCTTCTACATCTACAGGCTTATGTAATATTCTTTTATTTAAAGTGTTTTCAAATACTTCTGAATGTTCTATATGATTATCGTATTCATTTAATTCTGATAAGTCATCTAATTCAAATTGATTCATTGCTTCATATATTTCTTGACCTATCTTTATAATTTGTTTATGTCCTTCCCCATCTTTAAATATTGCATAATATGTATTATTTTCTTCATCATGCAATAAAGTATATGGATTATCTTTATATTTCCTTCTTTTTGGTCTTTTTGCCATTATTATTACCTCCGTTCAATTTGCTTGTTTGTGTGGCAATTGAACAGAGGTGGACTACGGCAATGTTTTTCTTTTAGTAAATAAAAAAAATCAAATGCACAGTATACCACTACACATCTGATTTCCTTAAAAGAGCATAAAATGCCAATATAATGAATATTTGTTAATATTAAATTGTGTTTTTTTACTGTTATTGTTTCATACATTGGCAAAACTCCCTTGTGAATTTTGCTTAAACAAATTCTCAAAGGAGTTTTTATAAGGGGATCAATTTAATTAATCAAAGTCTAAAAGATTTAGTAAGTCTTTTGTTCTCTTAAAATCTTTTGTAATTCGTCTCCTTAAAGACTTTGATTAAGTTAGCATGATTATATAAGGATTTCTACTTTTTTGATGAAAAGGGCGAAAAAGGGCTATAAAACAGCTAAAAAAGGCTACAATCAACTGTATTTTTTTACCAATTCTATTGTGTTTACATAAATTATATGATATAATAGTAACGAATTTTATTATAAAAAGAACATTTGTAGGAGGTTACAATGCGAAAAGTGCTTATTGCTAACCAAGATATTGACCAGAATAAGCAACTCTGCCAATATCTTACAAATGATAAAAGATTTGAAATAACCGAAACAACAGATGGAAAAAGTACATTGAATAAATATCTTGAAATAAAGCCGAATGTTTTAATTTTAGATACAAATTTTAAAGATATGAATTGTATTGAAATTATTAATAGACTTTCAATGACTATTGAAGAAAAAAGAAACTGTAATACTATACTTGTAGTGGATAAGTCAAACGAAAATATTAGAATTACCAATATAGCAAAAGTATATAAGGTAATTGAATATTCTGATTTAGACGATTTATTTAATACAATTAATGAGATATGCTCTTACTCGGAATATGAGGAATTAACTGAATTTGACATTGATAAATTATTCTTGAAATTAAAAATTAAACTAAACTCTAATGGTGCTGATTATTTAAGAGAATCAATTACTCAATGCTATTATTATCCGAATTTATTGAAAAAATTAGATGATATTTTCTTTATGCTTGCCAAAAAACATGATAAGACAAATGATGCAATTAGGTCTAGTTTTAGGTCAGCATTAGAACCTTTAAATAACTTTAGAGATACGATTGATTATCCAATTATGAAATATTTTGATTATGGTTGTAAAATTACCCCTCAAAGATTTTTAGAAATTGTTGTAATGTATTTACACATAATAAAAAATAAGAAATAAGTTGATTTTCTGAAAATTCAAACTTATTTCTTATTTTTTATATTAAAGGTTCTCTATATATTCTTTATAGCTTTTCATAATATCGCTAATTTCAGAAGAATTTACTGGTTCTGTTACAATAGAATTAAATTTTCTACCTATTATATTATACACCTTTTCTATATCATTATCATTGATGGAATTATCTGTAATCAAATTGAATACAGGAACATCATTTTTTAAGTTTTCTTTTGTTTTTTCTATCATATTGATTCCTGTTTCAACATCATACTTTGCAAATACCATTTCAGGTTTTAGATTTACTATTTTTTTGTATGTGTCATCACCATTTATTGCAGTTCCAACAATTTCTACAAAAGGAAGTTGATTTATTGAATCGACTATTTGCTCCCTAATTTGTTCTTTGTTATGTGCAATTAATGTTCTAATTTTATTAGATGAATTAATTTTGTCAAAATCAATATAATCTTGTTTTAGAGCATTTGCTAAATAATGATCTTTTCCGTTTTCAGTTCTAATGACATCTGCATTTGGAAGTACAACTATACTTTTTTCAAACTCATTTTGTTTTTTATATTCTACCTTTTCTATATTCTCGAATGTTTTTAAACTTTTTATTCCATTTCCTAATTCTTCTTCCGTTATTTCAAATAGTTTCTCGTTTTCTAATGCCCTCTCTCTTATAGGCATAAATTTTAAAAATTTCCACTTTTCAATTTTATAATTATTTAAAAACTCCCCTAATTCTTCTAGTTTATTTACATTTTGCTTACTAACTACTGTATTTATTCCAATTTTAATTTTCTTATTTTTTGTTTTTTCTAGCAAATTCTTGATAATTTCAAAATGGTTATTTTCTTTTCCTAAAGCTGTATTTATATCATTTTCGATAGAATCAATTGACAAATTTATTTCATCTAGTATATTTAATATGTCATCTACATATTCAGTATCATTTTTAGATAAGAATATTCCATTAGTTACAAGTTTGTTGTGTAATCCCATTGTTTTTGATTTTTTCATCAAATCTCTAACATTAGGATAAAGGACAGCTTCTCCTCCAGTCCATGTAATATGATTAATTCCACTCTTTACTAAATTATCTAATACCTTTTCGTTTTCACTATAGGATAAATCAGGTATATTAGTGAATCCAAAACAATATTTACATCCTTGGTTACATTTTGTTGTTATCTTCCAACATACTTTTTTCTTAACCATTTTAATCCTCTTTTCATATATAAAATTATACATTAATATTATATATGAGTTTCATAGAAAATACTATTCTAAGATTTTTAAGGATTGTTAAAAAAAGCATAACAAAAAATATCCTATGTTAAGGATATTTTAATGTTTTAAATAATTATTAATAAATTCTTTATCTGCTTTTGTTAGTTCGTCTTTTAAATGAATTAGATTTAATTTAATACTTGGAAGCTCTATTGGTAATTCTACTTCGTATAATTCATTATTATCTAATTCTGCCTTTACAGCTTGTTTTATAACATAGGCTATACCCATATTCTTTTTAACTGCTTGAACTCTTATTTCTGTAGCATCACATATCATATTTGCATTTATGTTTACATTGTATTTACTTAATATCTCTTTTAACCTTTTTGTTGTTCTTGTATTTTCTAAATTTAAAATGCAATTCAAATTTTCTAATTCGTTTATATTTGAAATAGTTAAAGGAGTTTTAGATACAAATATATTATTAATTGTTGCCAACTCTTCACATACAATATTATTAAGTTCTATGGAAACATCTGTTATTGCGAAATTTATCTCGTGGTTTCTTAACAACTCAAGAATTTTGTTTGTGTCTACTTCGCATATAATTGTGAACTTGATTTTTGGAAAAACTTTTTTTACTTTTTCTATTTTCTCCATTAAGAAATAACTTGTTAAATGTGATGGACAAGCAATTTTTATATTTGCACTTGACATACTATTTTTATCTTGTGCCATTTTTTCAGCAAAATCAAAACTCGAAATAGGTTTATGCACTATTTCATATAGTTCTTTACCATTTTCAGTTAATGTTACACCTTTACTTTCTCTGTTAAATAATATCAAGTTTAATTGTTTTTCTAAATTTGATATTTGAGTACTTATATTAGCAACAGATAATCCGTCTAGTTTATCAGATGCTTCATTATAACTTTTTGATTCTGCAACTTTACAAAAAATCTTATATAAATTCAAATTCACATTAGACACTATAACATCATCTCCACGATGTTATTATAACATATTATGTTAATTTTGTAAAGATTTAGAGCTTTTCCATAGCCCTTTATATGAAATTTTTATGTATTTTGTTGTTTTTTATACCATAATTCTGCTTTTCTTATATCATATTTTGTTCCAGTTTTTAGTTTAAATGACTTCACTAATTCAATTAAGTTTTTAATTTCTTTTTCGTCAGGGTTTTCCTTTTTAGTTTCTATTTCTAAAAATATTCCTAAATGATCAATAACTTGTATAAATACAATATAGTTTTCATTTTCATAACGATAGTTTTTATCTATCATTCTTAAAAATCTAGTAAATCCTAAATTATTAAGTAATTTTTCGGCATTATTTATATCATCTATTTTTAATATAGTTTTTTCTGTTCCTATTTCAAATCCTTCAGAATTATATGCTCTCTTTTTAGAAATAATTTGCTTATCGTCATCATTGGTATAACGAATAATTAGTGTATCTGTTATATTGCCATTTTGTGGTACATATTGTTTTGTTTTTGGGTTACACATATAAATATCATCTAAAGTAAATTCTTCAACATAATTGAAATTATTACATTCTAACTTCTGTTTAATACTATCTAATTCTTCAAATACTTCACAAGTAATTTCAGTATTATTAATATTTACCTCTTCCCTATCCTCTGCATTTGTATATAATTTTGATTTTTTTTCTAATAATACAAAGTTGCAAGAAATATTTGTAAAGAATGGGATTTTTAGTTTAACTACATTTCTATATATTTTTTTAGCTTTTGAATAGATTATTTCTTTATTATCATTTATAAAATCACTTTCTGCTTGTAATAAATCTTTATACTTTTTTCCTCTAGCATTAAAATCTAACAATTGTATAGCATTTAAAGGAACTGGAATCATTTCTGCAAATCTTATGATAGATACATTTTCCTTTTTTCTATTTTTAATTCGTATAAAACTAGGATTATCTTTATATTTATTATAGCTAGCTTTATATGAATAAAGAGGAGCAAAATATAAATGATTTTCTATTTTTAATACAATTCCAATATAAGGTCTTTTATTTTCTTTATTCCAACTTACATGATTATCAAATTGGCTTAAATATTCTATATATTCATCAGCTACAATATAAAATTTTAATGTTTCGTTTTCTCCCATCTTTTTCTCCTTTATAAACAAAACAGGGTATATTTCTACACCCTGTTTGAATTTTAAATCTCCCTACTCAAGGCAAGGGTTTTCCTAATGTAAATCTCCCTACTTAAGGCAAGGGTTTTCCTAATGTAAATCTCCCCATTTACGGCAGGGGTTTTCCGAATAGCAACCATAAGATTGCTCTTACTAGTATATTCATTATACAACATTTTTATAACAAAGTCAAACTAATTTTTCAAAAAAAATCAAGAAACTTTATACAAATATTTAGCAAAATCTTTGTAATATTTTTCATAAATCCTGTCCACTTTATCCTGTATTTTTTTATATTCTTTTTGTGATACCTCTGTACTGTTTAAATCTTTGGCATATTCTAAATCAAGTTCGGACATAGTATCATCTCTATCATAAGCACCCACATTTATCATAAATATTTCAAAATCATATTGAGTATAAATCTTATCTTGAACTTCTATATCTAACTTTGACAATACTTCAATGTCTTTTTCATTTAGTTCATTTTTTAGATTTATTATTTTCTTTTCCATATATTCTTTATGCCATTCCTCATAATTCATCCTCTCTCCCCTCCTCTCTTTTTAGTTTACAGTTATCGCTTTTCCTTTTAAAAAGTCTAAAATTTCATCCTTTTCTCCAATCGTAAAGTTGTCTTTATCTAAAAATAGTCCACACTTTTCTAAAATAATATAGTAAACATCCTGTTCTGTTATAACTTTTTTGATAACTTCATAATCTACTTTTAAAATAATATCTTTTGTTTTTACTTCAAAGAAATCATCATAAAACTCATAAATTAGCTTTCCACTTTTTGAAACTATATTGAATCTTTTATATGTATCTCTTAACCCCCATATTGCAAAGCCTATATAAATTATTGCATCATATTCCCCTCTTTTTAATAGTATGGATGAACATATTATAATAGTTAGACACATAATTGTTTTTAAAACATCTGTCAATTTGATTCTATGTACTTTAGCATATTTATCAGTTTTAGTAATTTTTTCTTTTGAGATTATCGTTTCATTTTTAAATAATATTCTCATTTTACTCCTTTCCATTCTGCTATATGGTACGCACCAATTTTTAACAAAAAATATAGTATTATATGTATATAATTTATTTTTAAGGAGTAATAATACTAACATGAAAACCAAAACATTTAACGGAAACTATAACATTGTTCGGCTCTAATATAAAGAAATATCGAGAATTGAAAGGACTTTCTCAAAGGGACTTATCTGACAAATTAATTTTGCTTGGCGTAAACCTATATCACTCTGACATTTCCAGAATAGAGTGTAATACACTATTCATAAGAGATTTTGAGCAAAAAGCAATTTGCAAAGTTCTTAATATTAGTTATGAACAATTATTTGAAAATACTGATAAATATTTTGATTAAACAAATAACTTTTTCCACAAGGTTATTTGTTTTTTTGTTGTTTAGTACGCACCATAATAGGCAAAAAAATTATTTTGCTATTTTTTCTTCTATTTTAGATGCACAATTTGGGCATATATGTTTTTTTCCTATTCTAATTCCTGTATCTTCTTGGATTTCTTCAGAACAAAAAATACACAAGCAATCCTTTTCGTATTTTTTAATTTTTATTTCATTACCTTCCCTAACCATTACAACAGGGTCTTGTTCATTAATTCCTAAAACCGTTCTATCTTCTTTTGCTAATGTTATTCTTCCTAATTTATCAATTCTTCTTACTATTCCTATACTTCCCATAAAAAATTCTCCTTTTAATATATTTTACTACTTTTAAAAAAGAATTTTCATGTATATTATTATAAATATTGGTTTAGTTTTGCTATTTATATTGTTTCATATTTTATTACTTTTTCTTTTTTATACTCTAGTTATTCTTAAAAAATTTATTATTTTATCTAATATGTTTATTTTTTTGAAATGTTTTTCTTCTGATATTGTAACTTGTCTATTTTCTCTAACTACTCTTCTAATTTCATTTAAGATTATAGAATAATCAAAAATAGGCTTTCTTATATATCCTGCATATTTTACATCTTTAAGTAAATTAATATCTTCGTAAGCAGCAGATATAATAATAAAATCTATTTTTTTATTTAATTGGTTACAGTCTTTTATAATATCTAGTCCACTATATTTATGATTTCTCATTAGATCAGTAATTACAATATCAATATCTAATTTTTGAATTAATAATATTTCTTCTTCATCACTATTCGCAATACCGACAACTTCAATGTCATCAAATTGTGATAAATATTTTTTTAATACCTCACAAAAAGGTACATTGTCATCTGCAATTAAAACTTTAACTTTTTCCACTTTACTATTCTCCTTTAATTATCGCTTATTTTTTTAATTTCTTTTATGTCATTTTTTATATTGCTTTCAATTTTTTCAAAAAACAGCTTTTGTATCTTTTTCTTACTAAATAAGTATTTTATTGTTCGCCAGATACTTTTACCAGAATAGTTCCTAACAATTACTAAATTTAGTATCATATTTTTTCTTATTCTGTCTATTAGAGTAATTTCTTTATCTGTTAAATATATTCGTTCACTTGTTAGTTTTTTTCTTATTTCATACGCTATTAAAGTTATTTCAAAATTATTTTTGAATTGAATTATATCAATATTGTCTAGTATTAGTTTATTTAATACTTGAATATTAGTTAAAGTAATATAATCACTATTCAAATTTAATTTTTTCAAAATATTGGGTACAATTTCGTAGTCATTTAAAGTTTTATCTATTAATTCATTTCTTACAATTTCTTTTGGTATATAAATTATGTCATATTCTTTTCTCTGTAATTTATCATCTAAATTATCTTTTTTCACATACTCAATGTTATGCTGTTTTCCTTTTACTAACTCTTTATAACTTTGGTTAGTATCTTCTACAATTATTATTTTATACATATTTTTTCATCTTTCTTTTATTTCGATTCTACAATGCTGACAGATTAATTCTCCATTACATTTTGATAGATTTCCCTTATTTCTACAAAATGTATCTTCTAATATATAAATTCCCTCCCTTCTGGAAACGATTTAATTTCATTTGTAACTATGTTTTAGGTTTCATTTGTTAATATATATAATCTTTTCCTAATTTAGTGAGAATATTGTATTTTACTTTTGCATATAATATAAAATGTAATACTGTTCTTTTGCCAATATTTTTTTGATATAGTTTTAATGGTGATAAATATGTTCGATATAGATAAGGCTTTATCTAACTTCGGTATGAGGTTACAGGAAGCTAGAATTGCCCGTAATGTTACCCAAGATGATTTAGCAGAAAAATGTGGAGTTACTTCAAAACATATCAGTGCTGTTGAAAGAGGTATTTCTCCTGGTAGTATAACATTACTTTTAAATGTATGTAATTATTTAGGAATAAGCCCTAATACACTATTTGATGATTCTTTTCCATCTGATAATGATAGTATTATTCCTATTGAAAAACATGATATATTTTTAATGTATAATAAGTTATCTAAAAGTAATCAAGAATTTATAGATTCTTCTATTACACATATTTTTGAAGAACAAACTAGAAAAAGTTAAATGGGTATTTTTCTAGTTTTCTTCAATTTTACAGCTTTGTAATCGTGTTCTACATATTTCACCAGTTTTTAAATTTTTTAAATTTGCATATTTAGTTTTATCATACTCAAATATTTCTAAATCTATGTACTTTTCATTTTTAACGCATAGACTTTTTATATTTTACTACTAGAAATTTTTTATTGCAAGTATTTCAAAAAAATTAATTGGCATTTTTTACCTTTTTATTTTTTATGCGTTTATAAACGCAATGTAAAACATAAAATATTGTTATAATTTTCTATGATTTTAAAGGGATTGGAGGAGTATAAAATGCAATTAAATGAAGCTATAAAGTTACGATTAAAAAACATAATGGAAGAAAAAGACAAAAATTCAAAATATGAAGTTTCTTGTGCTGCTGGACTTAATCCTTCTTTGCTTAATGATTTTTTTAGAAATAGAATTACTTATCCTAGAATAGATACTTTATACTTAATTTGTGAAGGACTAAATATTACTTTAGGCGAATTTTTTAATGATCCGATTTTCGATATAGAGAATATAAAAATAGATTCCAAAGATTAAATTCAGAGGAATCTATTTTT
>ERZ1643247.2020-NODE-2020-length-16909-cov-205.638483_pt1 | contig 16909 bp, 24 predicted proteins | sample MGYA00579264_ERZ1643247 | MGnify/ENA primary metagenome ERZ1643247 (study PRJEB29033, sample SAMEA4952262) | chicken gut metagenome | biome: Broiler Chicken; feature: Gastrointestinal Tract; material: Caecum | place: Ireland | collected 2018 | study: Broiler... | reverse complement strand
GCAACTATTTATAAGAATAGGACTATTCAAATTGAGGAGGATTAACCATGACACGAAAAGAAATTCTTGATTATATATCTAACTTAGATATTAGTAATGTATTGATATATGATATTAAGAAGTATGTAAATATGTTTTTTGTCAAATATTTTGATATAGCTGACCTATATAAAGAAGGAAATTACTACAATCCGCAACTTGATGAGTTGAACAAATTATATATAAAAACAGTTTCATATATATATGCATTACTTAGGGCCGGAATATTGAAAGGGGATGAGTTCTCAGAAATCGAGGGGCTACTTTGGGGCATGTATAGTTCTATGGAGGTAGATTAAATGGATATATTTGAATTATTAAATAATATGTATGAAAATAAGGAATTACATTGTAGAAAAAAGAATTTATATTCCTTGAAGGTTCGAATTAAAAATCTATATGAATCATGCATATATGCAAAACATAAAGCATATAATGATATAGAGTGGCAATGTGAATACACGGCCAGAAGAGAAGCATTATATAACTATCTTTTGGCATTGTTAGATGCAGGATTAATACAAGATGCTACGTTTAATTTCCTTAAGAATTATTTATTAAAATAAGAATACCACCCCGCGCAAGCGGGGTTTTTCTTATAAAAATTTTCAAAAAACCTATTGACAGGATAACCTGCATATGCTATAATATAGTCAAGATAAAGGAATCGCATCCGATATCATATAAGCTGGGCGAAAGCTAAAAGCGCGGAAAGGGTTTAGCATGTATAAGGAGAGTATCAAATGGATGTTTTATCACTGGTTAAGAGTCAAGAGATTTAAGCCAAAAACAAAAAGAAGCATCGAAAAGATAGCTGATAGGCTATCTACAGCACATTTTATATTGACAAACACAAAAATTGATGATCCAGTGATGGAACAGAGGTTAATTGAAAACTATAAGGGTTATGTTCTTGCATTGTATCAGGCGGATATTATAACGCCAGAAGTTTATGAAGAATTGAACGATTTAATAGAAAAAGATGAAGAGATGGGTTCCTGTTGAGGGGCCTATTTCTTTATCCCGATTCTTTACTACACTAACGCATTAGAGCGTTTTTAGAATATTACTTCTTTTTCTATACCTATTTACATTTTAATATATTTGTGATATGATATAGACATCATAAAGGAGGTGAAGGAAAATGGGCTTTATAGAAGTCGTGTTTACCACAAAATATGGGAATTTTGTAATGCGTTTTTATAAGGAAGGTATGTTTTCTGATTTGTCCGTAGGAGACGTAATGAATATTGTTATAAAAACTTATAACGATGAAAAAGATTATATTTATATATCTCCTGTCAACGGAAATAGTATGTTTATTAAGAAGAAATTTATAGTTGGTTTTTATGCACATGAAGATAATACATAAAATTAAAGGAGGTGAGGGAAGATGAAGAATGAAAATATTGATATTTTAAACAATATGAGTCTAAGCATTTCTCAAAAGAGCGCTATTATTGGCGAAATGATCAGAGTTTTGGTATATAAAGATTATTTTTATGAAATGGGTATATATTCTGGTTATGTTAATTTATTGTTTATTTTGGATTATATATCCACTGAAGACGCAAACAGTTTAATGAAAGAGATTGATCCATAATATACATACAAATAAGTATAACATACCTCAAAGTGCGTCTGAATTGTAAGAATTGTCACACAATTCTTACAATTCTAAAAACTCCAAAATCGTGGTCAAAATCGGCCTTGAAAAATTTTTCAATTTTGAATATTATTTTTTCAGTCATTTTAGACAGGTAGAAATCATACAATTTAATATTGTTTATTTTAAGCATTTTCAAAGAAAGGATGGGTGTTTTATGAGAAAGGTATTTTCCCTATCATTGAACGACGAGAAAGACAGAGATATAGTAGAGTTCTTAGATTCCTTAGATAAGGGATATCGAACAATGTATCTTAAGATTGCTATTAGAACATACATGAAAGTTATGGATTCTGAAATGGAGGAAATTGAACATGAAATGTCCGAATTGCAATGAGAAAGCAAACGTTGTGAAGGTGGTGCATCGCGAGAATGGTGATATAATCCGTTGTCAGAAATGTAGGCATTGTGGAATGATAATGTACACTGAAGAGGTTTATGACGCGAAGAAGCAGCTACCCCTAAAAAGCGAACTAAATCAGATTTCTTACAAGAATCTGGAAAAGGCAATATTAAAAAGGAATGGAGTGAAGGTTGATGATTAGTATCTGTGAACTATTTGTGCAGGACGTTGAGGATGGAAGGGCGAAGAAGATAGTTGTTCATGATGAAGAACGCGAGTATACTATCTATAGAGTAAAGGATATTGTTAGAATTGATATAAAGAAAAAAGGAGAATAATATGCTGAGTGCTATATATGAAGTTTCATTATGTTTTCTGTTTATTGTGAGCGTCATAGGAATTTTAACGGCCATTATATATGGTATTGGTAAACTATGGCAATTAATCTACTGCATCTATCACGCAAGAAAGGATGATAAGAATGACATTAAGAGATATTTTAAACAAGGATGATCTCGATTCTTTAGCTTCTGAGGTCGAAGAACCATAATATACATAAAACTAAGCATATTATACCTCAAAGTGCGTCTGAATTGTGTAAATTGTGAGAATTGTGTGACAATTCTAAAAACTCTGAAATCAGGGTCAAAACCGGGCTTGAAAAATCTTTTCAACTTATAAAAATATTTTTGAACCAACAAAAGAACATTTGTTCCCTTGTATTTTGATCGCATTTTATGCTATAATTTGAAAATAAGGATGGGCGATAAACAGCATGCGGGAACCACCCCATACACGGGATAAAGCATGCTACTGAGCGTGGTTCACTCAGCGCCCATCTTTTATATTACGGGGGTGAAATCATGGCGAAGAGAATTGATAGAAGGCAACGTTGGAATGAGGACGTATACCGCTTGAAGGAATACGGTATACCGATTAAGAAGACGGGTAAAAACTCATGGAGTGTGGATTTAAGAAAGAACCTGTCAAAATTATTCGAATTGGATTTAAGGGATCCAGCTGTAAAGCGAGGATTAAACGCTCTTAGGAATAAGCAGTTGGAAAGCATGGGAGCCGCGAGAAGAAGACTTCAAAAGGTATTAGAGAAAGAATCTCTTTCTGAACGAGAAACAAAGGAGATTAAGGGAAGGATCCGGGATATTCGCCAGACCGAGGAAATGTTAAAAGCGAACAGACGTTCTGGAAAACAGATGGTTCTGGATTTACAAGACGCGTTACAAGAGCGTGTGAAGCCTGTCGGTATTAAGGGATTGCGAAGAGAAGCAGTTTCAAGAGCTTACAATATATTTGCTTCTGGTGTATTCACAGACAAGATTGATATGAAAACATTCAATCAGATCAGAGAGCTGGCGGCAAGGTTTGGTTTCAACGTGGTTGATGATTTATTTTCTGCAATGGACGCCTTAAGAAGAGCCAAGTATAATCGCCCTTCAGATCAAGTAGTAGAGGATTACTTTAGAGAATTGTCCGGACAAGTTCGAGATTTTATTCGGGAAGGGAAGATTCCTGAAGCGGATAAGGAATCGGGTGAAGCCTTGATTAAGTTGATTGATGATCTATTATCCGCGCCATTCTTTCAATAGGAGATGAAATAAATGGGGAAGCTGGAATATAATCCGAATATCTATGTAACAGACATAGAGACAACGGATATAGAAGAAGGGGCTGTGCTTTATTTAGGAAGCATGGCTTCTATTAATTTATCAGATAATTTCAAAAATATCAACTATTCAAACATTGAAGAGAAAGCGCGGTTTCATGGGTTTTATAGAACATATAATGAACTTGATGAAATGCTGATAGATATAAATAATAGTGGCTATAAAACAGTGATTTTTATTCATAACTTGGCTTATGAATGGACATTCTTCTATAAAAATTCTGTCTTTTGTCATAACACCTATGATGATGACAATTCATTATATACAGAACCGAATAAACCATTGAAGATAGCTTGCGGAAATATTGAGTTTAGAGATTCTGCAAGGCTCCTGAACGCGTCCTTACGCGCTCTGGGGGAAAGGCTTGGCTATAAGAAGTTAGAAATAGACTATTCAGAGAAATACTTTTGGTTTTCGGAATTGCCTGAAGTGGAATATGAATATAATAGAAGAGATTGCTTTTTAACGCTTTTAGCGATTGTTTCAGAGTATAAGAAATATGACTGGATCTGTTCTTTAGAGGATGCTTTAAGTGTGTATACATATACGTCCTTCACAAGAAAGAATAACTTAAAGGAAGAAACAATTAATAAAAAGGTATTTTTGAAAAGCGGAAAGCAAAGAAAAGAATCTTCATTGAGCAAGCTATATCTGGCGGAATGTAGAAGAGAGCTTCCCGATTCTAAAGAGACAGTGGAATGGCTGGAGGATCTCTTTTGCGGCGCCTTTGTAGCGGCCAATCCCTCTTTTGTAGGCGTCCCGGTAAAAGGTTGCATGTCATTTGATTTTGGATCCTCTTATCCAGCGTCTACAGTACAACGGGAGTTTCCTTACCATTTTGTGGAGTACAATGCAGAATTAAAAGAGACCGTAAGAGACTTGCACGAAAGAAATATAACCTATAATATGAAGTATGGAAAGATTGAGAACGGTCTTTTCAGGAACTGGAGAAGACCTGTCCAGTACTATTTCATGGCAGAGGTTGTATTGAAAGATGTAAAGATTAAGAAGTTTTATGGGAAAGATGGGAAAAATAAGAAGTCTAACCAGATGGCCTTGATATCAGAATCTAAAACAGACATCATAAAGATGGGATGGGGGGAACGAATTCATTCTCAAACGTTGGTGATCAATGGACGTGTATTTTCTGCAAAGCGTCTGGAATTAAAGGCAACAGCAGTGGATCTGCTTGCTTATTCGCTATTTTACGATTTTGAAATTGAGGATTGCAAACGTTTGTTCGTGGCGAGTCAAATACGAAAGGTTCATGAATACCTTAGAAACACGAATTATGCATACTTAAACCTAAAGGCGAACCTAAAACCGATTCATGCGAAGACAGAAGAAGGGAAGCCTATTGACAGGAAAGAGTTCTATAAGGATGGGAAGCCTATCATGAATGAGGAAAACATCGAAGTGCTGATGAGTTTACAAGAATCAAATTATGATGAGTTTGCCGAACAGATCCATGAATTATACATGCAATCCAAAGGGCATCTTAACGGACAATATGGTATCAATGTGGAAAAGATATTAAAAGATGATATTCATATGGATTGGGATGACAGGCTGGGTATGATATATAGTTCTGAGGAAGCGGATTTCAATGAAATTAAAAAGAAGGGAATCATGCGGAACTTCATTGTAGGACTTCATATCACAGCGTTCTCTCGTCTTTCACTGGCGATTTATACCTATTGTATCTTCCAGCACACAAACGCGTATGTGATCTATTGGGATACAGATAGTTTGAAGGTACACGGTGATGAAGAGGGGGTAAGAAAGGTTATGAAACAATGCTATGAATTATTCAGGCGATTTGTAAAGGGTCTGGATGAATGGTATAATATTGGGGCCATGGATGAGGAACCATTCTATGATTGGTTCTGCACATGGGGTGCAAAGAAATATATTGTATTAGAGGGAGACTCTGTAAAGTGCACGATATCAGGAGTCAATAAACGTTCGGGGAGCAAAATGTATACATATTTCTATCATACATATTGTGATAACAGTTTTGAACGATTATGCAAAAATTATTTCAGACCGAATGTTATAATAGACAGAAACGTCACGAGCAAGTTAGCTTCTATCTATGGCAACGCAAGATTTGATAAGGAGGTATGCGACAAAAATGGTACATTGGGATGGGTCCATGAATATAGCGGGGTCCAACTGGTAGGGGCTGATTATACGATTTTAGCGACCAACAGCAAGTTGAATTCAATGTTTCTGTATCAATTATTAAAGTTTCAAAAGGATAGTTGGGTGGATCCGCGTTCCTGTTATCCGATATGGATTTATAAAACAGAATCAGGATATGGGTTCGAGTATCGAGATAAGTTTGAAGTAAAATGTAAGGAGGAAGATGTGGTATGAAATATTATAATTGCAAAAGAGTATATGACAGTGGATGCGAGTACAATTTTATCTTTGGAGGACGTTCCAACGGGAAGTCTTATAGCGTGTGTAAGGATGCATTATTTTATGACTGGTATACTAAGGGTATCCAGTTTGGGCGCGTATGCAGATATGAATCCGATATGAAAGCTTCTTTATTAAATGACTGGTTCCCGGGTGGGGTAAAAGACTACATTCAGGATATCACCGGAAATGAAATCATCTATGAGCATGGAAATTGGTTTATTGGAAATGAAACAGTCGGTTTTGCGTTCTCGTTATTTAACCAGCATAAATATAAATCATCCAATTTCCCAAAACTTGATAATTTAGTGTTTGAAGAATTTGTTCCGGCATCCGACTTAGATTATCTCCCGAATGAAATTAACTTACTTTTATCTCTTGTATCTACTATATGCCGGCATCGGTCCATCAGGGTATGGTTTATCGGAAATGTCATAAAGAAGCATAATATATATTTTGATTATTTTGGGATTGACGTGGATAAGATGCACATTCGACCGGGGGATATTCGGTATTTGCAGGTACCGGGTTTCACGGATGGAGCAAGGGTTTGTGTCGAATATGCAGAAATGAGCTATGAAGCAGAGCAGGAAATTCCAAGGGTCTTACGGGTAACTCATAATGAAATCGCAACTACTGGCGAGTTTGCAGACGATGAATTTCTAATAGACTTTAGTCAATACAAATTATTATTAAAGAATAAGTATTTGAAACATGTTATTCTTTTTAGGGTATCACTGGCTGGCAAGATGTATTTTGTCCATTCTTTTACGGATGGAAAAAAGACGTTCAACGTTGTAACCCACGACGGAAACGGATCTTTATCTTCAAAATACATATATTATATCAATCCCGAATTTGAAAACATTATCAGCAGAAATGCAGTATCTAAAGATTTCATTCTAACGGCATATAAAGATGCTGTAAGCTTAAAACAACCGACATTCTACACAGATAACACAATCGCCTATTTCTATGGGATGGATGTATTAGATGCAAGACAGAAGAGGATTCTTCCTCCCAAAACAGGAATGGAGACTTAAAATTATCAGAAAGTTGCAACTTATTTAAAACCTATTTACAACTAGCAAGTTGTATGATATAATGAAGATACCTTTCAAAGGTAATAATATTTTAGGAGGATGTAGTATGAACAAAGTGATTTTACAAGGAAGATTAACGGCGGACCCGGACAACAGAACGGGCGCGAATGACACGGTGATTTGCCGATTCACGGTTGCGGTAGACCATTATAACGCGCGGGAGGGCGAGAAGAGCGCGATTTTCGTGCCGTGTATCATGTTTGGACAGAGAGCAGACGTGTTCGGTCATTACACCCATAAGGGAGACCGCGTTTTAATTGAGGGTAGAATTGACGTTTCCAATTATGAGGACGAAAATGGGAACCGAAGGACATTCATAAACGTTGTCGCGGAGCAATTTGACTTCATTCATAACGCGAAAGTTCCATCTTCGGAAGAAGAGGAAAAGAAGCCAGCGAAAAAATATAATAGAAGGTATTGATCTCTATCATAAATCATGCTATAATATAGTTGCCCTGTAAATGAACATTTTTTCCTTATGGCAAGCCCCCTTTTTGATTCAGTGGGGGCTTGCTTTTTTATTGTCAATATGGTAAAATTAACATGAAGGAGGGATGCTGATGGAAGTAATGGATGCTATTATGCAGTCAATTTCAACAATCGGGTTCCCTATTGTCGCGTTTCTTTTGATGTGGCGCGCATTGATGGACGAGAAAGACGCGCATAAAGAAGAAATCGCGTTGTTAAAGGAGAGCCTTGATAACAACACAAATATCCTTACGAAGCTATATGAAAGAATGGAGGTGCAGTGATGGAGAAAGAAAGCACGTATGCATTGAATGGCGGTATTGGTGACGAAAAGAATGCCATGCTTCAGGTTATGTTTGAGCCAAAAGAAATCAGCAGCGGAGATGAGGGTAAGCAGGTTCTGATTCTTCAGTTCATTCTGGATATGCTGGATTATGACTTGGGTCCGGATGGTATTGATGGCGTATACGGTCCTTCCACGCAAGCAGCAGTAAAAGCATTCCAGATTGCTAACAATCTGAAGCTGGACGGGATTTGCGGCGTGGAAACGTGGAATAGTCTATTAGGGAGTGGTGTATAATGGCGGATTTTGTACCACGTCTCACAGATGAGGGGATCCTCAATAACCCGTATTGGTACGCGGATAACGTCTACTACCAAAGCGGTTATGGTATGCCTAACTGTACATGTTACGCGTTAGGCAGATGGTATGAACTTCAGGGGTCTTCTGAACCATTCAATTTTACCAGATATAACGATGGTAAGGATTGGTATCAGATGGGAATTGAAGCAGGCTATGAGCATGATCCCATTATCCCGAGATTGGGAGCCAATATTTCATGGGACTATGAAGGCGGCGGTCATGTCGCTATTGTGGAGGAAATTGAATACAACGCGGATGGAAGTGTGAACAGCATTGTGACTTCAAATAGTGCTTACAACGGAACGTATTTTTATACAGAACGTTTGTACGCTTCGAATGGTTATATCTGGCGTGCCAATTCTACATTGAATGGGTTCGTGTATCATCCCGATATCGCTCCCGGTCCCGGTCCCGGTATGGGGAAGAAAATGAACTGGATGTATTACTTACGGCGTTTTGATAGGTTAAGATGAGGTGTTATAATGGATAAGGATTTATTTAGCAAGTTTGAGCCTTTTGTAAGAGAAGGCTTGAATGATGAGGAACTGGCTCAATTGCAAGCCTTGCGAGAAAGCTTTGACGCGGGAATTAGTGAATATGAGTCGCTGTCAACACAGCTTTCTGACGAGAGAAAAGCAAGAAGGGATCTTCTTTTTAAGGGTAGAACGTCCTTTGAAAAAGAAGAAAAAGAGGTGGATCCTCAAGAAGAGGAACCAAGCAAAGAAGAAACAATCACAATTCAAAATCTATTTGGAAAAAGGAGTGATCTGTAATGGCAATGATCCCGTCAAGGGACACAACAGTATTGTCCGCCACGTCTACGGATATTCTGAACGCTATCAGAAATACGTTAGGCGGCGGATATGCAACTTCTGTACCGATTGCAGATGGAAGTGATGCAAACCGTCAGAGAATCGGAACAGCAATTATTGGAAACGCGGATATCCGCAATCAGTTTGTCGGTATGTTAAACGCCATCGGCTTAACTATCATCAAATCAGCCATCTATTATAATGAATGGGCTGATGCAAAGCTCGGTACGATGGAATATGGAGAAATTGCAAGGGAAGCATTCGTTGAGATTGTAATGCCTCATCTGTATAACCCGAATGCGGGAGCGGATGAGTATTTTGCATGGGATAAGCCCAAGGTAGAAGAAGCACTGCATTTCATCAACTATAAGACATTCTATAAGATTCCCATCAGCAGGTTCGAGCTGAGAAAGGCATTCTCCTATGCATCTGGCGTTGAGGATCTTTTGAGCAACCTGATTTCCAGAGCTGAGGTTTCTGAACAGTATGATGAGTATCTGGCAATGCGCTACATTGTCGCTCGAAACATTGTAGACGGACACGCCAAGATTAACCATATTGACGTGATCACAAAAGATAATGCGTTGGATGTGGCCGAGGATATTCTTGCGATTTCTGATGATCTGGACTTCATGAGCAGGGATTATAACGCGGCTGGCGTATTGAGAACATTTCCAAAGTCTGAACAATGGGTTATCATGACACCGCGTGCTAAGGCCGTGCAGAATGTCAATGTACTGGCGAATGCCTTTAACCTGAATAAGGTAGAGTGGAGCGGTGTCCAGAAACGGTTCGACCGTCTGGTACCTACTGAAGAGGAATACGAGCGAATGGAGCAGCTATTCACCGACAAGAATTGGTATCGTCGTTTTACGTCGGATGAGGAAACATTCCTCAATACGATTTCCATCATGATGATGAGTAAGGATAAGCTCATGGTTCTGGATACGGTGATTGAGTCTGAATCCGCGAATATCGGAGAAACTATGATGCAGTTCTTCTGGTACCATCATCATAAGATTATGAGCGACTCGCCGTTTGGTATGCTGATTGCCTTCTCGACAGCAGAAATGACAGTCACCGCTGTAACAATTAACCCGGCATCCGTCACTCAGTACAAGAAAGGTCAGTCTTATCAGTTCACCGCAACGGTTACGGGAAGCGTTGGCATTGACAAGAGTGTAACTTGGGAAATTTCCGGAGAGAACAGCCCGAACACGTACATTAACGAGAATGGTCTATTATATATTGCGCCTGATGAAAACGCGGCTACTATTACGGTGCGAGCGGTCGCAAATCAGGATGGAACCACCGCGAAGACAGCGTCTGTTACTCTGGCTTAGAGAAGTCTGGATATTTCCGGAGCTGTGTTGGAAGAAGGGCATTTAATCGTGACATATAACACAAATTCTGAATATCAGCAGATTGACCATCTTGATGTGGAAAACGGACATTTAATAGCATTCTATAAGGAGGGAGAAGAAATGGCAAAAGTAGATTTGGGTCAGGTTGTTGGTCCTCAGGGTCCAGCAGGAGCAAAGGGCGACACGGGCGCTCAGGGGCCAAAAGGTGACACAGGTGCACAGGGTCCTCAGGGCGCAAGGGGCGCTACTGGCGCAACCGGTCCAGCTGGTAAGGATGGTATTAGTCCGACTTTCTCCATTGAGGGTGGTCATCTATATGCGGACTATGATAATCCATACACACCGGAATAATCCAAGCGGGGGGGTCCAGCATAAATGAACGTTCAACCAAAAACTCCAATTGGAGAAGTTAGGTTTCTGCAAGTTCCATTAGACAACTCATATACGGATACCTTGCGTTTCACAGATATGCCCGCGCAATATTCCTATTTTGAAGGTCTAAGTGGAATTACTATTAACGGTTTTACAGAAGTCAGGACAGTGAACACGGATACAATCCGTGTTCCTGTCAATTCTGATGAATTGAGCAGATATAATTATATCATGTTCAAGAACGCGAACTACTATGACAAATGGTGGTTTGCTTTCATAACGGGTTTGGAGTATGTATCCCCAAGTATGACGCTTGTAACGTTCGAAATTGACGTTATGCAGTCTTGGCAATTTGAATGGCTTCTTAGGGATTGCTTTGTGGAGCGCGAACACACAACCACGGATATTGTGGGTGATGCAATTATTGATGAGGAGCTGGAAACAGGAGATTTTGTATATTCAGACTCGGATGGGGATTGGAATCCGTCCTTGACTGAAATGTCAATTGTTGTCGCGTCTTCTTTTACGTTCGATGCTGGAAGCGGTTCATTCGAGGATGCTAAAGGCGGAATGTATTCCAATATCTATTCAGGTCTGCACTACAGTGTTTTCGACACGGATACGGAAGGAATTGCAGCTCTCAATACCTTTTTAAATGAAGCCACAAAACAAAATAAATCTGAGGGTATTGCTTCTATATTCATGTGCCCGAAGTTTGTTACCAATACATTTAACGCGGGTAGTGTTGCGGTAAGTAACTTAACCGCGAACCTCCCTTTAACATTGGATGGCTACACGCCAAGATGCTACAAGATGTACACGTATCCTTATAGCTTTTGGGTAGTCACCAATAATGAAGGGCTAACTGCTACGCTAAAAGTAGAGTTTTTTGAAAATCAAAAACAGCTCAGGCTTGGTTGCTGGGGGAGTGGTTCAGCTTCTCCTGTTATTACAATGGTTCCTATTGGATATAAGAATCAGGATGTAAATTATCAGGAAAAGATGAATGTATCCAACTATCCTCAATGCGCGTATACCATTGATACGTTTAAGGCATGGACAGCGATGCATGGTGAGGTTTATGAAATTCAACAGCAGCAGAATTTGATATCTACGATTACAGCAATAGGTAACACTCTTCTTTCTTTAACAAGTGGAAGCGTGTCCGGTGTGCTTGGTGGCGCCTATGGAGCAGCAAGCTCTGTGAATAATGCGAGAACCGCTCTCGCTCAAAAGACAGCAATTGAGACAAAAGCCGACCAAGTAAGAGGAACCGGTTCAGGTTCTGCAAATATTTCTTTGTCAATCAAGGGATTCAATGTTTATCATTATACTGTGTCAAGAGAGTATGCAAAAATCATTGATGACTTCCTATGGGCATACGGGTACACAGTGAATGAGATTAAAACACCGAATCTTGATAGCAGGAAATATTGGAATTTCATCAAAACGCAAGGCTGTAAATTGGGTGGTTTTCTTCCTTTTAATGACGCGGCAAAGATCAAAAGCATATTTGATAACGGAATCACGTTCTGGCATGTCAATGATGGGGTTGTTCAGGTTGGCAACTATTCGTTTGACAATTCGCCAAGCGTAAAAGGATTCAGAGAGGATGTGGTAGGTAATGGCGAGGAACAGAAATAAGCTAAGAGATATTGCGAACTGGTCAAATGCATGGACGTTTGACAGGGTTCAAAATATGATTGAACTATTGGCCGTCAATTCATTCATCTACGAGAACGCCCCGGATACGTTTAATCCGTATTTCTTTGAGCGAAAGCTGTTCTATGATGGGTTCGCATGGCTGTTCAAAGATGGGGATATGATTCTTGGTTTAGGAGGATCCCGGAAAGATTATGATGTGTATGGTTGGCCGACATCCGGTAAGGCGATTGGTTTTCATGGCTATAATTTCAACGTGACTCCTGATAATGGAGTATGCTGTTATGATCTATCGAAACGCGGTCTTTCCACGTATGGTCTATTGATGGACTACATACCACGCCTTACTGATCTCTATCGTACCATGGATGTGAACATTCACGCACAGAAGACTCCCGTCATTGTGGTGACGGACAAGGAGAATGAATTGACTGTCAGAAATGCAGTGGATCAAATTGATTCCAATATGAGCGTGATTGTGGGTGTGGATGGAATCCTTGATATGAAGCAATTTGACGTGCTGAATACAAACGCGCCTTATGTGGTAGACAAGCTTCAGATTCAGTCTCATCAATACTGGAATGATATCTTTACCATTCTCGGTATCGAAAACGGTGATAAGGATAAGAAAGAAAGAATGGTAGTGGATGAAGTTAATTCCAATACACAGCCGATTGAAATCTATAGAAATGCACGCTTGCAGCCAAGGGAACGAATGCTTGAGAGGTTTAATAAGCTTGCGGGTACGAATATTCAGGTTCGGTTCAATTCTGAAATTCTTTCCAGCATTACCAATGCAGATGAATATTATATTTCAGGCCAGCCTGAGCAGTCGAAGGGAGGTAGTGACGATGTTCCTTCAAAAGATGAGTAGAGCAACGTTCACAATGCAGGTTTCCGACATTATCCGGTACTATAATCCAGATGAACCGGATATGTGGAAACAGATTACAAAAGCAGTTCCCTATATTTTCAGAGACTTCCCGATATGGAACGAGTCTCATCGGCAAACACTTTGTGAAAAGATTCTTCAATATTATTATGAATATGAAATCGGGTTTCAAACCGTGCAGAGCTGGATCTTTCATCTTAACGAGAATTTGAACAGGATCATGCCCTATTATAACGCCTTGGCTCTGACTCAATTATCAGAAATTTCTGATATCTCTATTGAGGACCTGATCAATGATACCGATTTCACGGATATCTTCAATCGAAAGTACGATGAAACAAGGGACGACAAAGGAAATACCAAGGAAGAGGGAACGTCCTCAAGTGAATTCTCTAACACCGGAAAGGTGGAGGGAACCTCCTCTTCAGAAGCACAGTCTACTTCCTCTAATGATTTCAACGGTTTCAAGCTTCATTCTGATGAACCGCAAGTCAACTTTGCATCGGGAACCTACGCGAGGGACTACGCCTCTATGCTGGACGAGGAGGAGAATAATTCTAATTCAAATTCCAGCGGTACGACTTCTGGGACGGATAACACGGATACAACATCAAGCGGTTCTGATTCTGGAACTTCCAGTAAGAACACGGACACGACAGCAAACCGAAAGACAGATGGGAACGTGGATGAATGGAGAAAGGTGCAGGGAAGACGTGGGTTCTTTACGATCCCTTCGGTACTTGCAGAAGCACAGAAAATCATATATAATATTGATAGCATGATAACCATGGATCTTAAGAAGAACTTCATGGGACTCATTATATAAAGGAGGTATACAATGGACGGATACGACAAGAACGGTCTTACACCTTTTAGAGCATGGTGCTTTAAGAACTGGCCCTATCTGATTTCTGATGATATGACAGAACTTGAGTTACTCTATGCCATTTTAGGGAAATTCAAGGAAGTTCTTGAAGAATGGGAACAGATGAAGGTAGATTGGGGAGAGTTTCAGACCACAATTAACAATTCCATTTCTCAGATGAGACAGGAAATCAGTGATTTCGAGAATAAGATTAATGGGCAGATTACAGACCTGGAGGAAGAATGGAATACATTCGCGGCTTCTATTAACTCTCAGATTTCTGATCTGAAAACACAGTGGGCGAGTTTCCAAAATACCATTACCAACACAACAATCCCTAATGAAGTGGAACGAGTTATTAATCTAAAATTACCTTCTATGGTAGAGAGTGAAGTTTCCTCACAGGTTCCCACAGAAGTTGAGAATCAGATAAGTACCAAAATTGGTACATTGACGCCGAACACAGCGGCTCAGGTTGATTCATCTGGAAAGATTGTTTCCTCTCCAATTTCTTCAACAGAGCTAAATTATCTTGATGGAGCGAAAAGTAACATACAAAGCCAGATTGACTCCATTTCTTCAGAAGTAGATTCCATTGAATCCGGTCTTCCAACAGGTGGACCATTCGCTGGTTCCGCCTCTGCTGGCGGCCCCGCTAAGTCCACAGCAGGAACTCTTACTATCAATGTAGACGGGTCTCCTACCACATTCAATGGGTCCGACAATGTTTCTGTCTCTATTACGCAAGGCGGTGGTGGCGGTGGACAGGATGATAGAATCGGTTCTTTAACTCCGAATACGGTATCGATTGTGGGAAGTGATGGTAAGATTACTTCATCAGATGTAACGCCAACACAGCTTCAGGCGTTAAAATCCGGTCCGTTCGCGGGAGCAAAAACGAATGGAGGTACAGCCAATTCGGCAAACAATCTATCGCCAACTTATAGCGATGATACTGCTGATGATATTGATGGTCTTCTTGCAGCTAAAATCTCCAAAATCGAAGCTCAGTCGAGCGGTGTAACTGGAATGTATAATATAGCTGGCGGTTGGCAGGGTCAGAATTTTGGATCTACTATCGGTGCATTTTTTAGTTCGACACAGTCAATCGATGCTTATTGGTTCACCGGTAATAGAATTTGGAGCAGAAGAAGAAACGGTGGAACTGAATTAGAAGAATCACTTCAATATATACCGGCCGATAAAAACGGAAACATTACATTCAATCGTGTACAGTGGAATGATAATGATTTTATGGCCGAATATATTTACAATTGTTTGAAGAACGCGGGGTACTCAGGCCTTACTCCTGGTGGGGGAACCGAAGATTACCCGGCAAGCGGTTATACTCAGCTTACACAAGGAGAGACGTACTGGGGTACAAGCGCTTCCTCACCAACAATTACAGTGGATATCCAAGTGCAGTCAAAACGAGAAAGCGGTGTCCTGTACTATATGTTTAAGACATATTTGGAAGTACAGGTTAAAACCCAAGAAACATACTACGGTTACCCTGTCTACGGTTCCCTTACCCTAAATGGAGCTTCTAAGGTAAATGATTATTTGATCGTATATCAGAATAATTGGCGCGGTGGTGCAACATGGACTACGGACTGGATCGCGGCAACAAACAACAAAACGGGCTCGAATCCGGTAGTGATTACTATTGATTCTGGGGAATATTCTGGCTCAGGCGGAAGAGCGCCCCAAAACTACAGTTTTACTGTATAATAGAAAGGAGAACAATCATGGCAAGTATTCAGAAATTTGAATCTATTAAAGGTAACATCTTCTATGTAACTATGTTCGATGGGGAAACGGTAACGCTTCCTCATCAGAACATTCAAAATAATACCATTGCTCTCATCCGTGGGAATGGCGTTGTTGCTTTGTCATCTGGGGAGACTACTATCAATGGTTCCGCTTTTTTCCTGTTTTATAATAATAAATGGAACTATGTCACACCGGAAGTGACGCGGGAAAGACTGGCTGGTGAAGTAGAAAAGATAAATCAGGCCATTGAAACTCTATCTGAAGAACTGGGTGCTGAGATTGATAGAATTGATGGGGAAATTACAGAAATCCAGAGTGATTTGGAAGAACTGAAGCCTCAGGAATATGTGTTACAAATCGTACCGGAAACGGGGCTGGATCTGGCAAGCTATCTGGCGTATAGAGTGGGAAAGGTGGTTTATATATATGCACGTATAACAAACAACACAGAAAATGAAATTGCATTGACTAGTGAAAGCAATGTACTCCAATTAGTTGGTGGCTCATTGATGCCTTACACTGGAAGACTCCAAGAAAATGGATCAACTTTAACTTTCGCTGCACGAACGCCAAGTTCTATAGGCCCTTCATCAGACTGGATTATGCCTTCTAATTCTGCCATTATTTTATACGGTTTTCTATTCACAAATTAAGGAGGTGATAGTATGGCGAATATAGATTTAGGGCAAGTGGTAGGGGCGCAGGGACCACAAGGCCCTCAAGGTGAAAAGGGTGCAACAGGAGCACAAGGCCCTCAGGGTCCAAAGGGAGCTACCGGGGCACAAGGGCCTAAAGGGGATA
>ERZ1643247.2017-NODE-2017-length-16934-cov-41.061260_pt1 | contig 16934 bp, 13 predicted proteins | sample MGYA00579264_ERZ1643247 | MGnify/ENA primary metagenome ERZ1643247 (study PRJEB29033, sample SAMEA4952262) | chicken gut metagenome | biome: Broiler Chicken; feature: Gastrointestinal Tract; material: Caecum | place: Ireland | collected 2018 | study: Broiler... | reverse complement strand
ATTCTTTGTTCGTTATGCAGTTGTCAATCTTCACGGCCTTTCCTAAAGGAAAGGAGTGCTGCCTCAATCGACAGCTTAGATATAATAACACTTTTCCTATTATATGTCAAGCGATTTTTTTAAAAAAGTCAAAAAGTTTTCGACAAGAAAAACCACGAACAAAAAGCCGTGCAATGTGCTCCCGGCCGCCAAGCAAAAGCCGCCCGCTTCTTTGCGGGCGGCTTTTGCTTGGCGGATCAGGCATCGAATTCGGCGATCTGCCGCTCGATCTTTGCCTTCATTTCAATAAATTTATCGCGCTTGGCGCGCTCTGCCTCGACGAGGTTTTTGGGCGCCTTTTCGAGGAAACCTCTGTTTGCGAGCTTGCCGTCTGCGCGGGCGATCTCGCCCGTGACACGTTCCAGCTCCTTCTGCAGGCGCTCGCGCTCCTTTTCGACGTCCACCAGCTCGCCGAGCGGCACAAAGACCGTACTGCTCTCGATGACTTGCGAAACCGTCTTTTCCGGGATGGCTGCGGCGCCGTCGACAAACTCGAGCGAGCTTGCGCCGGCAAGTTTGAGGATGGAACCGGCATTGGCAGAAACCAGCCTGCGATTGGGGGTCGCAATAAACAGTTTGACCTTTTTGGCGGGCGGGCAGCCGACAGACGTCTTCATGTTGCGGACGGTACGGATGATGTCCATGACCCCTTCGAACGCCTTGGCTTCCTTTTTATAAGACAATTTGGAATTGTAACGGGGGAACTCTGCGACCATGATGCTCCCCTGCACGCCGGGAATATTTTGATAAATTTCTTCCGTGATGAAGGGGACAAAGGGATGCAGCAATTTGAGCGAATTTTCCAACACGAACACGAGAACGGAAAGGGTCGCCGCTCGTTTAGCCTGGTCCTCGCCGTAGAGCGAACTCTTGCACAGCTCGATATACCAATCGCAGAAATCGCTCCACAGGAAATCGTACAAAGCGCCGGCGGCAATGCCGAGCTCAAACTTGCCCATATTGAGGGTGACTTCCTTGATGCAGCTTTCCAGGCGGGAGACGATCCACTTGTCCGCAGGGGAAAGCTTGACGGAGGACATGGGCGGGATCTCCACCCCTTCCGCATTCATCAATACGAAACGGGAGGCATTCCACACCTTATTCATAAAGTTGCGCGCAGCCTCGACCTTGCCCTGGCTATAACGGCTGTCGTTGCCGGGAGCGACGCCCGTGATCAGCGAAAAGCGAAGCGAATCGGCGCCGTACGCATCGATGACCTCCAGCGGATCGATGCCGTTGCCGAGCGATTTAGACATCTTGCGGCCCTGCTCGTCGCGCACGATGCCGTGCAGCAAAACATCGCGGAACGGCACCTTTTTGGTGTGCTCGATGCCCGAGAAGATCATGCGGGCAACCCAGAAAAAGATGATGTCGTACCCGCAGGAGAGCACGTCCGTCGGATAAAAATAGTTGAAATCGGGCGTCTTTTCGGGATAGCCGAGGGTGGAAAAGGGCCACAGTGCGGAAGAGAACCAGGTATCCAGCACGTCTTCGTCCTGTTTCAAATTTTGGCTGTGGCAGTGCGGACATTCGGTCGGATCCGTCTTGGAGCAGATGACCTCGCCGCAATCCTGACAATACCAGACGGGGATACGGTGCCCCCACCAGAGCTGGCGGGAGATGCACCAGTCTTTAATGCCTTCCATCCAGTTGAAGTAGATCTTAGAAAAGCGGTCGGGCGTGAACTTGATCTTATTGCGGGCGACCGCGTCGATCGCAGGGCGGGCGAGCGGCTCCATGCGCACGAACCACTGTTTGGAAACGATGGGTTCGACCGTGCTCTTGCAGCGATAGCAGTGCCCGACGTTGTGCGTGTGCGGCTCGATCTTGACGAGCGCGCCGCAGGCCTTGAGGTCTTCGACGATCTTTTCGCGCGCGGCAAAGCGATCCAGCCCCTCGTATGCGCCGGCGTTTTCGTTCATGGTACCGTCATCGTTCATGACGCGGATGACGGGCAGGTCGTGGCGCAGGCCGACCTCAAAGTCGTTGGGGTCATGCGCGGGAGTGATCTTCACCGCACCCGAACCGAACTCCATATCCACATAGTCGTCGGCGACGATGGGGATCTCGCGCCCGACGAGCGGGAGTACGAGCGTTTTGCCCACCATATCCGTATAGCGCTTATCGTTGGGGTTGACGGCAACGGCCGTATCGCCGAGCATCGTCTCGGGACGGGTCGTCGCGACGATAATGGATTCGTCGCTGCCCTTGACGGGATATTTCAGGTGCCAGAAAAAGGAAGCGTCTTCACTGTACTCCACTTCCGCATCGGAAAGGGCGGTCTTGCAGCCGGGGCACCAGTTGATAATGCGGTCGCCGCGGTAGATCAGGCCTTTTTTATAGAGATTGACGAACACTTCGCGCACGGCGCGGGAACAATTTTCGTCCATCGTGAAGGCGAGGCGGGACCAGTCTGCCGAAACGCCCATCTTTTTGAGCTGCTCGACGATGCGTCCGCCGAATTTTTCCTTCCACTGCCAGGCGCGGCGCAAAAACTCCTCTCGGCCCACGTCCTTTTTGGTCAGACCTTCCTTCTTCATCTCCTCGACGATCTTGACCTCCGTGGCGATCGAAGCATGGTCACAGCCGGGGAGATAGAGGGCAGAGTAGCCCTGCATGCGCTTGAAGCGGATGAGGATATCGATGATGGTATTGTCCAGCGCGTGCCCCAGGTGCAGCTGCCCGGTGATGTTGGGGGGCGGAATGACGATGGTAAACGGGACCTTGTTCTCGTCTACTTCCGCACGGAAGTAGCCCCGCTCCATCCATTCCTTATAGAGCCGTTCCTCGAAATCTTTCGGGTTATACGTCTTTTGCATTTCCATAGTTCCACCTTTCTCCGCGCGGCCTCCGCCGGCGCAAACCGAGCATTTTATACGCAAAAAATGCGCATGCGCGCCCATTTTTATTTGTGAGATTTATTATAAACAATCGACCGCGGATTGTCAATCGAAAACGGCGCGCCCCGCACGGAAATATGCAGGCACATGGCCCTCCGCCCGCCGCACAGCCTGCGCCGCCACCCCGCACAAAAGGAGAAATCTCTGTCAAAACGGGCGGCCGCCGCATACGATGGAGTACGGAATTTTTTCCGACTACGGAGGGAACATGAAAAAACTGATCATCGCAATTTTATGCCTCGTCTTCGCCGCGCTGCCGCTCGCCGCATGCACACCGGGCGGAGAAGACGAGATCAAGACCATCCGCGTCAGCGAAGTGACGCATTCCATCTTTTACGCGCCCATGTACGCGGCAGACGCACTCGGTTACTTTGAAGAGGAGGGCCTCGAGATCGAACTGACCAACGCGGGAGGCGCGGACGCGGTGATGGCGGCCGTACTTTCGGGCGGAGCTGACATCGGCTTCTGCGGGCCGGAGGCGGCGCTGTACGTACTGATCGGCGGCTCGAACAATGTGCCGAAAGTATTCGGCCAGCTGACCAAGCGCGACGGCTCCTTCCTCGTATCCCGCGTGGACGAAGCGGATACTTTCGATTGGTCGACGAGCCTCGAGGGAAAGGAGATCCTCGCCGGGCGCAAGGGCGGCGTTCCCGCCATGACGTTTGAATACATCCTCAACGAACACGGCCTTTATGACGGGCAAAACGTGACGATGAACTATGACATCAACTTCAACTACATGACGGCCGCCTTCGAATCGGGCACGGCGGATTACTGCACCATGTTCGAACCGGGCGCCTCTGAATACGAAAAAGCGGGGAAAGGCTACGTCGTCGCCGCGGTAGGCGAAGCCTCCGGCGAAGTCCCCTACACCTGCTATATGGCGCGCGAAAATTACATCGACGCCAACCCCGCCGTGATCGAAGGATTTTTGCGCGCGGTGATGCGCGGCATCATATACATCAACGGCACGGACGACGCGGAAGCGGCGCAGCTGCTCCTGCCCTATTTTGACGGGACGAGTGCCGATTCGCTGGAGACCTCGCTGCGCAGCTATAAGGAGGTCGATGCCTGGCAGGAGGACATGACGATGACGGAAGCCTCGTTCGGCCGATTGCAGGACATCATCGAAAATGCGGGCGAACTGGAAAAGAGGGCAAACTTTGCCGATCTCGTGGATACATCCTTTTCCTCCGCCGTCTATCAGGAATTGAACGGCTGACAGCCGTATCGGGCGGAAGGCCCGCCCGTAATTTTTACGAGAGGAACACGGCCATGAACAAACGAACGGAGAGGCCCGCGCTCGAATTTGCGGGCGTGAGCCTGACCTATCATACCAAACAGGGAGAGACGCTCGCCGCCGCCGACCTGAGCTTTACGGTCGAAGAGGGGGAATTTATCGCCGTGATCGGGCCGTCCGGCTGCGGCAAGACGACGCTGCTCTCGCTGGCAGCGGGGCTGCTGGCCCCCTCCTCCGGGAGCATCCGCGTATATGGCGAAGCGCCCGAACGCGGGGCAGGACGGTTCGGATATATGCTGCAGCGGGATGAACTCTTCCCTTGGCGGACAGTGGAACAGAATATCCGCCTGCCGCTGGAGATCCGCCGGGACCGCTCGCCGGAAGCTGCCGAGCGGGCACTCGCCCTCGCCGAAAAATACGGGCTGGGCGGATTTTTGAAACAATACCCCGACCGGCTTTCGGGCGGGATGCGCCAGCGCGCCGCGCTCATCCGCACCCTTGCCACCCGTCCGGATATCCTGCTGCTCGACGAGCCGTTTTCCGCGCTCGATTACCAGACCCGCCTGAATGTATGCGACGATGTATATCACATCATCCGCAGCGAAAAAAAGACGGCCCTGCTCGTTACGCACGACATTTCGGAGGCGATCTCGGTGGCAGACCGGGTACTGGTGCTGAGCGCGCGGCCGGCGCGCGTCGTCGCCGCGCACGCGCTGGGATTCGGCGACATCGCGCCGCTCCGGCGCAGAGAAGACGCCCGCTTTACCGGGTGGTTCGAAACACTTTGGAAGGAGCTGAACGTATGAAGAGAGAACGAAAAGCGGCCTCTGCCGAGCACAAAAAATACCTGAAAAGACTGCGGCGGGAAAACGGCCTGGTACAGATCCTGCGCTTCGGGCTGCTGCTCGCGCTGTTAGGCGTTTGGGAACTGGTCGCCGCGATGCAGTGGGTCGATCCTTTCATCATCAGTTCCCCCTCGCGCATCGCGCGGACGATCGCAGAGCTGGCCGCAGACGGATCCCTGTTCTACCACATCGGCACCACCCTTTGGGAAACGCTGGCAGGTTTTGCGATCGCCGTCGTACTCGGCACGGCGATCGCGCTGGCTCTGTGGTGGAGCGAGCGGGCGCGGCGGGTTTTGGAACCGTATATCGTCGTCCTCAATTCGCTGCCCAAGATCGCACTCGGGCCGGTGCTCATCGTCTGGTTCGGCACAGGTTCCGCAGCCATCGTCTTTATGACGGTGCTCGTCGGCATCATCGTGGCGACGCTGAACATGCTGAGCGGTTTCCTCGCGACCGATAAGAACAAGATCCTGCTGCTCGAATCGATGGGGGCGAGCAAATGGCAGATCCTGACCAAACTTGTCCTGCCCTCCGCCCTGCCCGACTTTATCAGCATGCTGAAAGTATGCGTCGGAATGGCGTGGATCGGCTCGATCATGGGCGAATACATCGTCTCCAAGGCGGGGCTCGGCTACCTGATCGTATACGGCGGGCAGGTTTTCCGGTTAGATCTCGTGATGGCGGCGACCGTCATCCTCTGCATTTTGGCGGCAGGCATGTATGCCCCCGTCGCGCTGGCGGAACGGATCCTCGTCAAAAAGTAACTGCCCGGGCCGCTCCGGACGGAAAACGGGTGCGGACTGCGCGCGCGGACGGCTGCCCGATCTGCGCAGCGCGGACAGAGCGAGCGCCAGAAAAAAGAGAACGCCCGCCACGCCTACGAGCGGATAGACAAAGCGGACCAACCCGCCCAGCCCCGCCGCCGAAAGCAAAAAAGCGGCGGCGCAGATACCGGCGCGCAGCAGCCCTGGCCGAGGCGCGCCTCCCGCCGCACGATGCAGCGGATAATAGGCTGAAAAGAGGCTGGTCAGGATGGCACAGGCGCACACGGCGGAAAAGAGCAGCCGCATGGCCCTCCCGCCGCCCAGCGCGGCGAGAAAGGGAAGCTCTGCGCTCCCCGCGCCCGAGCCGGCGACGGCACCGGCCACGGCGGCGATGCAAAAACCGAGAAAGAGCGCCGCCATGGCACACCCCGCCGCGCCGGCCCGGGCGGCACCCTTTGCCCGATCTGCCGCGCCCGCGTCGCAGACGACGGGCGCGGCAAGAAAGGCGTTCATCGAGACATACAGACAGACGCCCGCCAGCGACGCCGCCGCTCCGCCAGGAGCTTCCGGCTGCATCGATTGCAGGGCGCCGCCCGCCCGGGTCACGATAAACAAAAGGATGAGGGGAACAAGGGCGACGTCGACTGCGTACAGACCGCGCATGCCGCGGCCGGACAAAAAGTACAGCGGCAGCAATGCGAGCAGCGAGAGGAGCGGAAACGGAAGATCCAAACCGAATCCCTCGCGCGCGAGCGACTCCATTCCCGCGAGCATCCCCGCGCAGAGCACAAAGGAGGAGGCGAGCAGCACTGCGCGCAGCAGCGGAGCCGCCTTTCCGAATCGCGCGAGCACCCCCGCAAAGCCGCCGCATGCGCCGCCGAGGCGGTATAAAAACAGGAAGCAGAGGAAAAACAGCCCTGCCGCGACGGCTGCGTGCGGCAGGACCCCCTGCGCGGGGAAAAAGCGGACAAGCTCCGCTCCCGACAAAAAACCCGCTCCGATGACGGTGCCGACGAGCGCGGCCGCGAGGCTGAAGGCATGCCCCGTCCGACAGAACATTTGACGCGGGCGGGAGATGTCCGCCCGCAAAAAAGCGATCTTCACGCTCTATCTTATGCAAGGAGCCGCCCGTCTAAGACGGGCGGCTCGAAAAACAGCCGTTCAGGGACGCATCGTTCAGCCGCGATACAGCCCGGCATAGATCCCGCCGCGGGCGAGCAGCTGCTCGTGCGTGCCGCGCTCGGCGATCTTCCCCTCTTCAATGACGAGGATCTCATCCGCGTCGCGAACGGTAGACAGGCGATGCGCGACGACGATGGTGGTGCGCCCGCGCGACAGTTCAGCCAACGACTCCTGGATCTGCTGCTCGGTGACGTTGTCCAGCGCACTGGTCGCCTCGTCGAGGATGAGCAGCGGCGGATCTTTGAGGAACGCGCGCGCGATGGAGATGCGCTGCTTCTGCCCGCCGGAAAGTTTGACGCCCCGCTCGCCGACCTCGGTATCGTACCCTTTGGGGAGAGACATGGCGAACTCGTGGATATCGGCGCGCTTGGCGGCCTCGATAATGGCATCCTCGCTCGCATCCGGATTCCCATAGGCGATGTTGTCGCGAATGGTGCCGCCGTAGAGGAAGACGTCCTGCGCGACGATGCCGACACTGCGGCGCAGGGTGCGGCGGGTCACGTCCCGAATGTCGACGCCGCCGATGCGGATGGCGCCCTCATCCAGCTCATAAAAGCGGGGGATCAGGTGACAGACCGTCGTTTTGCCCCCGCCCGACGGGCCGACCAAAGCGACGGTCGTCCCCTCGCGCACGGTAAAGCTGAGATGATCGAGCACAGCCGTTTCGCCGCTTTCCTTATTTTTATAAGAGAAGCAGACGCTGTCAAATTCGACATCGCCGCGCAGCTGGCTGACGGGCAGCGGATGCTCCGGCTCGCTCTCCTCCGGCAGCGCGAGCACCTCGCGGAATCGCGCGAAGCCCGCAAGGCCGTCCTGGATCTGTTCAAACAGATTGACGAGGGTGCGAATGGGCGTGAGCAACATGGTCACATATAAGATAAAAGCGGTGTAATCGCCCGGATCGATGCGGTCGAAGTAAAAGAACAGGCCGCCCGCGACCAGCGCGATGAGATATAAGAGGTCGTTGAACAGCCCCATGCCGCCCTGGAAGATACCCATATAGCGGTATGCAGCCGAGCGCGCCTGTTTGAACTCGCCGTTGGCGCGGTCAAATTTTTCTTCCTCCCGCTCCTCCGCGGTATATGCCTTGGAGACGCGGATACCGGACACGGACGATTCGATCTCCGCGTTGACCTCGGCGATCTTTTCGCGCGAGCGGGAAAAAGCGCCGTGCATGCGCCCGCGCATCTTCACCGCAAACAGTACCATCAGCGGCACGAACAGAGCGACGATGAGCGCCAGCCAGGGATCGACGAAGAGCAGCATCACCACCGCGCCCACAATGCTGATCAGGGAAGTAAAGGTATCCTCCGGGCCGTGGTGGGCAAGTTCGCTCGTCTCAAACAAATCATTGATGATGCGCGACATGATGGTGCCCGTCTTCGTCTCGTCAAAATACGAAAAGGGAAGCCGCTCGACATGGCTGAAAAACTGTCTGCGCATATCCGCCTGGATGCGCACGCCGAGCACGTGCCCCCAATAGCCGACGATATAGGTGAGCACCGCTTTGAGCAGATAGACGGCCAGCAGTACCCCCGCCCAGACGAGAATGAGGGCGATCTCTTTGTTGGGGACGAGATCGTTCATGATCGTACGCGCGACGGCCGGATAAAACAAGTTGCACACGGCAATGGTGAACGAACAGACGAGATCGACCGCGAACAGGCCGCGATGCGGCTTATAATAGGAGAAGAAGGCGCGGATGGCGCCCGTCCCCCTCTTTTTCTGCAATCCTTCCATATCCCCTCCTTTGCCAATATTGTGGCACATTTCCCGCAAAAAGGCAACAAAAAAACGGGCGGGAGGCAAAAATTGCCTCCCGCCCGCTGTTTACGGGTCGATCAGGTACGGGCGCGGCGCACGAGGCGGCGGATCAGGCGGACGATCTCATCCAAAGCGACCACCGACAGGGCGAGCGCGGCGACCTTCAGCCAGGACAATGCATCCAGCGGAACGGTACCGAACACGCTCCCGCCGAACTGGGTGATGATCACCTGCAGCCCGAGGCAGACGACAAATGCGGCGAGCATCAGCCGATTGCGGAAGAAGTTGGGGAAAATGCTCTCGTCGCCCAATTCGCGGCAGTTGAAGGCATTGAACATCTGGAAGAGCACAAACAGAGTAAAGACGGAAGTCTCGACCATCGCCTCCTCGACGCCGAGGAAATTCCAATACATCTGCGCGAGGCAGACGAGGCACATAAACACGCCGTTGACGGCAATGCGCGCCATCATCTCGCCGGAGACGATGCTCTCGTTGCGGGCGGTGGGCCTGCGCTTCATCAGGTCGTCACGGATGGGCTCGAGGCCGAGGGTAAGGGCGGGAGGGCCGTCCATGATGATGTTGATCCACAACAAGTCGAGCGCGGAGAAGGGAGACTCGAACCCTTCGATAAACAGGCCGATGACCGTGCAGAGGAAGACGGTGAGCACGGACGCGACGTTGACGGTGAGCTGGAACTGGATGAATCGTTTGAAATTTTCGTAAATGCCCCTGCCCCACTTGACCGTCGTGACGATGGTGGAGAAAGAGTCGTTCAAAAGGACGATGTCTGCCGCCTCCTTGGAAACTTCCGTGCCCGAAATGCCCATCGCAATGCCGACGTCCGCATTTTTAAGGGCGGGTGCATCGTTGATGCCGTCTCCCGTGACCGCGACGACGTTGCCTTCCGCCTTCAATTCCTTGACGACGCGCATCTTCAGGAGCGGCGTGCTGCGCGCAATGACGCGCACCTTGGGCAGGATCTTCGAGAATTCGTCATCGGGCAAATTTTCGAGATAGGAGGCCTCGACGGCGAGATGCCCTTCGTCGAGGATGCCCAGTTCCTCTGCAATGGCGGTAGCGGTGACGATGTTGTCTCCGGTGAGCATTTTGACCTCGATGCCGGCGGACTTGCACGTTTTGACCGCGTCGTACACCTCCGCGCGCAGCGGATCCGCGATGCCGACAAAACCGTCAAAGGTCATGCCGCCTTCAGCCTCCGCGCGCGAAGCGGGGCGCTCCCGTACCTCTTTATGGGCGAAGGCCAGCACGCGGCGCGCGCGCTTTTGCAGGGAAACGATCCCCTCCTCGATCTGCGCGCGCATCTCCCCGCCTACATTGCAAAGGGCGAGGATCTTTTCCGGGCTGCCCTTCGTATAGACGATGTAGCCCTCTCCCTCCCGCACACAGGAGGTCATGTTTTTGGTATCCGACGAAAACGGATACAGATCCGCGACATCTGCATTCTCGCGCACCGACTTATAATCGACGCCGCATTTGCCAGCCGCAACGAGCAGGGCTCCCTCCGTCGGGTTGCCGACAAAGCGGACATTGCCCGCATCTTCATACAGATCGGCTGTGCTGTTGAGGCAGAAATTTTGCAGCATCGGCCGGTCGCAGAAGGAGGCGGCGTCGCGGAAGCTGCCCTCCGCCCACACGTCGACGACGGTCATGCGGTTTTCGGTGAGGGTGCCCGTCTTATCCGAGCAGATAACGTTGATGCAGCCGACCGTTTCGCTCGCGACCATCTTTTTGACCAGCGCATTCTGCCGGGCCATGCGCGCAATGTTGATGGAGAGGGAGATCGCGACGATGGTCGGGAGCCCCTCCGGCACCGCCGCGACCATCAGCACGATGCTGGCGATGAAGTAGCCGGAGATGTCGGTAAAGTAGTCCTCGCTGCCGACGGCAAGGATATAGCCGAGCTGGATGAGGAAGATGAGCGCCGCGCAGACGGCGCCGATGATGGTAATGATCTTGCCCAGGCGCGCCATCTTTTCCTGCAGCGGCGTCTTGCCCTCGTCGCCGCCCTGGATCTCGCGCGCAATGAGGCCGAACTGCGTCGCATCGCCGACGTCGGTGACCACCATCTTGCCCGTGCCGCCCGTGATGAAACAGCCGGAATAGACGGTGTTGACGCGCTCGGCGACGGGCGTATCGGGAGCGAGCACGGCGGAGGCGTCCTTTTCGACGGGGGCCGATTCGCCGGTGAGGGAGGATTCGTCGCTCATCAGCGAGACGCTCTCCAACAGCCGGCCGTCTGCAGCGACCTTGTTGCCCGTTTCCAGATAGACGATATCGCCCACGGCCAGCTCCTGCTGGGGAACGAACTGCACGACGCCGCCGCGGACCACCTTGATCTCGATGCCGTCCTTGATCTTATTCAGCTCGTCGAACGCCTTGGCGCTGCGCCCCTCCATTACGACCGTCAGGACGACGGAGATGGCGATGGCGACCAGGATGCCCGCGCACTCGGCCCAATCAAAGTGCCCGCCCTGCACGACGCTGACGATGTTCACCGCGACCGTGATCAGCCATGCAAAAAAGAGCAGGATGAGCATGGGCTCGGTGGACGCCTCCCAGATGCGCCGCAGCAGCGACTTGCGGCCCGCGCGGGTAAACTCGTTGCGGCCGTATCGCTCGATGTTTTCCTTGACCTGCGCGTCGCTTAATCCCTGAGCAGCATCCGTATGCAGTTCGGTCAGGGTATCTTGCGCCGACTTGTCAAAAAACGTCATACCTCTTTACCTCCCGTATAAAACCTGCCGGAAATAAAAACGCCGTATGCGCGGCGCGCATACGGCATGTCTTGACGAAAAAAAGAGGTCGGTGAGCATGCGGGCAGCGCGCCGAAAAAAGGCGCTGTTCCGTGAATCTCACCAATTAAGGCAAGCCTATACTCCTATGACAGGGGCACGTGATTGTAGACTTGCCGCGCGCAGGCGCGCCGGTTACTCCTCCAACGATATGTTCGATCTGCTTCCATTATACGCACGGAGCAAAGGGTTGTCAAGCAAATGCTGCGCCAACGCACAATTTTATTCTTCGCGCGCGACAAAAAATCCGCGCGCGCGCAAGCTCTCTTCGATGGCGTTCAGCACCCCCTCGCTCTCTGCCGAAACGGTGTGGTAATGGTATCCGCCCGTGATGTTTTTGAGGGGAGCAGATACGCCGCTGCGGATCTTCTGCACGAACGCCTCCGCCTCGCGGCGGGAAGAGATCCCCATCTCCGCGCGCACCTTGCCGTATACCTTGTGCCAGACGTACACGTCCTCCACGCGCCCGCCCGCATCGACGATCAGCTGCAGTTCATCCAGCACCTCGTCGTCGCTGTGGCGCACCTTAAAGACGCGCGTCGCCCGGCCGCCGCCCGCGCGGATGTAGCCGCGGCTGGTCGAGAGAACGGGTATGCCCTCTGCGCGCAGCAGCGCGACGTCCTGCACGATGACCTGGCGGGAAACGCCGAACGCCTCCGCCAGCCGCGCCGCCGAAACGGGCTCGCCGCCCAAACGGTTCAAGATCGCTTTGCGCCGTTCTTCTCCGCTCATAGTCTGCTCCCTCCCGCAAAAAACATACCGGCCGCTCACTCGACCGGGTGCAAATTTTTCAGAGAGACATCCAAAATGGGCGCCGAATGGGTGAGCGCCCCGCAGGAAACGATGTCCGCGCCGATATCTTTCAGCCGCGCCGCATTTTCCGCCGTGACGTTGCCGGAAATTTCGACGAGCGCCCGCCCGCCGATCGCCTGTACCGCCGCCTTCATATCGTCGTGGCTCATGTTGTCCAGCATGACGATGTCCGCCCCGGCCTCGACCGCTTCGAGCGCCATGGCAATGTTTTCCGCCTCCACCTCGATCTTGGCGGTGAAGGGCGCATACGCCTTGGCGCGGCGCACCGCTTCCGCCACGCCGCCCGCCGCGCCGATGTGATTGTCCTTGAGAAGGACGGCATCGGACAGATTGTAGCGGTGGTTGCCGCCGCCGCCCACGCGCACGGCATACTTTTCAAACAGGCGCATGTTGGGAGTCGTCTTGCGGGTGTCGACCAGTTTCAGCCCGCTGCCCTCGAGCAGGGCGGCCATCTTCGCCGTGTAGGTGGCGATGCCGCTCATGCGCTGCAAAAAGTTGAGCGCGGTCCGCTCGCCGGTGAGGATGGCGCGCATATCGCCGCGCACGGCGGCGAGCTTCTGCCCCTTTTCGACGCGGTCGCCGTCCGCGGCGAGCAGTTCTGTCTGCACCCCGCCGAGCAGTTCGAACACGCGCGCAAACACGGGCAGCCCCGCGATGACGCCGGCCTGCTTGCAGATCAGCTCCGCCTCGCCCGGAGCGGGCGCGCGCAGCACGCTGTTGGTGGATACGTCTTCGCTCGTCACGTCCTCGGCGAGCGCCATGCGGATGAGTTCGTCCGCGCGGATCTTCATGGAAATTTCGTCAATCAATGGTGGCCTCCCGTTCCGCCTCTTCGCGGATGTGTTTTGCGTCCTCCGCCCGCAGCGCCGCGACGTCCGCGTATGCGGCCGCGTCGATCGGGGGAAATGTTTTCAGCTGATCGAAATATGCCATCGCTTTCGCCGCGCGCTCCGCCCAAATCAGGCTTTCGAGCAGCGAATTGCTGGCGAGCCGGTTTTTGCCGTGCACGCCGTTGCAGGCGGTCTCCCCCGCGGCAAACAGGCGGGGCATGCTCGTGCGGCCGTCCAGATCCACCTTGACGCCGCCCATAAAATAATGCTGTGCCGGCACGACGGGCACGGGCACCTTCAGCGGGTCGTACCCCTCCTCGCGGCAGCGGGCGAAGATGGTGGGGAAATGCTCGCGCAGCGTCCTCTCCCCGACCGGCCGCATATCCAGCCAGACGTGATCGGTGCCGTCCTTTTGCATCTGCGCGCGGATATCGCCGGTGACGACGTCGCGCGGCATCAGTTCGTTGCAGAAGCGCTCGCCGTCCTTGTCCAGCAGCACCGCGCCCTCGCCCCGCACCGACTCGGAGATGAGAAAGCGCCGCCCCGGTTTGGACGAAAAGAGAGTGGTCGGATGGATCTGCACATAGTCGAGGTGCTCGACCTCGATGCCGCGGCGCAGCGCGATGCCCAGCGCGTCCCCCGTCAGATGGCGGTAGTTGGTGGAATTTTGAAACAGTCCGCCCACGCCGCCCGTCGCGAGCAGGGTGCAGTCGGCATAGACGGGGAAAATCTCGCCCGAAGCGATATCCCGCAGGACGCCGCCGCAGCAGCCGTCCTGCCCGGCGATGATGTCTACAATTTCGGTATATTCGCAGATGGTGCAATTTTCCCGCGTGCGCGCCTCCGCCAAGAGGTGCGAGGTGATCTCCTTGCCCGTCTCGTCGCCGTGGAAAAGGATGCGCGGGCGGGAATGCCCGCCCTCCCGCGTGAAGCGGAAGTTTCCGCCCTCGTCCCGCGCGAAGCGCACGCCGTAGCCGACCAGCTCCTCGATCATGGCGGGGGAACGGGCGATCATCTGCCGCACGGCAGCCTCGTCGTTCTCGTAATGGCCGGCGCGCATCGTGTCTTCAAAGTAGCCCGCAAAGTCCGCCTCGCCGCGCAGCATGCAGATGCCGCCCTGCGCGAGGAAAGAATCGCTGCGGTCTGCGGCGTCCTTGGTGATCAGCAAAACGCGCGCCGTGCGCGGAAGGTTGAGCGCGCAGCACAGCCCCGCAGCCCCCGTGCCCGCAATGAGCACGTCGTACCGCTCTTCGATGTGTCCCATACTTCCTCCTCAGCGCGCGAGCTCGAGCATCCGCTCGAGCGGGCGGCGCGCCGCATCCATGAGCGCCGCGTCCAGCTGTACCTCGTACCCGCCGCCCGCGAGGCAGGCCTCCACCTTCTCGCGGGTGATGCGCTTCATGTCCGCACAGACGGGCGTGACGGGCACGAAATGTTTGCCCGGGCAACGGCGGGAGAGTTCCCACAGGACGCCCGGCTCGGTGCAGAGGATGAACTCCGCCGCCCCGCTCTTTTCTGCATACGCGATGATCTCCGACGTGCTGCCGACAAAGTCCGCCAGCGCGAGCAGGTCTGCCCTGCACTCGGGGTGGGCGAGCACGGGTGCATTGGGGCGGGCGAGCTTTTCCCGCTCGACGTCCTCCGCCAGCAGTTGCGCGTGGACGGGGCAGTATCCGACCGAAAAGTAGAAGCGCTTGCCCGGCACCTGCGCCTGTACGAAGCGGCCGAGATTTTCGTCCGGAATGAAGAGGATATTTTGGTTGGGAAGGGAGGAGACGATCCTGACCGCGTTGGAAGAGGTGACGCACACGTCGCACTCCGCCTTTAACTGCGCGGTGGAGTTGATGTAGCAGACCACGGCGAGGTCCGGCACCTGCGCGCGCAGCGCGCGGATACGGGCGATATCCGCCATGTGCGCCATGGGGCAGTCTGCCAGATCGTCGGGCAGCAGCACGCGGCGGGCGGGGTTGAGGATCTTGGCGCTCTCCCCCATGAACCGCACGCCGCAGAAGACGATCGTGCCCTTGTCTGCCTGCGCCGCGACCTTGGCGAGATAGTAGGAATCCCCCACATAGTCCGCCATTGCCTGTACGGCGCCTTCCGTATAGTAATGTGCGAGGACGACGGCGTCCCCGCGGCCCTTCTGTTGTGCTTCCATCGAATGCTTTGCCGCCTTCTCTTGTTTTTTGCAGATACTATACACGAAAAGTTGACAGCTGTCAAGACATATCGCCCCGCCCCCCGCAAAACGGGAAAAAATGCGAAAAGCGCGCAGAAAATGTTTTCTGCACGCTTTTTGCTCATGTCCATATATCCGTCATTTTGTTTTCGGCTTTTTCTCCTCTTCCGCCATGCGGTCTTTGTACCTTTGGCTGATCGCGTCCGCGATGATGGAGAGGTAGTAGATGATCAGGCTGAAAAACGTAAAGCCGCACATGATCAGCAATAAAATAAAGATCGGTGTATCCTGTCGCGTGAGCGCACGAAAAATATACATCCCTGCCAGGAACAAGAAGCATATTCCGTTTACCAGATACAATTTCCCTCTCTTTGATAATTTTTTGCGCATTACTGACCCTCCTTTATACAGTTTAATAAAGCAATCCTAAAGCATCGACTTCTATTTGCCAACTTTTCTCGAGTTTCCCCATTGTTAAGCCGATTGCTACATCGCCATTTGTATCGACATCGAAGCCCAAACTAAAATCAAATTTATCGTATGTATGAATATAAGTCAGCCGTGCACAAGCTGTCTTCCCTTCCGGCTCTTCAACCTTCTGGAGCCGGACGGTTGCTTTCCCTTCTTCCATCTCCTTGCCCATCCAACCGGTTTTTTCATGGAATTGCCATACAAAGCCCATCGTTGAATCGGAAAGATGCTTAGAAGAAGTACCAGTTTTTCCATTGTAATATTTTACAGAAAAAGTCTCCTGATTACAAATTAATGAATTATCACCGCCCCAGGTAAGCCCCATGAAATCCCAATGGTATTCTTCTGCCGTGTGCTCAGAATTGGCAGAAAGCGCGGCGTCCCATTGTGCATATCCGTATACTCTATAATAACCGCTATACTCGTAAAGTTTGATCGTGATGTCCAAACAATATTGTTCTTCCGTATCACTTTCAACCAACGCTTTTGTGCTTATAATACCTGCATCTTCTCGCTCAGCCTCCTCGATCTCCGCCTTGGTCATCAGGTGGCTGTCGAGGACGGCGCCGCTCTCGTGGACGGTTTCGGATACCCACACCGTCTTGGTGGCGGCGGAGACGAACTCGCCTTCCTGCTCCCCCTGTGCGGCCGTGCCGCCCGTGCCGGTGGAGCGCACCTGCACGGCGCCGCCGTTGGCCTCCCCTTCCTGCGCCCGCTCGAACGCCTCTTCCGTGCGGTAGTAGGTCGTCTCCGAATAGTAGCCGTCATCCGAACACACGGTGTAGCTGCTCGGCTTATAGCCCAGCCAGCAGTACAGCGCCGTGCCGGCGAGCACCGCCAGCGTCAGGCCGATCGCCGCGCACTTGACGGGCAACGGCATGCGCCCCGTCTGTTCCGTCCGCTCTGTTCGCTTGGTCCTCATCCTTTTCTCCCCCTATAAAAGTATTTTTCGGCCGAAGCCTGGTTCTATTGTACGCCCGAAAAAGCCGTCTGTCAATGGCAAAGGGGCGCAAAACTGTCCCGTTTTTGTCCCATTTTTGTCCCAAAGCTGTCCCGCGGGCGGATTTTGCAGTTTTTTCTGCATTTTTTTGGCA
>ERZ1643247.2014-NODE-2014-length-16943-cov-23.816615_pt1 | contig 16943 bp, 19 predicted proteins | sample MGYA00579264_ERZ1643247 | MGnify/ENA primary metagenome ERZ1643247 (study PRJEB29033, sample SAMEA4952262) | chicken gut metagenome | biome: Broiler Chicken; feature: Gastrointestinal Tract; material: Caecum | place: Ireland | collected 2018 | study: Broiler... | reverse complement strand
TTTGTTCTTATTTTTTTGTGATTTTAATATGATATTATATGCTTAAATCATATAAGTCACATTCGTTTATTAATGGGCTGAGGTTTTCTTGCGTTAAGGCGATGAAAGAAAATCGCATTAAATTTATCATCACGCTTGTTTTGGTTTTGATTGCCATTTCTGCTGGTGTTTTTGTTGCCATAAAAAACACGGCAAACAGTTCCTTATCCAGCCTTCAAGAGATTTCGCTTGACGATTTTGCCTCTGGTTTTGTTGGTTCCTCTTCTGCATTTTTTTCTCGAACGCTTTCGCTTACCATTAATGTTTTAATTTTATTTGGCGTTTCGTTTGTGCCTTTTCTTTTTCCGCTTGCTGAAGTTTTGATTGTTTATCGAAGTTATCTTTTTGGGCTAAATTTCACACTTATTTTTCTTCTTTATGGCTTGGGCGGAAGTTTAACGGCGATTGTGGTTATTTTGCCATGTCAACTTCTCACACTTTTCATTCTTATAATGTTCTATTTGGTGCTTTCAAAAATCAACGGCAACTGCAAGCGCTACGGCGGAACGGACTGCAACAGATTTTTGTTTTTGTTGTTTGGCTTACTTCTTTTAATTATTGTTAACCTTGTGGAAACCATTCTTCTTTACCTATTAAATGGGCAGGTGATTTTGGTTATTTAATAATTAGTATAAAAATTTTCCTTTTGCAAAATATATGTAAAAGGAGTTTTTTATGAAAAAGATACTTTCTTCATCCCTCTTAGTTTTCCTTGCGCTTTGCTTTCTTATTTCTCCATGTGCAAGAATTGCAATGGCGGAAAACGATGTTGACATTTCGTCTAAAAGCGGAATATTAATGGATTATGCAAGCGGAGAAATCTTGTTTTCAAAAAATGCGGAAACACACTTGCCAGTTGCCAGCATGGTTAAAATGATGACCATTTTAATTGCTCTTGAAGAATATGATGAGGGCAATGTGACGCTTGACACTATGATTTCCACCACCGAAAATGCCTCTGGAATGGGCGGTTCGCAGGTTTTCATTGACCCGTATGTTGAGTATTCTTTCGAGGACTTATTAAAATCGGTTATCATGGCATCGGCAAACGATGCTTCTGTTGCACTTGCGGAGTATTTCAATGGCAACGAAAAGAGTTTTGTTAACAGAATGAATAAACGCGCAAAAGAACTTTGCATGACAAACACCAACTATGTTAACTGCACAGGGCTTCCAGCACCAGAACAGTATTCTTGCGCAAAAGACTCAGCAATTCTTATGCGAGAAATTTTGAAACATGACCTATATCATAACTATTCTTCCATTTGGATGGACACGCTCACTCATCCGTCTGGCAGAGAAACCGAACTTGTGAACACAAACAAACTCATCCGCTATTTTGAGGGATGCGACGGCGGAAAAACAGGCTCCACAAACGAGGCGGGTTGTTGTTTGACCGCTTCTGCAAAACGAAACGACATGAGGCTTATTTCTGTTATCATTGGTGCGGAAAACAGTAAAACTAGGTTCAACGAAAGTTCTCTTCTTTTAAGTTATGGTTTTGCTAATTTTGAAAACAAGTTGTTGGTGGATATTAGCGCGCCACTTAAAAAAGTTAAAGTGAATAAAGGTAAACTTGATGAAGTTGATGTTTATGGCGAAGAAAATTTCAGTGTGATTGTTAAAAAGGGCGATAATGCTACCTATGAAACTAATATGGAAATTCCAGACGCAGTCAAAGCGCCACTAGAAAATGGAGATGTTGTTGGCAAGGTTGTGATAACAAAAGAAGGAAGTGTGATTAAGGAAGTTAATGTTATTGTGAAAGAAGGCATTAAACATTCCTCATACTTAGACAACTTCAACAAAATCGTGGAAAACTGGTAATATCGCATATATTTTGAGAGAAAAGGGTGTAAAAAACACTCTTTTTTCTTTTATTTTTGCTTGCTAATTTATTTGAAGTTTTGTTATAATTAACTGTATAAAGGAGTTTTAGGTGGCAGAAGAGGAAATTGTGCAAGAAAAACAGGAAGATATGCTTCTCGCGACGGATGCATATCGCTTTAAACTCGACAATTTTGAAGGCCCTCTTGACCTTCTTCTTCACCTTATCAAAGAAGCAAAACTTGACATCGCCACTGTTAAACTTGCCGACATCACCGAGCAATATCTTAACTATATGCAAGATTTAAAGAACATCGACATGGACAGGGCAAGCGAGTTCATCACTGTTGCTGCCACTTTAATTGAAATTAAATCGAAAAAACTTCTTCCAGTTGAGCAAGAGGCAACCGTGGATGAAGAAGAGGATGATGAGGCAATTCTTTTGAGGCGCCTAAAGGAATATGAACTTTTCAAAAAGGCTGGGCAGGAACTTAAAGGTATTGAAGATATAAATAAACTCTATCGCGCACCAGGCAAGGAAACCGAAAAGGTAAAAATTGTTATGAAAGATATGGTGCTTGACAAACTTCTTGACGCTTTTGCCAAACTTTTAACGCGTGAAGAACTTAAAAAAGCAATCAAGAACGATGAACCAAAAAAGATTGTGAAAGACAGGTTCACAGTGGCAGAGAAAATCATTTCCATAAGAAATTTTGCCAAGGAGCATAAGAGGTTTGAGTTTGAGGAACTCTTTGCCGACGATATGACAAAAAGTGAACTCATCAATGTGTTTTTGGCGGTTTTGGAACTTTTAAAGCTTCAAACAATCAAGGTTTTGCAAAACGGAACTTTTGGAAATATTGTGATAACTTCAAACGAGGTGTGATATGAAAGTGGAAAATAAAAAAGAGTTAAAGGAAATTGTTTTATCCATTCTTTTTGTGGCAGGCGACGGCTTGGATAAAGACTTTATCTTGCAAAAACTGGAAATTTCGCCAAAGGAGCTTGACGAGATTGTTGAAGAACTTTGTAAGGAGTATAACGGCGAAAAGGGTATTCATGTGATTAAATATAAAAACAAGGTGCAACTTGCTTCCAACCCTCAATATGCTGAATATATCAGCGAGGTTTTGAACCCTGTGCGAGAAAAGTCATTGACAAGGGCGGCACTTGAAACTTTGGCGATTATTGCATATAAACAACCAATCACAAAACTTGAAATTGAAGATATTAGGCGCGTCAATTGCGACTATGCAGTGCAGATTTTGGTTGACCAAAACATGATTGAAGTTGTGGGAAGAAAGGACGCTGTTGGAAAACCTCTTCTTTTCGGCACAACGGAAAACTTTTTGAAAAGATTTAATTTAACAGACCTTGCTGATTTACCAGACTATGAACAACTGCTGGAAAGAATTAGAGTCATCAACGAGGAAGAAATTAAAAATGCAGAAAGCGACAGTTTGTATAACGAATTTGAACTTCAAACCGAGGAATTGCCTGACTTTTTGAAAGATGAAGACGAATTGAACAAGGTGACAGGCGACGCGTCGTAACGCCTAAAAAAATAAAATTTCAACTTTAAAAACCTGCAACTTTTGCAATTTAATTTACTCTTTTTTCACAATACAAAAATAAATAACACTTTAGGCACATCCTTTTAAAGAGGATGTGTTTTTTTTAAAATTAACAACTCTAATTTTTAAATGGCAATTAATTTTAAATTTAATTTTCTCAAGATTTTGGCTGGTCGCGTTGCATAATACACCATATGTTGTGGTGATATGCAATAAATTGGCGCTAAGTGCATCAAAATATGAGAGAGAAGAAAATTAAGAGTTTTTTTAAAAACTTCACATATTGTTTTGTAAATTTATATTTATTTGTTATAATTTAATATATAGTCGTTTTTTCCGATTTATTTTTAAGGAGTTTTAATGCCTAACTCATACGGCGCAGACATCGAAACTGTTATGAATAGTGTTGATAGTTCCAAAGCGGGACTATCCTCTTCCGTTGCGCAAGAAAGGCTTAAAAAGAACGGCAAAAATCTTATTGTCAGCAAAAAGAAAAAAAGTGAATTCGTTAAATTTTTGGGGCAGTTTAAAGATGTTTTAATCATTGTGCTTCTTTGCTGTGCAGTTATCAGCGTGGTTTTGGGGGCTGTTAAAGGTGACACAAACGAATTTATTGACTCGGGCATGATCATTCTTGTTGTGTTTGTGAATTCCATTATTGGATATATTCAAGAGCGTAAAAGTGAGCAGGCGATGCTGGCACTTAAAAACATGACTAAGCCTTTTTGCAAGGCCATGCGTGACGGCAAAGTTGTGAAAGTTAAATCTGAGGAACTTGTGCTTGGCGATATTGTTATTTTGGAAGCAGGCGACATCGTTCCAGCGGACCTAAGGCTTGTGGAAACAAAGTCGCTTAAGGTTGAAGAAAGTGCGCTCACTGGCGAAAGTGAGGCTGTTGAAAAAGATGCGGGAAAAATCTTGGAAAACAACGCAGTTTTGGGCGACAGAGTGAACATGGCATATATGGGCAGTGTGGTCACATATGGAAGAGGGCGTGGAGTTGTGGTTTCATGCGGTATGAACACCGAAATGGGTAAAATTGCCACTGAACTTAATGAAATTAAAAAAGAATCCACACCACTCACAAAGCGCATAAAAACCACAAGCATATATTTGACACTTATTGTGATTTTGGTTTCCGTTATTCTTTTTGTCATTTCCGTTTGCACAGGTGCCGATGTTTTTGATTCTTTCTCAATGGCGATTGCCATTGCCGTTTGTGTGATTCCAGAGGGGCTTCCAGCGTGCATGACAATTTGTATGTCGATTGGAGTTAAGCGTATGAGCGCTCAGCGTGCCATTGTGAAAAAACTTCCAGCGGTGGAAACACTTGGCTCAACCGAAGTTATTTGCACCGATAAAACAGGCACATTAACACTCAACAAAATGACAGTTAAACAGGCATTCTTCTTCGATGACGCATTGAAAGTTTTTAATAGATGCAATATGTCTTTAAAAACTCTAACTGGTGGCACTGTGCAAGTTGCAAAGGCGGAAAAAGATGCCTTCGATCTTGTTTCAAACAACAAAACTGTTCAGGCATTTTTGGCAAGCATGGTGCTTTGCAACGATGTTCAAATTAAGCTTGAAAACGAAAATCTTTCCTGCATAGGTGACCCAACCGAAGTGGCACTTGTGCATTGCGGATATGCTTTTGGCGTCAGTAAAGACCTAATGGAAGGAAGGTTTGAACGCGTGGGCGAAGTGCCTTTCGACAGCGTCAGAAAAATGATGACCACAGTAAATCTCGATAAAGATGGAAAATATGCATACACTAAAGGTGCGCTCGACAGTGTTTTAAGCCGTTGCACCAAAGTTTTGGTGAATGGCAGAGTGAAAAAACTGACGCAAAACGATGTGGATACGATTTTAAAACAAAATTCCGCTTTGGCTTCGCGTGCGCTTAGAGTTTTGGCTTTTGCTTTCAAAAAAGTGGATAAAGGCATAAGAAAATTCACTTCCGATAACACGGAAAATGACCTTGTGTTCATTGGTCTTATTGGCATGATGGATCCACCTCGCGAAGAAGTTTTTGAAAGCATCAAAACTTGTAAAGAAGCGGGCATTGATGTTGTGATGATAACTGGTGACCATAAGGAAACCGCCTTTGCCATTGCAAACGAACTTGGCATATGCAAGGATAAGAGGCAAGTGATAACTGGCGAAGAATTAAACAAAATTAACGATGAAGAATTTGTTAAAATTGTTGGTGATTATAAGGTCTATGCACGCGTTAGCCCAGAACACAAAGTGAAAATTGTGAGGGCAATTAAGGCGAACGGAAAGGTTGTGGCAATGACGGGCGACGGCGTGAACGACGCGCCAAGCATACGCGTGGCAGATATTGGTGTTGGCATGGGAATCACCGGCACTGATGTCACAAAAGAAGCGGCGGACTTAATTTTGACAGACGATAATTTTGCCACAATTGTTGGCGCAGTCAAGGAAGGCAGAAAAGTTTATCAGAACATAATGAAAATTCTGCAATTTTTATTGGAATCAAGCTTTTCTTCGCTGTTTGCAATCACCATTGTTTCGCTTATCTTTCTTGGCAATCCAGAATACACCATTTTCACCGCTCCACTCTTGCTTTGGATAAACTTTGTTTCCGACACTTTCGTGGGCTTAGCACTTGGGTTTGAAGAAGCGGAAAAAGACATCATGAAAGAAAAGCCTCACACAAAAAGAGGAAGTTTACTTAAAGGTAGGGTGGCACTTAACATCTTTTTACCTTCCATTTTTGTGTCGGGAATTTTGATTGCGCTATACACCGTGATGACGCTTGTTTACCATGTTGAACCAAGATATGCCACCACATTTTGTTTTATCTTCCTGTGTTTCTCGCAACTTTTCCATGCTTACAACTTAAAAAGCGACACGCAAAGTTTGTTTTCTTCCAATCCATTTAACAATAAAGCCTTAAACAGTGGCTTTTTAGCCTCGGCAATTTTAACAATCATTGTTGTTCTTTTACCAATTCCAGCACTGCAAGATGCGTTTGGAATTTGTTCTATTGATTGGTGGGCGTGGTTTGTGGCAATTGGACTTGCACTTTTGATTGTGCCTTTCATGGAAATTGTGAAGTTGCTTGACAGGTTTATGAAACGAAGAAAGAGAATGAAAGATGAGAAAAAGTAAGATTTTTAACCTAAGTTCCATATCCATTGTGGTTTGTGAGTGCATTCAATATGCAGTCATAATCTTTATCGACCTCTTTTTTGTTTCCAACATTTTGCGAAACGACAGCCTTGGGCAGAGTGTGAACTATAACATCATTCAAATTGGCATATTTTACCTAATTTACTATGCAATTTTAGGTTTTAGTTATTTTTTAACTGGTTATTATCTCAAAAAACATAATAAAAGTGTGTTTGTTTCCATTGGCGCAATAGGCTACACAATAACAATTGTTTTAATTTACTTTTTAGAAGATAAGTTGATAACCTTTTTGCCTTTAATTTCGGCTATTTATGGCTTAAGTTTTGCCTTTTTCTCTTCTGGATATCACAACTTGACATCCGAAACAATTTCCAGCAAGCATCAAGTGCGATTTTTTGCAGTAAAAAGAATTGCTCTTCAATGTGTAAGCATTATTTTGCCTGTTACTCTTGGCTTTTTGGATAGCATCGACTTTTCTATTATAACAATTCTTATGGCAGTTTTATGTGTTGGGTTGGTGGTCTTTTCGTTCTTAATTAAACCAAAACAGGTTTATAAACTTGCTTTTAATATTCCAAAGTTTTATAGATATCTTAAAAACAACAAACAAAGCACGGAACCGCTTAAATATGTCTATCTTTCAAACTTTTTTCGCGGTGCGTCCTATGATAACATTTCCACAATTTTAACGATATTAGTTTTCATAACAATGAACTCCACAACAACACTTGGAATTTTGCAATCTGTTTTCACACTTTGCTCCATTGTGACGATGTTTTTATATTTAAGGTATTATCGAAAAAAACGAGCAAAGGCTTTCATCTTTCCGTGCATAATTTTGGTGGCACTTGTCGCTCTTTCCATAATCTGCGTGGCAAGTTTTGGTGGAACAGCATTGGAAATTGTTGTTATTGTTTTTTATGGAGTTTATGTCGTTTTGAATGTTATTATAATGTCGATTTCCGATAGCCGTCGTGCCAGCGTTGTCAGAATTTTATCCCTCCACTCGCATATTTTGGAAAGCACCTCTATTATGGAGTTTAGTTTGGCATCTGGCAGAATTATGTCGACCACTCTTTTGATTTTGGCGGGTGTGTTTGACGGATTGATTGGTGATTTACACATCTTCCTTTTGATTGTTTTTGGATTTGTTGTGGTTATGTATATTATGTATGGCATAATGCTTTACTTCATCGAGAGAAGTTTGATAAGGCAAGATGAGCAGTTCCATAAAATTCATGTCAATGAACTTTTTGAAAAGGTGGAAGATTAACCTTTGACAAAGCGCTTTTAGTGGTGTATAATAAGAGGGTTTTAAGGAGAGTTTATATGATTTTAGAATTGCAAAATGAAAAACTAAATAAGATTAAAGAAGATTTTTCCTTTATAAAGGAGTGTCTTTGACTTACCAAATGTCAATAAAAAACTTGAAGAGTTAAAAAAAGAACAATTAAGCGATGGTTTTTATAACGACCCAAAACTTGTTTCTAAGGTTGGGCGAGAGATGAAAACCTGCGAGTATAAAATTGAAAAGGTGAACAATCTTGAAAAGAAAATTGAAGATGCAAGCGCTTTAATTGAACTTCTTTCCGACACCGACGACCAAGCCCTTTTTGACGAATTAAATTCCACACTTTTGGAGCTTGAGAAAGAAGTGGAAGAAGCAAGATTGGAAACGCTTTTGTCTGGAAAATATGACAGTTTTAATGCTATTTTAACACTTCACGCTGGTGCTGGCGGAACAGAGGCTATGGACTGGACAAATATGCTTTTCAGGATGTATTCCATGTATGCTGAAAAACACAACTATAAAGTGAAAGTTTTAGATGTTCTGGACGGTGAGGAAGCAGGGATTAAAAGCATAACATTTTTGGTCAGCGGAGAAAATGCTTATGGCTATTTGAAAGCGGAAAAAGGCGTGCATAGGCTTGTTCGCATTTCGCCGTTCGACGCCAACGCAAGAAGGCACACAAGTTTTGCCTCTCTTGAAGTTATGCCAGAAATTGACGAAGCGCCAGACATTGTTATTCGTCCTGAAGACTTAAAAATCGACACCTATCGAAGTTCTGGTGCGGGCGGGCAACACGTCAACAAAACCGAGTCTGCCATTCGCATAACGCATATTCCAACAGGCATAATTGTTTCTTGTCAAACGGAAAGGTCGCAAGTTCAAAATCGTGAAACTGCCATGAAGATGCTATACAGTAAACTGGTGGAAAAGCAGGAACTTGAAGAACAAGAAAAACTTGCCTCCATTCGCGGAGATGTTAAGAAAATTGAGTGGGGAAGTCAAATTCGCTCCTATGTTTTTTGCCCATACACCATGGTAAAAGACCACAGAACAAACTATGAAACCAGCGATATTCAAGCAGTTATGAACGGAGATATTCAAGATTTTATCAACGAATATTTAAAACGCACAAGCGTGAAAGGAGAGGAAAATGGCTGATTATCTTGAAATTGCAAAAGAAAAGTTTTCCAGCCTTCGTTCTAAGAAAGATGTTGTCATTTTGGCTGTGGAGTCCTCTTGCGATGAAACGGCAGTGGCGATTGTTAAAAATGGCAGAGAGGTGCTTGCAAACATCGTGGCTTCACAAATTGAAATTCACAAACGCTTTGACGGAGTTGTGCCAGAGGTTGCCTCTCGAAATCACATCTTAGCCATTTCAAATTGCTATCACGAGGCGTTAAAGGAAGCAAACCTAACGGCAAATGACCTAGACGCAGTGGCAGTCACTTACGGCGCTGGGCTTATGGGTGCGCTTTTAGTTGGCGTCAACTTTGCCAAGGCACTTAGTTATGCACTTAAACTTCCTCTTATTGCAGTGAGCCATGTGCATGGTCACATTTCAGCAAACTACATTTCCCACAAAGACCTAACTCCTCCTTTCACTTGCCTTATGGTCAGTGGTGGGCACACGGCGCTTTTGAATGTGGAAGATTATTGCGAAATTAATCTTATCGGCTCCACAGTTGACGATTCTGTGGGCGAGTGCTTTGATAAGGTTGCACGCGTTTTGGGGCTTTCCTATCCAGGTGGGCCAAACATCGATAGGTGCGCAAAACTTGGAAAGAACACTATCGAATTTTTAAACCACACACCACTAAAGAATACCTATAACTTTTCGTTCAGTGGAATTAAAACAGCGGTTGTCAACTTTGTGCATAACCGCATTCAACGCGGAGCGGAAGTGGATGTTAACGATGTTGCTTGCTCGTTTCAAGAACTTGTCACCGACGACTTGGTGGAAAAAACTATGCGCTTTTTATTGGAAAGTGGAAGTAAAAAACTTGTTGTTGCAGGTGGTGTGGGCGCAAATTCAAGGTTGCGCGAAAAACTTGAAAAATCTTGCCTCGATTTTGGCGTGAAACTATATTTACCAGACCTTAAATTCTGCACGGATAACGCTGGCATGATTGGCTCAATGGCATACTACTACATGAAAAGCGGAATTGGTCTTGCAGATTTAACGCTTTCTGCAAAGCCAAATGTGGATATATCTTTATCTATTAAAAAGTAAAAGGAGAAAAAATGGAACTTCTTGCTCCCGCTGGGAATTTTGAAAAATTTTTGACGGCACTTCATTTTGGAGCGGACGCAGTTTATCTTGCTGGCAATCGCTTTGGGCTCAGAGCGTTTGCTGGTAATTTTTCCGATGAAGAAATTGTTGAGGCTGTGAAAATTGCTCATAAAATGAAGAAGAAAGTTTACATAACCTTAAACATCATCGCACATGATAAAGACTTTGAGGGTTTGAAAGAATATTTGGAGTTTTTGCAAAACGAGGCAAAGGTGGACGCTGTGATTGTGGCAGATGTTGGCGTTTTAGAATTTGTGAAAATTCATGCTCCAATTTTGGATGTTCATGTCAGCACGCAGGCGAATGTCATAAATTCTTACACCGCCAAATTTTTTGCCGACCTTGGCGTTAAAAGGCTGATACTTGCAAGAGAGTTAAGTTTAGAGGAAATTAAAAACATACGAAAAAACCTCTCTAAAAAAGTGGAACTTGAAGTTTTTGTGCACGGTGCAATGTGCATGGCATATTCTGGCAGATGCCTTCTTTCCAACTATCTCACAGGTCGCGACTCCAATCACGGCGAGTGTGTGCAGGCGTGCAGGTGGAAGTATTATGTTAGAGAGGTTAGCCGAGAGGATGAACTTGAAGTTGAAGAGGACGAAAAGGGAAGTTATATCTTTAATTCCAAAGACCTCAATATGCTTCCATATCTTAAAGAATTGCAAGAAGCAGGGGTAGACAGCATCAAAATCGAAGGCAGAATGAAATCTTCATACTATGTTGCCACAGTTGTCAATGCCTACCGAATGGCGCTTGACAATTTACCAAAGCCACCAAGCAAAGAGCTTTGCGAAGAACTTTTGAAAGCAAGCCACAGACGCTACACCACAGGTTTCTATTTCGACGAAACCAACAGGCAGTTTCAAGAGGATAGCATGCCAGTGCAAGACTCCACTTTCATTGCTCTTGTCACAGAAGACTGCGACGGCAAAAAAGTGCAAGTGGAAATGCGCAATAAGTTTTCGGTGGGCGACGAAGTGGAAATTTTAAGCCCAGACAAAAACATATTCAACAAAAAAATCAAAATCTCAAAAATAACCACTTTAGACGGCGAGGAAATTGAGTCTGCAAGAAAAGTGCAAGAAAAAGTTTACATCCCTTGCGAACTACCTCTTAAAAAAGGCGACATTTTAAGAAAATAAGTTAAAAATTTTTAAGCAAACCGTTTGACAAAGAAATTTAAAGTGTTATACAATATATTAAACTAAACAACTGTGTTTAAAGTTATAAAATTGCAATAAAAACATATAAATAGGTAGGAAATGGCAAAAGTGAATTTGAAGTATATTGAAAATGTGGAAGGAAAATATCATCTCACTTTTTTAGAAGGTAAAAAAGCGATGGAGAGTGCTAAGGCGGACATTAGAAACGCCGTGTTTTCTCTTCTTCTTTTTTGTGCACTTGTGGCAATTTTCATTTTAGTTTCTGGCTTTAACGAGTTTTATATCTATTTTCTTGTTGTCTTTTTAGTGCTTTTTGTTGCCATGATTGTTGTTTTTTCTTTGCAAAGGCATAAAGGAAAAAAGATGTGCGTTAGAGCGGTTGAAAATTCAAAATCAACAGACATAGTCAACAAACAAGCAAGCGTGGAAAAAGCGTCGCGTGCCATGGTGGAGTCGATGAGTTCAACGGTGGATAAATATGACGCGCGCGAGAAATTCCCGGGTCTTAGAAGAAAAATCATTCGTAAAACAAGGCATAAATATCTCGCTGGAAAAGTTTCCAAACTTGAAAGAGAAGAGCAAAAGGAAGAATAACTTTTGCTTTTTTATTAGAAAAGTCAAGTAAATTTATTCATTTTTTCAAAAAAAATTAAAAATTTTTGAGAAATATGGTATTTTTTGATGAAATACAATAAAACTACCCTATGCATAGGGTAGTTTTTGGCATTTTTTGAATGTAAAGTTTTAAATTATTGACAGCAAAAAAGTATATGCTTCAAGCATACTAAAATTTTATTATTCTTTTACTTTTATAGTATTTTTTGTAATTCTTCATCAAATCTTTCTTTTGAAGTTGCATAACCTAAAACTTCTCTTGGGTAATTATTTACCCAATCTTCTATTTTTTGCACATCTTCTTGTGAGAATTTGCTTAATGCAGAACCTTTTGGAACAAGTCTGCGAATTTCACGATTAAGTCTTTCATTTGTTCCACGTTCGCTAGAACAATAAGGGTGGCAATAATAAATTGTTGTTCTTTTGCTGTTTCTTCCAAAAATTGATTTTTCCATACCTTTATAATCAGCAAACTCGCTTCCATTATCAACTGTTATTGTTTTAAATACTTTTTTAAACATTGCACCATATCTTCTTTCTAAGATATTCAAACAATGAATAACACTATTTGCTTTTTGGTCTTTCATAGGAAAAATTATCTCTTTTCTTGTAAGTCTTTCACTTAATGCAAGAAATACCGCCTTATTAGAACCGCATACGCAATCCATTTCCCAATGCCCAAAAGTTAAACGACTATTAACTTCATCAGGTCTTTTCTCGATAGAAATTCCTTTTGGTGCACGTTTAATAACAACTTTTTTATATTCTTTTTTCCTTTTCTCCAAAACAATATTTTCAAAAATTCCAATATGTATATATCTATACAATGTTGTTTTACTGATATTAGTTTTAAAAGGCAGTTTTTTTCTTTTAATTTCTCCAAGAACTGCACAGGCAGAAATCTTTTTTTTCTTAACTCGATTTTCAATATATCTAACAAATTCATAATCATTTCCAACTTTTAAAGGGCGACCTTTCTTTGTGCAAACATTATTATATCTTTCTTGTGCAATTTGTGCTGAATATCTAATCTCTTTTTTATAATCTGCTCCATACCAAAATGTTTCATATTTAACTAAATGTTCATACTTTCCTTTTTTAAGTTCATAATAAAGTGTTCTTATATTTATTCCAACTATATCTGCGATTTTTTGTTTTGGTTGCTTTGCGTTCATTAATGTTTCAATTTGTAATCTTTGCGTAAATGTTAAATTCTTTGTGCCTTTCTGTTTCATTTTCTATTCTCCTAAATAAATATATTACCATTTCATAATTTATAAACAAAATAAAGTTGACAAACATACTATCCTTTATGATATTCTAATAAAAGGAGATTTGTATATGAAAAAGATAAGTGCGAATAACATAACTATGAAAGAAAACATAGAAACAAAAGAAGCAAAAAAACTTAAAAACAACAAAGTGAAAAAATTTATAGCAATTCCAATAGTTCCTTTAATTTTAGCAATTATTTTTGCAATAATTAATTTTGCAGACACAAGATATACACAACTTTCTCTAATGATTTTAATGTATATTTGCATATTACTTTTCTTCATTGGACTTATTGTCTTTTTTGTTCTTATGAAACCTTACTTCAAATTAGTTCGAACAGCAAAGAAGAATGATAGAATTCGATATGAAGAGAAAATAAGGTTTAATGAAAGAAAAAGACTGGAACAAAACAATGATGAAAAAATAACAAGAGCAAAAGTTAAAGAAACTATAAAAGAAGAAAAAACTGAGTCATAAACAACTCAGTTTTCTTTTTTACATAAATTTTATTTCTTTGCTTCCAAAAAAGTTTTATGCTTCTGTAATTTAATATACTTATCTAACAATGCATCATATTTCATTTTTTCTTTTAACTCTATTAAATTTGTTTCCTGCATACTCTTTAATAATTTATGTTGTAATCTCTTTTTATCTTCTTCAAGTTGTCTAATTTTATCTTCCATTTCTTTAAAATTTAAAACAGTAATTTCTATAATCATTTTTTATTTTTCTCCTTTAATTTCAAATATTCTTTTTGTAAATCCCAAATCATATTGAGAAGTTGCGACTTTGTTTTTGACTCGAAATAACTAAACTCATAATACTTTGTAGGGTCATACACCATAGGTATTTCACTTTCGTCAAATTCTTCTTCGACTTTTTCTTCTTTGTCTTTAAACAAATTTTCTTTTTGCTTTTGCAATGCATAATAATTTTTAACATAATCTCGAATTTGCTTCACTGTCATATCTGGGCGAACAACTTTTGATTTTATATCATTGAATAATTGTTCGTTGTCAACTGGCAGAAGTTCGATAAGTTTTGATTTTGAAAAGTTTTCGTATTCACAAATAATTTTACAAGTTGCTTTTTCAATATCACTTTCACTTAAACAACAATATTTATTATAGCAGGCAAGTAGTCTGCTGGACTGTGAAGAATCAAAACCAAAACCTTTCATAATCTCATCAAAAGTAATTGTGTTTTTATGCTTATCTAAAAGATATTTGCCACTCTTTCGATATTCAACAAAAAGTTCATTCACACGATATGTCAAAAAGCATAATTCAGCGAAATTTTGATTTTCCTTTTTAAATAACTTATTAAACTTAGTTATTAAATCAATTAAACGATTATCATTAACATCTTCCAGTCCAAGATTGCCTTTCAACTGATAATCATACATATTTTGATTAAATTTATTAAATACTTCCATTTCCTTTATTTCCTTTTAAACTTCTTTCTAAATTGTGGGGTGTTTTGATAAAGAAGTGCATATTCATATTTTCCGTGTTCTTTCATAACTTTTCTAATTATCTTGTCAGAACCAGTTGCAGAAGCACGAATTAAATTTCGTTCACTCTTTATATACTGTTTTTGCAAATACTCTTTAGGTTTCTTTGCAAGTTCTTTATGCTCTTTCTCAAAAAATGCCATAAAATTTTGCTCCTTTTAAAAATTTTACTTTAAAGTATTGACTTTTTAATTTCAAAAGAATATAATATCAATATAGCGTGAGTTTCTTATTGAAACAAAATAATGGTGAGATTAAATTCAACATCCGTGGGTCGCTTATTAAGAAGTAGTTTAATACTACTTCTTTTTTTGTTTATAGTTCCAAGGATATTTCCAACTACTGAAAAATTTCTTTTCATCATGTCTTACTCTTTTGCCTATATACATAGGTCTTTTATCTTTTGGGTTTGGATTTGGAAAAACTTTTTCATTCAAATGTCGTCCATCTCTATCCTTATGAGAAACTTTTCTATATTTCCATTCTTCTTTTTTATCAGTAGACTGTTCGCCAACAATTAAAGCAGGATGATTTGATTTTTTATATTGTCTAAAATGTGGGAACGTTTCCTTTTTATTATAACTTTTATTCTTCATTCTTTCTCCTTTGAAATTAAATTTTCGATAGATAACTGGTCATTAAAAATATTATCAAGATTTTCATTAATTGAAATTAAACCTTTATCAAGACTATTTTTAATTTCATTATCTATCATAAGTTGCATTGTGTTATAAGAACTGTAATAAGGGACCCCTTTTGCATTGTTTATATAATCAAGATTATCTAATAATTCTAAACAATGATTTTCTAAATCAACAGGTTCATCAAATTCAGCACCTACAAGTTTTTTAACAACTTCTGGAACATTAAGATTGCGAGAATAATAAAATCGTTTTTTAAATGCTTCAGTGGATGCACCGATATCTTTTCGTATATACTTTGCAACATAAGTTTTGCAACGTTCAGGCGATACAATTCGACTTGCAGTTGTAAGACCATAAGCAAAAGAAGTGATATTAAAAATTGTTTCTCCATCTGTTTCTTTGAGTTCGTGTAAATGTTTTGTTTTCTCAAAATACTTTCGAGAACAAATACCATTTTTCTTTGCCCAAGAACAGCAGACTTTTCCAGAGTTTACAAGTCCTAAATCTTTATGTGGAACTCCACCGATAAGTAAGTGGAAATGAATACAGCCAAAATCTTCATCTTCCTTTGCCTCGTGTCTTTCTGGCACACAAATATATCTTAATGTTTCAAACTTATGTTGCAGATTATCAATATACTTCCGATAACACTTAAAAACTGCTTCATCATTTCTTCTATCAATCTTATCTTTATCAAATGTCAATGTGCAGAACCAGTCAAAATCATTCATTTCAAGAAGCATTTTAAGTAATACCTTTGTTCTTCCAACACTAACATTATAACTATGAATAATATCTTTCTTTTTGTAATGCTCAATAACTCCATCGTTATAAAGCCTTACACGTTCGCCATTTAAATCAAATGGGCGACAACTTTTTTCTATTTTTCTATTCGGTTGAAAGTAATAACTCATTAAAGTATAAGTTCGGTATATTCTTTCTTTCAAATAGAGATTATAAGTTAAATCTTTCACATCTTCTTTTCTCCCTTTAACTTATAATTTTTATTGTTAATTTTTAAAATGGTAAAGTATCATCAATTAACTCTTCTTCTTTTTCTTTTAAATAAACATAAAATGTTCGTTTAAAATTCCAATCAATATCATCAATATCTTCTTTTTTACAATTTAAATATTTGCAAGCATAATAAATTATAATTTCACGTGAATAATGATTTGCTTTTATATTTAAAAATTCTTCATAAGTGATTTTTACTGTTTCCATAAATAATCTCTCCAATTAAACCAATATTCGTTTGACTCAGGTGAAATTGAAATTTTATTAATAGTTTCAAAAGCGTCATAAAATAAATGCTTTTCTTTAAATTTTATAAATAGAAGTCTATTATTCATTAAACAAACAGTTATTTTGTGTTTTCTTTCATTTATTAAAATATATCTTATATTTGCAACTTTAATTAAGTATTTCCCAATAACTATAAACTCACGTTTAACTTGTTTTTTTATTTTCATTTTCGTTCATAAATTTTCTCCCTTAAAAAATATTTTCGTTTAAGTGTTGTTAATGTCAAGTAGAAATTGCCAGCCTTGGGC